>Ga0209172_10001856_pt1 | contig 41309 bp, 42 predicted proteins | sample LarsenN4metaG_FD_184113 | JGI IMG/M metagenome (GOLD analysis project Ga0209172, IMG submission 184113) | Hot spring sediment bacterial and archeal communities from British Columbia, Canada, to study Microbial Dark Matter (Phase II) - Larsen... ... | reverse complement strand
CAGCGGGTCCCGAAGCGCGCGTCAGTGGGGCGGTGGACCAGCGCGAGGTAGGGGCCCGGTGCCCGCCCACTGCAGCGCGCGGAGGGACCCGCTGGCCTGGGAGCCGCCTCATGACAGGAGCACGGCACGGGTCACTCGTTGACCCCGCGGCGGGCAGACCGCACCACGCGGTAGATCGCTCCGGCAAACACGGTCGTGTCGAGCTCAATGGGCCGGCCGACGCCGTCGGTGACATAGGCGCGGCCCTCTCGAATGGCGGAGGCCAGGGGGGGATCGTCCGCCGACAGCACCGCTGCTAGCGTGGCGCCCGCCGGAACTTCCAACGCACGACCGTCCACGAAGACGCGCACCGGCCCGCTCATCGAGCGGTGTCGGATGCGCGGCGAAGCCGTTCCCTCGCCTCGGGCGGGATGATGCGCCAGGAATCCCGGAAAAACTCCGCCGCGCGGAGCGTCCCGGCGGAACGGACGGCTTCCACCAGAAGATCGCGGATGTTCTCGCCGCGGTCGTAGACCACCGGCAGGCGGGTCAGCATCTCGAAGCCACCGCCGCCACCCTGACGGTAGTTGTTGAGGGCGAGGGTGAAGACGTCGGTGGGTTGGACCAGCCGCCCCTGGTAGGTGAGCTGCAGGATCCGCGAGCCGGGCGGGCGGGTGAGGTCGATCACATAGCTCACCCCACTCACGACGTCGTAGTTGAAGCCGGGGACGCTGTCGTTGATGACCGGGCCGCCCGGGGTGAAGGTCCGGAAGTACCGGACCGACTGCTCCAGGTACCGCACCAGCGTGGCGCCGTCGATGCGCACGGCCCTGAGCGTGTTCTCGTACGGATACAGGGCGGCGACCTCGCGCAAGCGGACGAACCCCGGCCCGAACCCCGCGTGGGGATTGAACGCCGCCGTGGACGAAAGCTGCGCCCCGGCGACGCGTCGCTGGACCTCGTTGACCAAGTCGATGATGGGCGTGTCTTCAACCCGGGCGTAGCGGGCGCTCCACTGTTCCTCCGTTTGGGCGATCGGCGCGCCCGCCCAGGTGCGAACCCGGTCATGTACCGGCTGCAACCGCCGCGTGAGCTGCGGATCCGGAGCGACATTGGCCAACGGCACCTGATCTGCGCGGATACGCACCACGCGGTAACGCGGCGCGCCCGCGCGCACCCCTGCGGCCCCCACGGCCCCTGCCGCCCCTCCGGGGCGCACCAACCACACATGCGCCACCGCCAGACTCCGAGCCCACGGCAGCGGCTGCACGAAGTGCACCCCCGCGATCACCGTGTCCCGGATCTGGCGGTGCGAGTGCCCCACCACCACCAGGTCCGGCTTCACCGGGAGCCGCGCCAGCTCGGCCGCGACGTTCTCCGGCCCCACGCCGGTGGTATCGTAGCTGGAAGGACCGTCCAGCCCGCTGTGGATCAGCACCACCGAGAGGTCCGCGCCGCGCAGGGCCTCCAGGGCGGCGCGCGCTTCGGGGATGATGCGCCGCACGCGAAGGCGATCCGTCAACTGCGCCCGGTCCCAGAGCATGACGCCCGGGGTGGTGAACCCCGTGATCCCGACGCTCACCTCGCCGCGGCGCAGGGTCACGGTACGCTGGAGTGCGAACGTGTCCAGCGGCAACCGATAGACGTTGGCGGACACGTAGGAGAATCCCGCGGCGTCCACGGCGCCGGCGAACAGGTCCAGCCCGAAGTCGAAGTCGTGGTTGCCCGGGGTCGCGGCATCGTACTGCAGGAAATTCAGGGCGTCGATCACCGGGTTGGGGTCGATCCGAGTCACCGCCGCGACGTAAGCGGCAAACGGGGTCCCCTGGAGCAGGTCCCCAGCGTCCACCAGTACCACGCTGCCGGGGTAGAGCCGGCGCAAGGAGTCCAGGGCGGTGGCGGCACGGGTGAGTCCCCAGGGCGCCTCGCGATCGTTCTCGTAGTCCCAGTGCATGGCGCGGCCGTGGACATCGGTGGTGGCCACGACGACCACGTGCGCGGTGTCCGGAACCTGCGCTTGAGTCGGGAGGGCGAGGGCCAGCGTGCCGAGCACGCCGAAGCAGCGCCAGCGCATCGCTAGAGCCGGTCCAGCGGCGGCATGATGATCCGCGGCCGCCGATGCCGCGCCACCAACTCCCGCTTGGCAAATAGCCGGATCAGGGCCGCGCCGGCCACGAACCCGCCCAGGTGGGCCATGAACGCTACCCCGCCCTCCCCGGCGGCCCCCACCGAGAACACACTGGAGACGAACTGCAAAAACGCCCAATAGAGCAGCATGAAGTAGGCAGGGACCGCCACGGTGGTGACGAAGAAACCTAAGAAGACCAGCGTATGCACGCGGACCCGAGGGTAGAGCACCAGATATCCGCCCATGATCCCGCTGATGGCTCCCGAGGCACCCACCATGGGCACCGGGGAATTGGGACTGGCAAAGATCTGCGCCAGCGCCGCCAGGACGCCGCACAGCAGGTAGAACCCCACGTACCGTCCATGCCCCATGGAGTCTTCCACATTGTTCCCGAACACCCACAGGAACCACATGTTGCCGATGATGTGGAACCAGCCGCCGTGCAGAAACATGCTGCTCAGCACCGTGTACCACGGCGGCGATCCCGTAAGCTCGCAGCTCAGCCCCGGCCCCACCGCGACTTCGGTACCGGCCGCCACGGTCCCCAACAGCTCCCCTGGGATCGCCCCTAGCTCGCACACCGATCGGGCCAGCGCCGGGTAAGTCCCCCCGCCCTGCACCACGAGCCAGACCAGCGCGTTGAGAACGATGATCCCTACCGTGATGACGGGGGTGAGATAGGTAGGATTCTCGTCCCGGTAGGGGAACATGGCTCAATTTATCAGCGTGTAAGTCTTTGATCAACAACATGTAGCGACTGGCTGCCATTTTGGCATCGTAATTTGGTACGGCGCTTGCTCCTGCGACCAGGTGCCCCGTTCTTGCATCTACTTACCCTGGTGTAAGGAGCCTGCCGTATGGCGCAGAAGATCATCGGAATCGATCTGGGTACCACCAACTCCGTGGTGGCGGTCATGGAGGGGGGCGACCCCGTCGTGATTCCCAATTCCGAGGGAGGCCGGACCACGCCCTCGGTGGTGGCGTTCACCAAGGACGGTGAGCGCCTGGTGGGTCAGGTGGCGAAACGGCAGGCCGTGACCAATCCCAAGAACACGGTCTTCTCCATCAAGCGGTTCATGGGCCGGCGAATGGGGGAGGTCCCGGAGGAGATCAAGCGGGTGCCCTACAAGGTGCTCTCGGCCGCCAATGATCTCGCGTCGGTCGAGGTGCAGGGCAAGACCTATACGCCGCCTGAGATCTCGGCCATGATCCTCCAGAAGATGCGGCAGACGGCCGAGGACTACCTGGGCCACAAGGTCGAGAAAGCGGTCGTCACGGTCCCGGCCTACTTCAACGACTCGCAGCGCCAGGCCACCAAGGACGCCGGCCGGATCGCGGGGCTGGACGTGGTGCGGATCATCAACGAGCCCACGGCGTCGGCGCTGGCGTACGGCCTGGACAAGAAGAAGGAAGAGAAGATCGCGGTGTACGACCTGGGCGGCGGCACCTACGACATCTCGATCCTGGAGCTGGCCGAGGGCGTCTTCGAGGTGAAGAGCACCAACGGGGACACCCACCTGGGCGGCGACGATTTTGACGCTCGGATCATCGAATGGTTGGTGGCCGAGTTCAAGCGGGACCAGGGCATTGACCTCTCCAAGGATCCCATGGCCCTGCAGCGGCTCAAGGAGGCGGCCGAGAAGGCCAAGATGGAGCTCTCCACGGTGATGCAGACCGAGATCAACCTGCCGTTCATCACGGCGGATCAGTCCGGCCCCAAGCACCTGAACATCACCTTGACCCGGGCCAAGCTGGAACAGCTGGTGGACGACCTGGTGCGGCGCACCATTCCGCCCATGGAGCTGGCCCTGAAGGACGCGGGACTCGATCCCAAGGACATTGACGAGGTGATCCTGGTGGGCGGCCAGACCCGCATGCCCAAGGTCCAGGAGATCGTCAAGGGCTTCTTTGGCAAGGAACCCCACAAGGGCGTCAACCCGGACGAGGTGGTGGCCATCGGCGCGGCGATTCAAGGCGGCGTCCTGGCGGGCGACGTCAAGGACGTGCTGTTGCTCGACGTGACGCCGCTTTCGCTGGGCATCGAGACCCTGGGTGGGGTGACCACGGTGTTGATTCCGCGGAATACCACGATCCCCACCAAGAAGGCCGAGATCTTCTCCACCGCGGAGGACAGTCAAACCACGGTGGAGATTCACGTGCTTCAGGGCGAGCGCGAGATGGCGATCGATAACCGGACCATCGGCCGCTTCCAGCTGACCGGGATCCCGCCCGCGCCGCGCGGCATGCCCCAGATCGAGGTCACCTTCGACATCGACGCCAACGGGATCCTCCACGTCTCGGCCAAGGACCGGGCCACGGGCAAGGAGCAGAAGATCCGGATCGAGGCCTCCAGCGGGCTATCGGAGGCAGAGATCCAGAAGATGGTCAAGACCGCCGAGGAGCACGCCGCCGAGGACAAGACGCGGCGCGAGGAGATCGAGCGCCGGAACCGGCTGGACGCGCTGGTCTACCAGGTCGAGAAGGAAAGCAAGGAGTGGATTGACAAGGTGGACGCGTCGCAGCGCGACCGGCTGAACCAGGCGGTGGACGGGGCGAAGAAGGCGCTGCGCTCGGGTGCCGCGGAAGAGATCCGGCGCGCCCTGGAGGAGCTGTCGCAGGCTTATTCCGCCGCCGGGGCCTCGCTGTATCAGGCGGCCGGGCGCACGTCGGGCGGCGGGGAGTCCGGCGGGCCGCAGCCGGGTGGCCCCGAGGCGGGAAAGAAAGGGAAGGAGGACGTGGTCGAGGCGGACTACGAGATCGTGGATGAGGACAAGAAGTGAGGGAACGGAGCTTCGATTGAGGTGTTACCTTACTACGAGTATCTAGCCGACAACCCTTCACAGCAGGATAGAGTCGTCGAACATGACTACCCGTACTCGTGACTGGATCAAACTCAGCGCCCTGGTAACGCTGGCGCTGGTGCTGGCGCTGGCGTTCGCGGGCGCGGTGAACTTGCCGCGCCGCTCAGAGGCCCAGCAGGCGCTGGCGAACCTCGCGCCCGCCGCGGTCCAAGCGATCCCCGCGGCGAAGCCTGCCGCGGACCTGAGCGAGGCCTTCGTGGCGGTGGCCGAGGCGGTGCGGCCGGCGGTGGTTTTCATCGAAGCGGTGCAGCGGAGCGAGTCGGCCACGAGCCCGCGCACCAGGATGCGGCTGCCGCCTCCGTTCGACCAGCTCTTCCCGGACACGGACCTGCCCCAGCAGCCTCGGGTGCGGCGCGGCGAGGGAAGCGGTTTCATCATCTCGGCCGACGGCTATATCCTGACCAACAACCACGTGGTGGATGAGGCCGACCGGCTCAAGGTCCGCTTGGTGGATAAGCGTGAGTTCAATGCCAAGGTGGTTGGGCGCGATCCGGACACCGACGTGGCGGTGATCAAGATCGACGCCAGCGGCCTCCCCACCGTCCCGCTGGGCAATTCGGACGCGATCAAGATCGGCGAGTGGGTGTTGGCCGTGGGCAATCCGCTGGGCGACGAGATGACCTTCACGGTGACGGCCGGCATCGTGAGCGGCAAGGGCCGGCTGCTGCAGGGTCTCCAACAACCCAACCAGCTCTACCGCATCGGGGATTTCATCCAGACGGACGCGGCCATCAACCCCGGCAACTCGGGCGGGCCGCTGGTCAATCTCCGGGGACAAGTGATCGGGATCAACTCGGCGATCGCCAGTCCCACCGGCTACTACTCCGGCTACGGATTCGCCATCCCCATCAACCTGGCCCGCACCGTGAGTGAGCAACTGATCGCCACCGGCAAGGTGACGCGAGCCGTGCTGGGCGTCTCGATCCGCGAAGCCGATCCGGATGATGCGGCCGACGTTGGCCTGGACGCGATCCGTGGGGTGGTGGTGCGGGGCTACTCCACCGAGGACAGTCCGGCGAAGAAGGCGGGGATCCAGCTCGGCGACGTCATCGTCTCGCTGGACGGGCGGCCCGTGGAGTACGTGGCCCAGCTCCAGCAGATCGTGGGCTTCAAGCGGCCGGGCGACAAGGTGCAGGTGACCATCCTTCGCAAGGGGGGCGAGCGGCACACCTACACGGTTACGCTGGCCGCACGGGAGGAAGCCGCGGAGCGGGTCGCGTCGACCACCGGCCGGACGACCGGCAGGCGGGCGCCCTACGAGAACAAGCTGGGCCTCACGGTCGAGCCGTTGACGGAAGAGGTCTCTCGGGACGCCCGGATCAGCGATGAGCACCGGGGCCTGGTGGTCACGGCGGTCGATCCGGATGGGCCGGCTGCGGAGAAAGGGATCGGGCCGCGGGTGATCATCACCCACGTCAACGGCCAGCGGGTCCGCACCTTGGACGAGTTCGAAAAGGCGATGGAGCCGGTCAAGGCGGGCGACGTCGTGTCGCTGCAGGTGTTCTTCCTGGACCAGAGCGGCCAGGGCGTCACCAACGTGATACGGCTCCGGGCCGGAGGCTGACGTCCTACCCCCAGGCCAGCCACGGAAGTGACTGCGTGAGGGGTAAGGTAAGGGGTACCCCTCACCCCTCACCCCCTACGCAGTCAAAGCCCGTCTCTCAGTGCGCCGTCGCCGTCCGCCTGAGCCTCACCCCGACGACCAGGTAGCCCAGGCGGGCTTCCAGGGGCAGCAACAACGTCGCCACGACCGTGGTGAGGACCACGCCGCCCAGGATCGGCCCCAGGCCGCCCAGCAGCGCGTGGAGCAGGCGCCACACAATCAAGTAGGCCACGAACGTCAGGAGCAGCCCCAGCACCTGCTGAAGGCCGCGGCCCCCGCCCGGCTCGATCCGTAGCGCGCCGAGGTAGAGTGCCGCAAACGGGAAGAAGGCACACATCGGGATCAGCCATTCGACCATGTCACCACTCCTCGCGTTTGAATTGGGGCGCGCAGGGCGGCAGCCCTTGACCCGGCCGCCGGCCCGCTCCAACCTTCCGGTAGCCGCGCCGCCCTCCACCGGCGCTCCACACATCATGGATCACTCCATCCTCGTCGTGGCCGTGCTCATGGCCACTGTGCTATTGCGGCTCGCGCTGGTCCTGGGCGCGATCTGGCTCCTGGTGCCCGGGCGGCACCAGTGTCCCCGGTGCAGGAGCGAGGACCTCATGCGCGTGGCCTCGCGCCCGGCACGCCTGCTCCGGCTGGAGCGGCGCTGGTGCCTGGCGTGCGGCTGGGAGGGCGTCTCCAAGCCCACCCTAACGGCACCGGCGCGGAAGGTCCCCGTTCCCACGGGACGGCTGCCCTGACGAACCGGGGTCTCCGTTTCGCGGCCGGTGTGCTCCTCGGCCTGGGCGCGGCGGTGCGTCCGGCGGCGGCGCAGGTCGCCCTGGATCCCACATCCGTGACGCCGGCCGCCTGGGAGCGCTTCACGCTGCGCGTGGTGAACCAGACCGACACCCCGACCGTGGCAGTCCGAATTGCGCTGCCGGGGGCCATCCAGGTGCTCGGCGTCGCGGCTCCGCCGGGTTTTGCGGCTCGGCACGAGCCCGCCACCGGGAACACCGCGGCCGCCATCGAGTGGTCCGGCGGCCGCGTGGACCGTGGCGCGTTGTACGAGTTCGCCTTCCTGGGGCGCGTGGCTCCCGATGCCCGGCCCGGCGCCGAGTTGGTGTTCCCCGTGCGGCTCACCCGGGCCAACGGCTCCACCGTAGACTGGGCCCCGGGGGGCGCCGGCCGGGCTCCCGCGGTGTCCATTCAGGGCACCACCGTCCTCTCCGCGGCTGGGGCCTTTGCACTGGCCGGCGCCGCGACCGGGCTCGCCGTCCTCGCCCTCGTGCTTTCCTTGGTCCGACGGCGGTCCTAGCCCTGGGCCGCGGCCACGGATTCGCCGCAGCGGACGCTGAGGGAAACGGCAAGGACGCCGAGCAAACGCGTGTTGCGTGTCCGCCAGCCCTTCACGTTCCCCTCTGCGCCCTCTCTGTTATGCTCGGCGTTCGCTGCGGTGAAACCGCTGCCGACGCCGGTCGGTCATGGGCGCCCGCCCGCCGCCGCTTCTGTTGGTACCACCACACTCCGATCACGATGCCGAAGAACACGAGGGGCGTGAACACGAAGAGCGCGCCCACCCAGAACATGGCCAGGTCGGCCGCGTCGTGGTTCATCGTCCCAGAAACCGCCGCAGGTTCTTCAGGTAGTAGCCCAGGGCCAGGGTCGCCACGGCGAAGGTCACGCCCAGCACCAGCGCCACCGCCCCGCCGCCGGCCCGAAACGCCAGCAGCGCCCAGACGGAGAAGCCGGCGCAGAACAGAATCGCCGTGCCGATCAAGAACCGATGAAAGGCGATCATGGATGCGACGCCCTGAAGCGCTGGTCCGTGATCCGACGGCGGGCGTCCGATGTCTGGTGGGTCATGGTTACCACCGAAACTCGGTGATCACGGCCAGCACCAGGATGAACGCCAGCGGAAGAGGTGCCGCGGCCAGGATCCGCAGCCGGTTCGACTCGAACCTGAGGTGCATGAAGAACAGGGCCACGAGCGCGGCCTTCCACACCGCCAGGAACACCAGGGCCAGCAGGAGCAGGTTCCTGGGGATGTGGGAGAGAAACGCCACGGCGATCTCCACGATCGTCAGAATGAACAAGTACGCCCAAATGAGGAGGTAGTTGGGATGCTGCTTGCGGTGCGCGAAGTCGTCCATGGTCGCCCTCACACCAGGTAGACGATGGTGAACAGGATGATCCACACCAGATCCACGAAGTGCCAGTACAGCCCGATCACCTCCACGCCGCGGTAATCGGTGGCGCTGTAGCCCCCTCGCAGCGCCTTGAGGTACACCCAGATCATGGAGACCACGCCGCAGGTTACGTGGAAGCCGTGGAAGCCGGTCATGGTGTAGAAGGTGGAGCCGTAGATGCTGGCCGTGGCTTCGGGAATGGTGCCCGCGGCCATCAACTCGGCCAGCTCGCTCCCCTCACGGATGCCGCTGGGGAGAAAGCCGTTGTGCACCAGGTGGATGTACTCGTAGACCTGGACGCTCACGAACGAGGCGCCCGCCAGGATGGTGAGCAGCAGCCAGAGCTTCAGTTTCTGCTGGTCGCCGTCCACCACCGAGGCGTAGGCCTTCACCATGGAGACGCTGGAGCAGATCAACAGGAACGTGTTGAAGGCCGTCACGGGGACGTTGAGCACCACCCCCGGCCGGGCCCACTCCCCGCTGGCGCCGAAGCGGAGGATGATGTAGGACCCGATCAGCGCGGTGAAGAACATCACCTCGGAGCCGAGGAAGATCCACATCCCCAGCTTTTCGTTGTAGACACCGGCACCGCGCTCGGCGGGGGCCGGGGGTTCCATTACGGCGGCGTGTGCCATGGTCGGATCCCTCAGTCGCCGGCCGGCTGCGAGGCCGGCACGCGGTCGCTGGGCAGTTGCTGGTTCTGGGGCAGGTAGTCGTCGCGGCTCTCCGGCGAGCTATACTCGTACGGGCCCCGATAGACCGTCGGGGTCAGCGCGAAGTTCCCGTGGGGCGGCGGCGACGGCACCGTCCATTCCAGCGCATTGTCCCGCCAGGGGTTGACGTCGGCTTTGGCCCCGGTGAACCAGCTCGCGATGAAGTTGAGCGCGAAGATCGCCTGAGTGGCGAACAGCAGGAACGCGGCGATGGAGATGAACTGGTTGAGCGGCTGCAACGGCTGCAGGAAGGTGTATTCCGTGGGATCGTAGATGCGCCGCATGTGCCCCTGGAGCCCCAGCTGATGCATGGGGAAGAACGTCAGGTTGTAGAACAGAAACGTCAGCCAGAAGTGCACCTTGCCCCAGAAGGGGTTCATCATCCGGCCGAACATCTTGGGATACCAGTAGGTGATCGCGCCGAACAAGGCGAACAGGCTGCCGCCGAACAGCACGTAGTGAATGTGGGCCACGATGAAGTAGGTGTCGTGGATGTAGATATCCACCGGCGTCGTGGCCATGAACACGCCGGAGAGGCCGCCGATCACGAACATCGCCACGAAGGCCACCGCGTGCATCATCGGCACGTGGAAGTGGAGATTGCCCCGCCACATGGTGCCCAGCCAGTTGAAGGTCTTGATGGCGGAGGGCACCGCGATGAGCAGGGTCGAGATCATGAACGTCTGGCCCAGCGTGGGGTTCATGCCGCTCTGGAACATGTGATGCCCCCACACGATCCAGCCCAGGAACCCGATCCCCATGATGGCGAACACCATGGACTCGTAGCCGAAGATCGGCTTGCGCGACCCGTTGGCGATGATGTCCGACGTCATCCCCATGGCCGGCAGGATGAGGATGTAGACCTCCGGGTGCCCGAAGAACCAGAACAGGTGCTGCCACAGGAGCACCTGCCCCCCCGTGGCCGGCTTGAAGAAGTGCGTGCCAATGGTCTGGTCGAACAGCAGCATGATGGCGCCGCCCGCGAGGATCGGGATCGCCAGCAGGACCAGGATCGCCGTGATGAACAGCGCCCAGATGCTGAGCGGCAGCCGGAACCAGGTCATGCCGGGGGCCCGCATGTTGATCACGGTGGTGATGTAGTTCACGGCACCGAGCATGGACGAGAGTCCCAGCACCACCAGGCTCAGGCACCACAACTGTTGTCCCACGCTCACGCCGGAGTACTCCGGCGACTCGCTCAAGGGCGCGTAGGCGGTCCAGCCGGCGCCCGCGTGGCCGCCCTCCGCCCAGAACCCCGCCAGCATGAGCAGGCCCGCGGGCACGGCCACCCAGAAGGACATCATGTTGAGGCGCGGGAACGCCATGTCCGGCGCGCCGATCTTCAAGGGGATCAGGAAGTTGCCGAACACGCCCACCAGGAGCGGCATGATGGCGAAGAACACCATGAAGGTGCCGTGCATGGTGACCAGCGAGATGTAGAACTCGGGCAGCAGCACGCCGCCGGGCGCCATGGTCTCCGGCAGCACCGTGCCGCCGGGCATGGCCTGGCCCGGGAAGCCCAGCTGCCAGCGCATCATCATGGCCAACGCCCCGCCCAGGGCCAGGAAGATCAGGCTCATGATGAGGAACTGGATGCCGATGGTCTTGTGATCGGTCGAGAAGATGTACTTCCGCAGGAACGACCGATCGTCCACGTGGCCGGCGTGGCTTACCTGACCTACAGTTGCCGCAGTCGTCGCCATGTCATCCCCTCTAGCGGAGCGCCAGGTTCTGGCCCTGTTCCGCGAGCCACTGGTCGTAGCTTTCCTGGGTGTGCACCGTCACCTGGGCGCGCATGCGATAATGTCCCAGGCCGCACAGCTCGGCGCACGCCAGCTCGAACGTCCCTACCTCGGTGGGTTGGAACCATACGCGAATGCCCAACCCGGGCACCGCGTCCTGCTTGATGCGCCACGCCGGCACGAAGAACGAGTGAATCACGTCCTCCGCCTGCAGCAGCGCCACGGTCGGCCGGTTGACCACGACGTGCAACTGGTTGCGCACCGTGAAATCGTCCGCCGTCTCCAGCTGGCCATCGGCCCCGGGGTACGTGATGTGCCACTCGAACTGCTGAGCCCGCACCGACAGGCGCATCGCATCCTCCGGCACCGAGTGGCGGCCCTTGATCTGATTCCACACCGGGCCGCACAAGATCCCGATCACCACCACCGTGACCGCGGTCACGGAGGTCCAGGTGAGCTCGGCTTTGGTGCTGCCGTGGATATACTCCGCTTTGCGCCCGGGGCGAGCCCGGTACTTGATCAAGAACCACACCAGCCCCAGCTCGACCACGAAGAACGCGATCCCGGTGATGACCAGGATCAGGTAATAGAGGAAATCGATTTTCCCGGCGAAGGTGGACGCGCCGTGCGGCAGCAGCCACGACCAGGGCATGAGACTAGCTCCCCGCTTTGAAGGTGAAGTTGGCCGCCGCGCTCCCCGTGGCCGGCACGGTGACCGTCATCGTCTGGGCGCCCAGCTTTTCGTGCCACGCTTCCACCTGGTACGTGCCGGCGGGGAGCCCCTTGATGGTGAAGCTGCCGTCGGCGCCGGTCACGGCGAAGAACGGATGGGTGAACACGTTGAGGTTGGCGTGCATCCACCCATGCACGTTGCAGGCCACCGGAATGGCGATTTCCTGCGCCGTGAACGTGCGGGTGGTCTTCATCCCCTTGGTAGGCTGGCTGATGTTGAACCCGCGGTTCTTCTTAGCTACGACCTTGATGTTGTGCAGCACCGGGTCACTGTTCCGAATCTCCAGCGGCTGACCCGCCATCACCGCCAGGGTGCGCGGGTGATACAGGCAGCCCTCCTGGTCCACCACGACGGGGGTGGTGGGCGCGGTGAACTTCTGCCCCACCGGCAGGCCGCCTTTGACGTACACCAGCACGTTCTGGAGATTGCCGTTCGTCACGGTGACGACCGGATCCGTGGCGTACTTGCCCTTGCAGGCGGCCTCTTCGCTCATGTCCAGCTTGGGATTGGCCGGCGGGGTCCCCGTGAACTTCACCGTACCGGTCACCGCCCCACCCTGAACTGCGGGACCGGCAGCACCGAGAAGCACCGCAGTGACGACGATGGCAGACAGTATTCCGAGCTTCATCATTCCTCCCTGTGAGACTGCATGCGGGGTTAAGGAGTGAGGGATCCCCTCACCCCTCACCTCACCCCTGACGCTGGTCGTTGTCCCGCCTTCTGGGCCCGTCGTACGACGACGAGGCCGAGGCCCGCCGTTAGCAGCACCGCCACCACCGGCGCGACGTACACCTTGGCCGGGGCGGGGACGTCCAGGTAGATGGCGTACCACGCGCTCACCGAGCCGCGTACGTCGTCCTCACCATTCGAGCCGTCGGCGGCGAAGAAGGCGATGGGGATCGCCCGGCCTGGGACGAAGGGGATCGCCGCCGCGCTGTCAGCCGGCACCAGGGGCCGAGTCAACTGGAGCGCCCACTCGCCGCGATCATACCGGGCCGCATGCGACACGTTCCCGGAGGCGGCGGGGGTGAACCGGCCCAGCCCCGTGCCGGTGCCTTCTTCCAGCTTATCGCCCTCGCTCGACCAGCGCCACAGGGAGACCGGCTGGCGGCTGCTCCCTCCCAGGAAGTACGGGCGCTCCAGCCCGTCCGACCAACGGAGCGGAAACTCGAGGTGCAGGCGGTCCGGACCCTGCTCGGTGGCCACCGGCGCGTCCCCGTCGCTCATCGCGTCGCGCATGCGGCCCAGCCACTCGTCCCAGTCGGGATCCGGACTCCGGGAGCGATCGTGCCACGTGATCCGGATCGCCAGCGTCCGGCCGTCGTGCAGGGCCTGGACCCAGACCGCGTTCGTCGCGGGCGCGAACCAGCGGGGCTTGACGATGATCTGCCCAACCAGCGGCACGTAGGCGGGCTCCACCGCGGCCCACGCGCTGTCGTCCGGACCGGCGGGGAGAGCGGTCACGGAGGCGGCGCGGATCACGTCCCGCGGCTGGGGCGGCTCTTCCGGCGAGAGGCTTCGCACGTACTGCGCCACCCGCCAGAGCTGCTCGTCCGTGATCACGTTGGCGTCAAGGGCGTCGCTGAAGGAGGGCATGGGCGTGCCGTCCAGGCCGGTCCGCAGGCGGGCGTAGATCTGCTCCACCGTGCTCCCGCCGTTGAAGTTCCAGCTCTGGGTGAGGTCAGCCGCGTGGATGGGTTGGTCCCAATCATCCACCAGCGTGGGCGCCGACGGGCCGTCTCCCCGCCCCAACTCGCCGTGACACTTGAAGCATTCGAGCTTCTCGAACACCGCCCGTCCTTCCGCGATTCCCTCCGGGCTCGAGCGCGGCGCGCGGCCCAGCGTGATCGGCTGGGGCGAGGCACCCTCGAAGAACGGGGAGAAGGTCTTGAGGTACGCGATCACGGCGTCGCGATCCCCGGGCTCAAGCCGGCTCTTCCAGCCGGGCATCGCCGTGCCCGGCATCCCGTCGTCGATGACTCGCCGGAGGTCTTGATCGGTGGCCAACTCGCCGCTGGCCGTGGTCCGGACCTGGAAGACGGCCCGGGTGAAGTCCCGCGGGCGGGGGAGCATGTGGGTGGCCGCGGCCCCGTCCCCAGCGCCGGATCCGCCGTGGCACTCGGCGCACCACTTGTCGTACAGCTCCTTGCCGCGGGCGTTGGCCTGGCCCTCCAGCGCCGAGCCCACAGTTCCCGCGAGCGAGGCTAGGGCGAGAGCCAGAGCCAAGGCCCGCCAGGTCCGTCTGGGGCGCGGGCGGAACTGCAGCGCGCGAAGGGACTCCCTGGCCCGCAAGCCCCGGTCTCCCCCGGTGGCGTAGGCCGCGCTAGTCATGGCCGCTGCCTTCTTCCGCGCCCAGTCGGCGCGGCTGCAGCCCGGTTTGCTCGTAGAGGAAGATGATCACCTGCCAGATCTCCTCCTCTGTGAGGAAGTCCTCCCACACCGGCATGGCGGAGTTCCAGGGGGTGCCCTCGTATGGAAGGCCGGGGCCGCCCTTGGCGATGCGCCAGAAGACAAAGCTTTCGCGCAGCTGGGCGATGGTGCTCCCGTCGAACGGGAGCGGCGTGGGGTTGAAGCCGTGCGCCCAGTAGCCCCGGCCGTCGAGCAGGTCGCCGTGGCACGGCAGGCAGTTCCGGTAATAGATCCGCTTGCCCGCGGCGTAGTGCGCCTCGAGGTCGCCCGATTGCCGCAGCGGGTTTTCCAGCGTGGCCAGCTCCATGGACTTGCCCCGGAAGGTGATCCGCACCGGAGACGCGGGGTGCACCGACCGCAGCGCCGCGGGAGCGGAGACCGTGGGCCGGACCTGCTGGTACGTGGCCCAGCCGACCACCATGGGGATGAGCACCAGCAGGCCACCGCGCAGGCCACGCCGTTCGGGGTCCACCAGAGTCCGCCGGATGGGCTCCTGGAACCGCCGCCAGCGCTCTTCGTTGTCGCTCACATAGATCAGCACGCCGACCAGCGCCGTCAGGAGGTACTGCAGCACGACACTCTTGGGCACCGGGGCACTCACCCAGCCGATGACCAGGATCAGCAGGTACGCGCCGACCAGGATCAGGACCGCCTGCCAGAACGGATGGGTCCACCGGCTCCGGTTCACTTGCGCCCCGCCAGGAACTGGACAATGGCCTCGAGCTGCGCCGCCGATAGCTGAGTCCCAAACGTTTGCGGCATCATGCCGGCAAACTGGGCGAAGCCCTGGGCCGTGTCGGCGTTGGGGAACAGGATGGCCCGCCGAATCCGCTCAGCCGGGAGGCGGCGTCCGATCCCATCAAACGACGGCCCGATCGGCGGGCCAGCGCCGTCAATGGCATGGCAGCCCAGGCAGGCGTTCTGGGTGAGCAACTGCGTCGGATCCAGGGTCCCACCGGCACCAGGGGCTGCCATCCCTGGCGCTCCTGCGGCTCCTGCGGCCTGTCCGCCCGACGCCGCCTGGAAGTCAGCCGCTGTCACCGTCACCTCGCCGCCTTGCGACTCCAGAAACGCCACCACCGCCCAGATTTGGTCGTTACCCAACTGGGTGGTCATGACCGGCATGATGTTTTGAAAGCCCGGCACCACGGAATCGCCGGGTGAAAGCAGGGACCGGTGCAGATAGTCCTTGCAACCGCCGCGCGCGGCGGCGCAACGTGCGCCGACGGGTCCCAGGCCGGCGTGATCGATGAGCAGGTTGGGCGCGCGGGTCCCCAGCCCGTGACACGCGGTACAGACCTGGTTGTAGACCTGCTCGCCCGCGGCCACCAGCTCCTCCGTGCTGGCGCCGGCGCCGAGGCTCACGGCGGCGGGCACCTCGGACTGCAATTGGGGAATGACGTGCGCCACCGTGGTGTAGAAGCCGATCACTCCGAGGGTCACGGCCAGAATGGCGAGGTTGGTGCGCCACATCGCGCCTACCCCTCCGCCGGCCGAGGTTTGGCCATCGCCTGTTCGGCCAGGCCGCCCAACCAGAAGATGAACGCCACCAGCCCCAGGAAGATCAGCACGCAGGCGCTGATCATGTTGGCCGCGTAGCCCAGGGCCGGGGTCGCGGCGTAGGGGCTGGTGTCTCGCATCACTTCCCACACGTGCCAGTGCTGGCGGATCCCGCTCCGCGCGAAGCCCATGAGACCCATGAGCCAGGTGAACGTCACCGCCAGCACGAAGAGAGCGTACTGCGAGCGCTCCGGCATATGGCCCCAGCGGATCTCCCCCCGCGATTCCGCCTTTCGGAGCAAGGCGATGTCGATCGCGGTGACGCCGATGATGCACGCCAGCACCGCCAGCACCTGGTAGACGCTAAAACCGATCCGGACCACGTCTTCCACGAAGTAGCCGCGGACGCCGAAGAAGAGCACCACGCCCGCCGCCAGCGCGAACATGAGGCCCTGCAGTTGCGTTCCCGCCTCGGCCCAGGGCACCACCGGCTGCTTGTTGGCCCGGCGATAGAGCAGGAACGACAGGAAGGTGGTGAGGATCATCACGTTCACGGCGGTGTTCTTGGCGCTCATCACGCCCAACACGTCCAGCAAGGGATGGTACTGGCCGCCCATCGCCGCCTGTTCTTCGCGCGTCGCGATCATGGTGTGCGGCGTGGCCCACACGATCCAGCCGATCACCAGCACCAGCAGCATCCACTTGGTGTAGGGCGTGTACCGCTCGGCCCCGGGAATCCGCTGCATGCCGATCCACAGATAGTAGTTGGCGGCCAGGAACAGCACGCCGATCAGCACCGCCTGGATGATCCACAGCCAGCTCATGAAGCCGCCCATCATGGTGATGCCCATGGACTGGTTGTAGGCGTAGATCTCCCGGCCCAACCAGTAGCCGGCGAACGGGAGCACGATGAAGGTCGAGATCGCGATGAAGTTGCCGACGTAGCCCATCCAGTCGTAGTGGGCGCGCTCTTCCGGGGTCTTGGCCGCGAGGAAGCGGTACGCGGCATAGGCCGCCACGATGGAGCCTCCGAAGACGGCGTTGGCGATCAACCGGTGGATGTTGATCGGCATCCAAGTGGCGTTGGCGAGCGCGTTCCACAGCCGCACTTCGGAGGGGAGTGTCTCGGGCGTCACGTTGGCCGGTGGCGACATCATGTAGGTGAGCCACCCGTTGGCGATGAACATGACGACGGTGCCCCACCCGTTCAGCAACAGGCCCAGGCCCCAATGACCCCACTTGGCCCGCCCAGCCCGCCACCGGTCCCACCCGTAGTAGTAGAGGTAGAGGGTGAAGGACTCCACGAAGAACAGCCCCACGTAGATCCACATCGAGAGCCCGAAGATCTGAGCCATGTGGCTCCAGAACCTCGGGTAGAGGGTGGTGAGCAGGAACACCAGCATGACGCCCCACAGCGCCGTGGCGCTGTAGGCGAAGACCAGGAGCCGGGTGAACTCCTGGGACAGCTTGTCGTACTTGGGGTCCTTGCCGACGATCCCGATCAGCTCGGTGATGACGGCGAACATGGGCACCCCCAGCACGAAGGCGGCGAACATCAGGTGCACCTCGGCAGCCACCCAGACCGCCGCCCGGGCGCCGATCAGCGGGAATCGCCCGTAGGCGCCCGTGGTGTCGGCGGCCGCCTGCAGCAGGGGCAGGAAGTCAGTCATCGCTGGCGAAGAACGGCAACCGCTTGGAGAAGTCGATCGGCATCGCCCGGCGCACCTCGCGCATGAGCTCCAGCGTCACCTCCGTTTTCCCCTGCCGACGGGCGTAGGCCTCCAGGCGCTGCACCACCACACCTCGCACGAACGAGGGGATACGCCGCAACCGCTCGGCCGCGTCCGGCGCCCAGCGGAGCTCGCGCTCCACCGCGGCGCCGTAGGTCACGGCGCGGGGCGGCCGGATGGGCTCGGCCAGCGGGCCGGGCTGGTAGGCGCAGGAGGGATCCTCGGCCAGCACGTCTCCGTGGACGGCGAGTGCCCGCGCCCGGCATCCACCACACAGCTCGCGGTACTCGCACCGGCCGCATTTCCCCCCAAGCCGGCCGCTGCGGAGTGCCTGGAACAGCTCCGCGCCCCGCCACACCTCGGCGAAGGGCAGGCGCCGCAGGTCGCCCGCCGCCGTCGGCAGGTAGGGGCAGGGTGTGAGCTTGCCGTCGGGCGTGATGCGGCAGTACTGGGTCCCGCAGGGGCAGCGCGTCTGGTAATTGAGCACCGGCGAGTCCGGCGTGTCCCGGTGCACGTGGCGCATGAAGTGAGGCGCGCATTTGGCGCGCACCATCATCCGACCGAGGTACGCCCGGGTGTGCGCCACCAGCTCCGCCAGCGCCGCCTCGTACTCGTCCGGGGACAGGTCACTGAGCCGGGCGCCGCGGCCGGTCGCCACCAGGAAATAGGCGTTGAAGCACACCGCCCCCTGCTCGGCGGCCCACTGCACCAGCCGCCCCAGCTCGGTGCGGCTCTTCCTGGTGACGGTGGTCTGGATGATGAAATCCAACCGATGCCTCCGCACTCGCTCGAGCGCGGCGGTGGTGGCCGCGAGGGAGCCGGGCGCGTGCCGGAAGTTGTCGTGCCGCCTGGGCTCCAACGAATCCACGCTCACGGCGACGCCGGTCACCCCGGCGTCCTTGAGCTCCAGGATCCGCTCGTCAGTGAGCAGGGTCCCGTTGGTGCCGATCACCACCGTCGCTCCGCGCCCGCTGGCGAACCGCGCCAGCTCCGGCAGGTCGGCCCGCAGCAACGGCTCGCCGCCCGACAGGATGAACAAGGGCGCGGGGTTCAGCGCCAGGATCTCCGCGGCGATGCGGCGGAATTCCGCCGCAGTCAGCTCAGAATCGGCGCTCTCCGTTGGTCCGGCCGAGATGTAGCAGTGGGCGCACTCCAGGTTGCAGCGGCGGGTCAAATTCCACGCGACCACGTGGGGCACGTACTCGCGCGGCGCCTCCGGCGTGGCCGGGGCGCCGTCCAACAGCTCGGCCAGCGCTATCCCCACGCTAGTCGTCTCCCGGCTGGGGCGTGAGCAGCCGCTCCACCGCGGCCTTGGCCTCTTCGGGCGTGACCGTTTGGAAGTCCACGGGGCAGGCCGACATCTTGGCCTCCAGATCGCGCACCGGGCATCGGGTGATCCCGGCAGCCTTAGCCTCCTCGATGAACTTGCGCATCTCGGATGAGAGTTGTCCCGTCCCGTTTTCCGCGCCGGCGCGAATCTGCTTGGCGCGCAATTCCGTGAACATGACCATCATGGTCTCGGCGTCGAACTCGTCGGCCTCGATCATGGCTTGCTTGTTGTCGTCCATGACCGAGGTGGTCACCCGCCAGATGCCGTGGTTCCGGGCGAAGCGTTCCACCGTGTTGCGGGCCAGGGGCCGGGCAATCAATGGCACGTTCGCCAACCGGCTCCAGGCCTCGACCGTCCAGGTGATCGGGTCCTTGCCGGTGCGGGGACGCCGGCTCACGGCCCCGGTCACCGGGCAGCGGACCTCGATCTCCGCGTCCGGCTCGGGGTCGGCGTCGTGCCCCTGGACCTTGGTCGCCTTGAGCTGCTCCTCGGCCTTCACCTCGGCCAGCGCGATCTCCTCGGCCGTGCCGATGCCCATGATCAGCTGCATGTGGGTGGGCAACAGCTTCCGGATGGCCTCGTCCAGCCGAGGGTTGGTGACGATGTCCCCGCCCTGCTCCAGCACGAATTCCTCCACCGCTCGCCGCGCGATGCCTTGCGCGAACGGCGGCACGCGCAGAATCCTGACCTCCGCTTCCGGGGCCCACGGCAGCCCGGCCACGCCGTCTTCCTCGATCCAGGGAATCTCCTCCGGCTTCACGCCGGTGGTGCCCACCAGCAGCACATTGCAGGGCGCGAGCCGCACCAGGTTCTCGGCCTGCGAGCCCAGCTCCGTGCCCTCGATCCGGTGAGCGCCGTGACGGGCCACGACCAGTAACGAGGGTTTGATCTCCTCGGCCCACTGCATCACCACCTGGAACGGCTTGCCCACCAGGATCTGGGTCTTGAGCGGAACCTCGGGGAATTCCTTGGCCATCGCCTCGGCGCGCTTCACGTTCGCCTGGCAGAGCTTCAGGAGCCCCTTGTCGATGATGTTGTTGTGCAGCTCTTCCTGCTCTTCGAACTTGAACACCCGGGACGCCTGCACCGAGAGCACGTCCTTGATGTTGTGGAACACCACGTGATGGTATTCCACGTCGAACGCGCTGCAGACGTACAGCGAGCCGTGAAAGGCCCGCGCCAGCTCCAGGGCGGCGCGCATGCCCTTGTAGCAGTAGGACGATCCGTCCACGCACACCAGCAACCGCCCGCCTTCGAACGGCTGGTCGTCGCGGACGATCAACACGTCCTTCTCGATGCCACGGAGCGCGCGGGCCGCGACGCCGCCCAACTGCGACAACGGCTGGCGTCCCAGGCCGTGGGCGCCGATGGCCACCAGGTCGTACTGGCGGCCGGACGTGCCCGCCAGACGCGCGGCGCTGTCTTCCTCCTCCGCCACCAGCCGCCCGTTCTCCCCCACCCGCACGTCAGTTCGCATCTTGGCGCCGCCGTCGTAACCCGCGGCGCGGTTGGGATCGAAGCCGATCAGCCCGGGCAGCCGGCCGGCGCCACGATTCACCTCATTGACGATCTCTTCGTAGTTGATCCCCTCGAGCAGCTGGCGGGTGACCGGGACCCCGGCCAGCTCGCAGCGGGCGGCCACCTGATCCAGGAAGCTGTCGGAGATGAGCTGGAGGCCCTTCTCGATCAGCTTGTCGTGGATCTTGCGCTGGCGCTTGATCTCCTCGGGAGTCTGGAACTGGGCGGGGAGGCCGGTTTCGAGCTGGCGGAACCGAACGTCGTGCAGGCGGGCCGCGTATACGTGGCTTCCGGTGATGCGGCCGCCAGAGACGCGACACAGCTCGATGGCGCGATCCACCGCCCAATCGGAATGCTGGGAGTTGTCCACCGGCACGAACACTTCACGGTACACGGCTCCGCCCTCCTTGGGGGGACGCGTCACCTCGGGAACCGAACCGCTGGGGGAAGTGGTGATGCGAGCCGCCACCAGTCCACACCCCGGGGCCGCCGGTTGGGGGCGATTGCGGGAAGCCCGAACGCCCTACTTGAGGAAACCGGTGCGGCCGGAGAAAAAAACCGGCCCAACATGCGGGCCGACCTACCAAGTGTCAAGAGACCGTTTTCGAGAGCGGCACGATCTGCCGCCCCGACTCATCCCACACCGTGATCGCGTCCACCGGACAGGCCTCGCAGGCCTCCAACAACCGCTCCCGCTCCACCGCTTCGGGCTTCATGAAGGCGGCGACGTCGTCGGCGCCCAGGACGAACGCCTCGGGTGCGGCCGTCACACATTCACCGAAGCCCACGCACAAGGTGCGGTCAATGCGGATCCGGAGGCCGCCCGCCACGCGCTCCAGGCAGTCGGTCATTACATGCCCTCGAGGCCCAGCTCGGCTCGCGCCTGGTCCATGACGGCGGGCGTAATCTCGGCGATCCGCCGCTCCACGGCGTAGTCGGTGTAGATCTTCTTCACCATGCCCCGGACGAACCCCGGCACGCGCTCCAAGCGGGCCTGGGCATCGGTGGACCAGCGCGGTTTACCGAACCAGGGATTTTCCGCTGTCCGTTGTCCGTTGTCCGTATCAGCAGGTTGGTCAACGAAGGCGTCATCCCGCCCCACCATCTTGCTCCGGACCAATTCCATGGGCGGCTGCTCCAGAACCTTCCCGCCGATCTTCACACCGAGCGCACCCACGAGCTGGGTCTCCATGGGATTGGCCAGGAGCGCGATCGCGTGGCCGCACTTGGGACAGGTGAAGCCTGCTGCAAAGGTGCCGTCTCCCGGCTCCTGCCGCTCGCTGAACACCATCGCTTCGTTGCAGCCGACGCACAGGAACTTCATGCCAGCACCTTCAGGAACGCGTCGCCCAGGGCGCCGGCGCCGGCGTCCCCATCCGGCGAGAACGGCAGACGTCCCAACAGTTCCAGGCGGAACTCTTCCGCCAACTGCTCCCCGGCGTTCCCGGGAAACAGCGGCTGCGTGGTGGCGCAGCCGTGGCACCGATATCCACTCATATTCTCGATCACGCCCAGCAGCCGGATACCGGCGTCCCGGGCGGCCCGCATGGTTCGGCTCACGGACGCCCTCGATTCCTCGGAGGGGATGGTCACGGCGACCGCGCCGGTCAGGTGGGGAATCAGACCGCTCAGCTCCACCGCGCCATCGGCGCCCGGGGGCAGATCGATCAGTAGCAGGTCCAACTCGCCCCAGAGCACATCGCTCAGGAATTCACGCAGGGTCCCCACCTCGAGCGAGCCGCGCCAGACGAAGCGTTCCTGAGTCGGGCCGCGCCATACCAGGGGCTGCCCCGCCGCCAGCAGGAACTCGGTGGACATCACCTTGATGCCGTCCACGCCCACCGCCGGGCAGACTCCGTCATCCCGGACGCTCAAGGGTCCGCTGGCCTGGAGGAGGCGGGCCACGGTAGGGCTCCGGAGATCCGCGTCGAGCACGCCGACGCCGCTTGGCGTTTGCCCCACGATCGCTCTCGCGAGCGCCGCCGTCAGGTAACTCTTTCCGACGCCGCCCTTGCCGCTCATCACCAGCACCACGCGACGCACTTTCGCGAGGCGCGCGGCTACGCGGCGCCGCTGCTCGGCGATCTGGGCCCCAAGCCTGGAGCGATCCGCGTCCGGGACGTCGAAGTAGGTGCGGAAACTCACAGGTCCCACCCGGCGCGGGCCAGCATCCAGAGGTTGATCATCACCACCAGCAGGGCCACGCCGTAGAACCCGGGTGACAAGCGCTGCTCAGGCGCGGGGAAGAAGGTGTTTTCGATGAGCACCGGGATCCGCAACGCCGCGATCAGCCACACCACGCGCGCCACCCAGGCGTTGTGCCAGCGCCCCAAGCCCCAGAAGACCGCCGCCACGATCGCCGCGCCGATGAGCATCCAGAGCCATCCGGGGCCGCGTCCCTCGGGCAAGAGCCCCCGGCGCCACATCGCGAAGGTTGCCCCCTCGTACAGGATCCCCACGTGCAGGTACACGAAGGCCGCCTGGCGGAACTTCCGGGCTCGGGCCTCCGGCCATTCAGGCATCGGGTTGCTCCGTGCGTGAGGTGGTCGGTTGACGCGCCCCCGGGACCCGGCATAGTGTCCGCATCCCATGCGCGCTCGCCGCCCCCCGCTTCCCCTGGTGTTCGGCTTCGCCGCGTTTCTGGCGGTGATCGCCATCTTGATCGCGATGTCGCTGGTCCGGCCCAGCGTTCCCGAGTTCGCACCGACCCAGGCGGGCGTCCGCCCTGCCGGCGGACCGGGACCCGACACGGTCACCATAGACGCCCGGGACCCGGTACAGTGGCGGTTCTACAGCCTGCTGCGCGGCGTGATCAGCCCACCCGACAGCGCCGATTGGGACCTCGGATTCCGGCGCTTTCACGTGATCACCTCGGGGACCGCAGCCGACGCCGGCCCGACCACCTTCGAAGGCGTGACGGAGGGGGCGGCGTCCATCTTCACGCCAACCGTGTTCGCGCGCGACACCGTCAATGCCGCGCTGTCCCGCTGGTACCGATATGGGTTCGTGACCCATCTCCTCCGCCCCAACGGCCACGTGTATCTGGTGCGGACCCGTGCGGGGCCGAGCATCAAGCTGGAATTCCTGAGCTACTACTGTCCCGGGGCTGAGCCGGGCTGTCTCACCTTTCGCTGGGCGGCGCTGGGGCCGTGAAACGGCGGTTGAGCCAGAGAGCCAGCGACCCATACCCAATCTACTGCCGTACGCCCGGGTTGGGGGCGCGAGCGGGTGTGGGTCTCGCCAGAACCCGCCTCACCGGTATATTGGGAAGCCAAGCTATCGCGATTCCTCCTTCCCCCCAAGGAGCCGTCCGATGGATTTCCGGCGCATCGTCCGTGAAGGGTTTGTCGCGGGATTGATCGGAGCCGTAGCGGTGGCGCTCTGGTTCTTCCTGGTGGACCTGGTCGCCGGCCAGCCGTTCTTCACCCCGGCCATGCTGGGCGACGCCCTCTTCTGGGGCGTGCGGGATCCCGGCCAGGTGCACGTCGCCTTCCCCACGATCGTCGGGTACACCATGGTGCACGTGCTGGCGTTCGTGCTGGTGGGGCTGGTGGCGGCGTTCCTCGCCTACGAGGTCGAGCTGTTCCCGCACGCCCTGTTCATCGTGGTGGTGTTCTTCGCGGTCTTCGAGTTCGGCTTCTACGTGGTGGTGGCGATCCTGGCGAGCCCGTTGCTGGGGGCCCTCGCCTGGTGGAATGTCGCCATTGGCAACACCATCGCCGCTGCGGGCATGGGGTACTACTTGTGGCGCATGCACCCCAAGCTCCGGCAGGAGTTGCGGGAGCACCCGTTGGGCGAGCCCATGGATCAAGGAGTGGACGAGCCGGTCCGCTGAGGGTCCCGGACCTGGCGTCTGCCACTGATCAGGGCGATCTTGATTCCATCCCCCCTCCCCTCCTCGGAGCGTACACCCGTGGAACGCAAGACCGCGCACGACTTCGATCAGGAGCTACTCATCCTGTTTGACGCCTACGTCCACGGCGCGCTTGACCGCCGCGGGTTTCTCGACCAGGCCGCCAGGTACGCCGTGGGTGGCGTGACGGCCGCCATGTTGCTCGAGCAGCTGAGCCCGAAGTTCGCCGAGGCCCAGGTGGTGAGGCCCGACGACGCACGGATCGCAGCCGAGTACCTCGAGTACGACTCGCCCAACGGGCACGGCCGGATGCGTGGCTACTTCGTGGCGCCCGCCGCCGCTACGGCCAAGCTGCCCGGCATCCTGGTCATCCACGAGAACCGGGGGCTCAATCCGCACATCGAGGATGTCGCTCGGCGCTTCGCCCTCGAGAACTTCGTGGCGTTCGCGCCCGACGCCCTCTTCCCGCTGGGCGGCTACCCGGGCGACGAAGACCGGGCGCGCGAGCTGTTTTCCAGGCTCGATCAAGCCAAGACGCGCGAAGACTTCATCGCCGGGGCCGCGTTTCTCAAGGGGCGTCCGGAGTGCACGGGCAAGATCGGCGCCGTGGGCTTCTGCTACGGGGGCGGCATGGTGAACTACCTGGCCACGCGCCTAGGAAACGACCTGTCCGCCGGCGTGCCCTTCTACGGCTCGGCCCCGAACCCAGCAGACGTGGCGAAGATCCGGTGTCCGCTGATGATCCAGTCGGCCGAGGTGGATCCGCGCATCAACGCCAGCTGGCCGGAGTTCGAAGCGGCGCTCAAGGCGGCGAACGTCATCTACGAGCGCTATTTGTACCCCGGCACCCAGCACGGCTTCCACAACGACACCACACCGCGCTACGACGAGGCGGCGGCCAAACTGGCCTGGGAGCGGACCGTGGCGTTCCTCAACAAGTACGTCCGCTAGAGCTGCGGCCGCGGGGCCGGGCCTGCATCTACTCAATCCCGAGATTCTGAGCGGCGTCCCCATAACCGCATGAGGCCCGGATCGACGTCGAGCCGGGCCACGGCTGCTTCCAACTCGTCGGCGGATACCGGCGAACTTGGGAATGCGGCGGGGTGAGCGCGCACCGGCCTCGGGACTAGGCCGGAAAGCGGCTGGGCGCCTCGCTAACCACTGCTACCCTACAGACAAGCCAGTTGTGGAGTGCTAAGGAAGCGATCCGGGAGCGGCATGCGCTTGAGGACATGGCTCTGTAGCCGTACAAAACCGTTCGCCGCTCGTTGGCAGTGGGCCATTAGCCACCCCACCGCCACTTCGGAATTCAGATAGGCGCACATGTCGTGGATCTGGGCCGGATCCGTGGGAACCAAGTAGTACACTGAGTGCCGAGGGACGATGTCGCCCCGCTCATCCACCACAAACCAGGGTCGGGCACCGATGTCCTTGCACAGAATCTTGGGTCGCAGGATCTCGCTGAGCGGCGGGTTCTCGTGGAACGCGTACCAGGGTTTCCGCGCCACGCAGGTACGCTGCATCAAGCGTTCGTAACGCGCGGGTTGGCGTAGGTGCTCTCCGAGCTGGCCGAGCTCCGTCTCGGCCAGTAGCGCACCGTCCGGAGCGTAGGGAACGAGCATCGAGCGCGTGCGCCTAATCTCCCTGCCAGGTACAAGCTCTCGCCCCGACAAGGTGGGATGCGCATAAGCCCCGAGGGCGTCAGGAAGCTCGACACTCTTGACCACAAAGACGCTATCGGCTCCAGTCGCTACGCCACAACTGATTCTCAGGAACGCGTCGGCCAGGACCGGTCCCGAGGAAACGCGCTCAGTGCCGTTCAGCAGGGGCTGCCACGAGCTCCCTCCGGCACTGAGGCGAACTGGGCGGACGGTGCCGTCCCGGAGCCTGATCTCGGTCTCGCCGGCGCGGGCATCGGCGGACACCGTGGTGATCGTGGGGTCCGTGATCAGCTCGCCGAACACTGACTCCGCAATGAGGTCGATCTCTTGCACGCCGACACGAGCCAGCTCCCTCCGAAGAGGGGCGGCAGTCTGCACGTAGAGAAACTTTTCGGGGGTCACAAACACCAAGCGTCCCTTCGGCTTCAGCAGCTTCAAAGCCTGCTCGAAGAAGAGCAGATAGAGATCGAACCTGCCGATGGCCGTGCTGTACCGCCGCCGGTCCGCTCTTCAACCGACAGCCCGGTGATAGGAACGTACGGCGGATTCCCGATGATGTAATCGAAGGCGTCGTGCCGAGGGCTGAGGAAGTCCTCGTTCAGAAGAGTGATCTGGTCCAGATGACCGAGGCTCCGCTTTGCCTGGCGCAGGAGGGCCGGATTGGATTCAATGCCGACCATCCGCGGCAGTGGTGGGCCGCGCGCATCACACCAGCGCACCACGCCCTTCAGGAAAGCCCCCGTGCCACAACCGGGGTCGAGCAGGCTCTCGCAGGCCAGCGGCTGGCCGGCTCGGAAGAGCTTCCCGACCATCGCGTCCACAAGGTGGGGCGGAGTCGGGACAAACCCTTTCACTGGTGGGCCTCCAGGGGGAAGTGGGGTTGGGTCGACCGAATATATCGGTTCACCCATTACCCAATATAGGGCTCCTGGGACCTGGGCCGAGTACCCAAAAAACGCGAATTCCAGGAGCGGGCCTGCGGAAGCTCGAGGCCGATCAGGATTGGCTGGTTCTGGAGGCCTTTATAGCCGTAAGGTCCTGGCAGGCCCGGAAGAGCACCCGACCGAGCTCAATATGGGCTGGCACGGCCTCCGCCTGGTAACGAGTGGGCTGGTCCTCGGCGACGGGACGAAAGCAAAAGACGCCGACCGCGTCGCTCACCAACCCCGCCATGTCGGCGAATCGGATGACCCGGTCACGGTCTTTGTCGCTGGTGACCCGCGCGGCAACGAAGACGTAGGATTTGGGCGGGACCGACCGGAGCCAGGTCGTCAGGTCCCCGGATATGACGCTGGGGCTGTCGCCCCGCGACGCCATGATCCGCGCAAACTCGGCCTTTAGGTCAATAGCCTTAGAAGCCGATTTCCTTCACTCGCTTGTCCAGGTCGGCAGACCCGGGCCGGCCGATAGGCTGTTCCTTGGGACTCCCGGGGTGCTTGGGCGTTCCCACGGCTTTAGCCTCCAGGATGAACTCGATGGCGCCGGTGCTTGGGTACGTCACATCCAGATTGTGCTTGGGGAATATGAGCCCGGGGACCCCGGCACGGCTGCAGAGTTGGACCTGTGCGCAGTTCTCGAGGAGGAGCGCAAGCAGGTCGTTGAAGAAGTCGCCCTTCCCATTCTGGAGGTCGCCCATGTCAGCGGCGCCGCTGGCGACGTTCTGGTCGAACCCCTCCATCCCGCGGAGAAAAATGTCCTGGACCTCCACCCAGGTCTTCGGAGCGCGGGTAACGGCCTGGTCGTAGGCCAGCTTGAGCGGAGCGCAACCCGGTTTGGTTGCGACGACGTTGCTGGTGATCCTCGGCTTGGCTGAAGGAGGCATGGCTCATCATCTTATCATCGGTGCCGACTTTGACCAGGAGGGAAATGACCCGGGGCTGGCCACCGCGGGTTCCGGGGCGCCAGCTTGATCGTCAAGCGCCCGCTTTTGCCTGCCTAACCGCCGGGGAGTCAGGGAAGTCCGGACGGCAGCACTAGCCGTCGAGCCCGAACGCCCCGAACAGAAACATCAGCGCGATACTGACACCCAGCGCCAGCAGCAGCGGCAGGGTGAAGACCAGTCGGAACAGGGGGCTGTCGAACTTGAGGTGCATGTAGAACATTGCCACCAGGCTGAACTTCACGGCCGAGAGCACCAGCAGCACCGGGGCCAGGATCGGCTTGAAGGCCGGCACGTAGAACACGCCGACCTCCACGATCGTGATGATGAGCAGGACCGCCGCGACCGCGAGGTAGGTGCCGGTGCCGGGATGGCTGCTTCGGGCGGACTGGACGTCGTCGCTCATGAGGTGCTCGCTACTGGATCAGGTAGACCACGGTGAAGATCACGATCCACACCACGTCCACGAAGTGCCAGTACAGTCCCGTGACCTCGACGTTGATGGCCTTCTCGGGGCCCAGCTTCCCCTGAAACGACCGCACCAGCAAAGTGAGAAGCAAGAGCACGCCCACGGCCACGTGCGCGCCGTGAGTGCCCGTCAACGTGAAGAAGGTCGAGCCAAAGAGATTGGTCTTGATGGTCAGGCCTTCCCGGACAAACGAGCTGAACTCGTAGAACTGAAACCCGAGGAATACGAGCCCCAGGAAGGCCGTGGCTCCCAGCCAGAAGCGGGCCCACACCTTGTCGCCGCGGGAGACGGCGGCCAGGGCCAGCACCATGGCCAGGCTCGACATCAAGAGATCGAAGGTGCTGACCGATGTGACCGGGATGTTCAAGATCTCGTGCGGCGTGGGGCCGGTGACGCTGCGTCCCTTGTACACCAGATAGGTCGAGATCAGCGATCCGAACAGCAGGCACTCCGAGCCGATGAAGGCCCAGAAGGCGAGCTTCTTGTTGTCGAGCCCGGTGCTGGTGTAGTGCGCCGCGGCGTGGGTCATCTCATGCCTCGAAGGGCTCGAAGGCCCAGCGGTAAATGCTGAAGATCAGGACCGCCCCGCCCAGCAGCACGATCCAGAGCGTGTGCGCCACGGCGCCCGTGGCCATGGTGATGAGCCCCAGCGCGGCCACCACGGGCCAGTAGGAGCCACCGGGGACGTGGATGGGCTCCGGGGGTACCTCGGGGATGGCCTTCATCTGAGTTACCGACCACCGAGGCAACCGGCTCACCACCTCCGGGATCACGCTGAAGTTGTACACCGGCGGCGGCGACGGAACGGTCCACTCCAGCATGGCGCCGCCCCAGGGGTCGTTCCCCGCCACGTCACCCCGCCGCCAGCTGCGCCACACGTTGTAGATGAAGAACAGCAGTGCCACCGCGATGATGAGGGCCCCGACGGTCGACACCAGGTTCATGGTCTCCAGCCCCAGCTCCGGCCGGTAGGTGTAGATGCGGCGGGGCATGCCCAACAGCCCGATGAAGTGCATGGGGAAGAACGCGATGTTCATCCCGATGAACATCAGCCAGAAGTGCACCTTGCCGAGTTTCTCGTTCAGCAGGCGGCCGGTGATCTTGGGGAACCAGTAGTAGATCCCGGCGAACAACCCCTGGATGGCGCCGCCGAACAGCACATAGTGGATGTGCGCCACGACGAAGTACGTGTCCGTCTGCTGCAGGTCCGCCGGCGGCGAGGAGTGCATCACGCCGGACAGCCCGCCGATCACGAACATGGCGATGAAGCCCATGGCGAAGAGCATCGCCGAGGTGAAGCGGATCTGCCCGCCCCACATGGTGGCGAGCCAGTTGAAGATCTTCACGCCCGTGGGGATGGCGATCAGCATGGTGGCCGCCCCGAACACCGAGTCGGCGATGGGCCCCAACCCCGAGGCGAACATGTGGTGGGCCCACACGCCCCAACCCATGAAGCCGATCAACGCGCCGGAATACACCACCACCGCGTACCCGAAGAGCGGCTTGCGCGAGAAGGTGGGCAGCACCTCGGACACGATGCCCATGGTGGGCAGGATGAGGATGTAGACCTCCGGGTGGCCGAACAACCAGAACAGGTGCTGCCACAGGAGCAGGCTGCCGCCAGCGGCCACCGAGTAGAACGTGGTGCCGAAGAAGCGATCCAACATCAGGAACACCAGGCCCACCGTGATGACCGGGAACGCCGTCACCACGATGATCTGGGTCACCAGGGTCATCCAGGTGAACACCGGGAGCCGCATCATGCGCATCCCCGGCGCGCGCAGGTTGATGATGGTGACGATGAAGTTGAATCCGGCCGCCAGCGACGCGATGCCCAGCACCTGGAGCCCCAGCACCCAGAAATCGATGTTCATCCCGGGCGAGTACTGGCGCGACGTGAGGTTGACGTAACCGAACCACCCGCCGTCCGGCGCGGCGCCCACCAGGAAGCTGGCGTTCAAGAACAGGCCGCCCAGCAGGAACACCCAGTAGCTGAAGGCGTTGAGGCGCGGGAACGCCACGTCGCGCGCCCCGATCTGGAGCGGCACGATGTAGTTGAAGAACGCGGCCGACAGCGGCATGATCGCCAAGAAGACCATGGTCGTGCCGTGCATCGTGAACAGCTGATTGAAGGTCTCCGCGCTCACCAGCGTGTTGTCCGCCCGGGCGAGCTGGAGCCGGATGACGAGCGCCTCGAGGCCGCCAAGGAGGAAGAACGCGAAGGCCGTCACCCCGTAGAGGATGCCGATCCGTTTGTGGTCGGTGGTGGTGATCCAGCTCCACAGGCCGGATCGCACCGCCGCATGCGGGACGGTGGCTACGGCAGTCGCCATCAGCGGTTCCTATCGCAGACTCTGGAGATACGCGACCAGGGCCGCGACCTCCGGTTCGGTCAGGCCGGGGTTGGGCATCTTGCTGCCGGGCTTCACCGCCAGCGGGTCCCGCAACCAGCGGGCCAATCCGTCCGCCGTGGTGGGCAGCATCCCGCCGGCGATGGTGGCGCGGCTCGCCAGGTGCGTGAGGTTGGGCCCCATCAGGCCGCCCGAGACGCCCTGCACGGCGTGGCATACGATGCAGGTGTTGGTCGCGGGTTCGCGGATCTTCCGGAATTCTTCCAGCCCGGCGCGAGCCTCGGTGCTCAGCGACTCCGCCGGCGCCGGCGCTCGCTGCTGGGCGGCGATCCACGAGGCGAACGAGGCCGAATCCTCCACCACCACCCTGAGCCCCATGTTGGCGTGCGACTCTCCGCAGAACTCCGCGCATTGGCCCAGAAAGACGCCCACGGAGTCGGCGGTGAAGCGGAGGCGGTTGGTACGCCCGGCGATCACGTCACGCTTGCCTCCGAGCCGCGGCGCCCAGAAGCTGTGGATCACGTCGGCCGAGGTCATGCTGAGCACCACGGGCCGTCCCACCGGCACATGGAGCTCGTTGGCGGTCACCACGCCCGATTCGGGATAGCGGTACTCCCACCACCACTGATGGCCAATGACCGAGATCTCCAGCGCCCCGTCCGGCGCCCGGCCGTCGGTGCGAAGAATGGTCTGGATGGTGGGGACCGCCACGATGATCAGGATGACGGCCGGCGCCAGGGTCCAGGAGATCTCGAGCAGCGTGTGGCCGTGCACCCGCGCCGGCGGCGGCTGGCCCGGCCGCGCCCGATACCGGATGGCCACGTAGACGAGCACGCTCTCGACGATGACGAACACACCGGCCGCCAGCCAGACGATGAGCCGGAAGAGGCGATCGATCTCCACCCCGAGGTCGCCGGCCGGGTGCAGCGTGGATTGCGGGAATGGGCCCCCGCACGCAGTAGTCGCCAACAGGGCGCCCAGGGCGAGCGCCACCAGGATGTGCCGGTGAGGCAACTCCGTAACCCGAGTAAGTGTATCGACTTGCGACCGCCGGACCGAAGGCCCGGCGGAGAGTGCTAAGATGGTAGCGGACGGGTTCCTGTGGGTCAATGCACCGAGGCGCGCGATCGTGAAGAGCGCGCGCCGCCAGGTTCACCGGACCTTCAGCGCGCGCCGCCTAGAATCCGGCTCGCGACGAACAGGAGAGAGAACATGGTGAGTCCGAAGATCGGCTATGGCCTCAAAGCCGAGGTGGCCCTGCCCTACGAGCGCGCGGTCGAGCGGGCGCGGGAGGAACTGGGAAAAGAGGGCTTCGGCGTGCTCACCGAGATCGACGTCCAGGCGACGCTCAAGAAGAAGCTCGACGTGGAGTTCCGCCCCTATGTGATCCTGGGCGCGTGCAACCCTCCGCTAGCCCACCAGGCGCTGTCCGCGGAGCGGGACATCGGACTGCTCTTGCCGTGCAACGTGATCGTGTACGCCGCGGACGCACCGGGCACCAGCGTGGTCGCCGCGCTCGATCCGGTGGCCCAGCTGAGCCTGGCCGGCCGGGACGATCTCCTGCCGCTGGCGCAGGACGTGCGCGCCCGCATGGAGCGCGTGGTGCAGGGAGTCGCCCGGGCCGCTTGACCTGAGCTTGATAGCCCGGGAGTATCGTTGGGTGACAGTTGTCAGGGAGGCCCGGGTATGAGGGCCAAGCCAAGCGTGGTTCTCGGGCTGGTGGCCGGATTATGCGCCCTCGCCACACGCGGCGTTGGCGCGCAAGAGGTGCAGGTGCCGATTGACGAGGACGGCAGGGTGCAGGTCATTACCGCCGACCTCGAGCGACGGCTCAGGCTGTTTCCCGACTACGCGGAGTTTCGCGAAGCCCGGTTGTTCCAGCTCTCCGACACGTCCTTCGTCCTCGAGATCACGCACGAACCCGCCGGGCGCCTGACCCGGGTGCGGGTCCCGCTTACCCTGACCGCCGCGCAGGACTTTCGGCGCCGGGTCTCCGCCAGCCTCCGCCAAGCGGCACCCGAAGCGGCCCTGGACCAGTCCGGGCGGACCAAGCTGCTGGTGTGGACCACGGTGCTTTCATTGCTCTACTACGGTCCCGCAGTGCCCGTCACGCTGAACGTGGACGACCCTCAGGGGGCCGTTGGCCTGTACCTGTTGTCCGCCGGCACCGGGTTCTTCGCCCCCTGGCTGGCGACCAAGCGCATCCCCGTGACGGAGGCGGCGGCGGTGCTCGCGACCTACGGCGCAACCCGGGGGATTTTTCACGGGGCCCTGGCAACGTACCTGTTCGCTTCCGACCCGTCGGACCGGGCGTTTACGGGTGCCGGCTTGATCGGCGGTGTGGCGGAAGGCATCGCCTACTTTGCCGCCGCCAACGCGGGCCGCATGACTGCCGGCACCGCCGAGCTGGTGGGCGTAGGCGGCGACGTGGGACTGGGGCTCGGGCTGGGCGCTGCGCACCTGGCGGGTTTCTTCGATGATGATCCGTTCTATTGCTGCAGGACGTACACCGCCGCCGCGGCCACCGCGCTGCTGAGCACCGCAGGTGGCCTGGGCGTGGGCTCCGCGCTCTCACGCACCGAGCCCTACACCCGCGGCGACGCCTTCCTGCTGCGCAACGCGGGGCTCCTGGGCGCACATGTCGGCCTCGCGCTGGCCGACGCGCTCAATCCCAACGGGGACCGGGACAAACTCTACTCCGCGCTGGCGATGACCGGTGGGACGGCAGGCCTGATCGCCGGTCGGCAACTGGTCCACGGCCGTGATTTTACGACGGCTCAGGGAACGTTCACCACCCTGGGGCAGATCGCCGGGGGACTGGCGGGCTTGGGCGTGGGATACCTGGTCAGCTCGGAGAACGGCGATAACAGCACCGTGCTCCTGGCGGCGAGCGCGATCGGGGCCGGCGTGGGGTACCGGCTCATGTACCACTCGTTCGCCCGCCGGGCGAAGGGGGGATCTGGCCGGTGATGATTGCCTTGGTCACCCTCAGGCTTTCGACGTCAGCGAGCGCCTTCCCCGCCTCACCCAACCCGTAGCGAGCGCCGATCACCCGCGCGAAGGGAAGCCGCGCGTGGTGCTTCGCGACGAGCGTGAGCGCGCGATAGAGGTGGCGGAAGTCGGTGCCCCATTGCCCCCGAACGTCGGCGTGCTTCTTGTTGACGTCGGTGTGGAAGTTGACCGTCGCGGAGCCCACGTCCGTGTAGTGGCCGGCGACGACGTAAGTGCCGCCGTCGCGCAGGAGGCGGAACCCCTCGGGGATCGCCGCCGGATTTCCCGCCGCTTCGATCACCACATCCGCGCCGCGCCCCTCGGTGAGCGCTCGGACCGCCGCTTCGCGCTCCTCGGGCGGCTGGTCCGTGAGGGACAGCGTCACGTCGGCACCCAGGGTCTTGGCCAGCTCAAGACGGGCAGCGGGGGCGCCGATCACGATCACGGTGGCCGCGCCCCGGAGCGCGGCGAACGCCGCAGCAGATAGACCCACCGGCCCAGCTCCCTGCACCAACACTACGTCGCCCATCTGGGGCGTGGCCCGCTCCACCGCCGCGAACCCGGTGAAGAGACCGCATCCGCCACCGATCACGTCGTCGGTGGTGAGCGGCTCCGGCAGCTGGAAGATTCTCACGCCGGGCTTGAGGTAGATGCGCTCCGCCCAGCCGCCAAGGAGGCCCTCTTTTGCCGAGTAGGTGATGCCGTAGACGCGGCGGCTGGGACAGCGGTTCGGTTGCCGGGCCACCAGACAGTACCAACAGCGGCCGCAGATCTCGTGGACGTCGTAGAAGGTGACCACGTCGCCCGGGCGCAGTACCTGGCCGTGCACGTCGGCCACGGCGCCGCGCGCCTCCAGCACCCGTCCCACGCTCACGTGCCCGGGAATGATGGGATAAGGAACGCCCCCGAGCCGGCCGTGGAAGAGGTGGACGTCGGTGCCGCACACTTCGCTCGCGATGGTCTCGAGGAGGACGGCGCCGGGTTCGAGAGTTGGCTCCGGCAACTCCCACGTCTCCAGCGGCTTCCCCGGAGCAGCCATCACCGCGGCGCGGACTGCCAAGCAATCAGCTTTCAGCAATCAGCAATGAGCAGTCAGCGATCAGCGCCCGTTTGCGTGACCGCTGAATGCTGACTGCTGGGTGCTGAATGCTCGTCATCTCCCCACGCCCGTGCTCAGTTCGCTCGCGTAGGCCTTCTTCAGGCCCTGGAGGTACTGATCGAACAGCGCGGCCATGGTGCGGTGCTCTTCCTGCACGGTCTGGCGAAACTGAGCGTCGGTCAGGAAATGGTACAGCACCGCCGTCATGATCTTGGCATCGAGCAGGAAGCCCGTGTGGCCCACCGGTTTCATGGAGTCGTACCAGCGCTCCAGCGAATGGCCCGGCGCGGGGGACGAGAACACGCTCACCCCCACGCCCGGGATGTCGCGGGTCACGAATCCGGTTTCCTCGTAGCCGGAGGGCCGCTCGGGGTCGGGGTCGATCTCCGGCGCGTTGAGCGCCTGGGCGTAGGCGAACACCAGCTCCTCCAGCGTCCCCAGCGTGATGCCGTCACGATAGCGGCCGTAGTTCTCGATCTTGACCTGGGTTCCCGTGGCGGCGGCCGCCCCGCGAGCGGCGTTGGCCATCATGGAGTCGATGTGGTCCAGGTACACCTCGTCCGGATAGCGGATGTAGTAGTCCACCACGGCGCGCTCCGGGACCACGTTGGGGGCCACGCCTCCTTCGGGAATCACGCCCTGAATCGAGGCCTCCGGCCGGAACGTGGGTCGCAGGTGATCCACCGCGGTGTAGAACTGGACCGCCGCGGAGAGGGCATTGCGCCCGAACCAGGACGCGCGCTGGTGCGAGGAGCGCCCGGAGAAGATGTAGCGCACCTCGTTGATGTTGAGACAGCAGACGCCGAAGCCCGCCTTGCTGCGCGCCGTGGAGCCCGAGCCGTGGCTCCGCACCAGGATGTCCGTGCCTCTGAAGGTCCCAGCCTCCCACATGGTGACCTTGGAGGGCGGGCCAACTTCCTCGGCGGGCGTCCCGAACACCCGGATCCGGCCGGGCAGCCGCTTTTCCTTCATATAGTCGGCGATGGCGACTGCGGCGGCGAAGCCCACCGGGCTCTGGGCGTTGTGCTGGCAGCCGTGGAACGGCTCGGTGGTGCTGCGGAGCGCGTCGTACTCGACGATGACGCCCAGTGTGGGGCCGCTGGTCCCGGCAGGTGAGTCCCACGATCCCACGAACGCCGTCTCGAGGCCGGCGACCGCGGTCTCCACCCGGAAGCCAAACCCCCGCAGCACCTTGGTGAGCGTGTCCACCGACTTGAACTCCTTGAATCCGACCTCCGGGTGCTCGCCGATGTAGTCGCTTAAGCTCTGCATCTGGCCCGCCCACAACTGGTCGATCCGCTGAAACAAGCGGTCGCGATCGGCGTCCTTCTTCGCGGCCATCCGCCGGCCCGCCTCCGCCGGCTTCAAGCGTGCCTGGAGCGATTCGATCTGCTGCACCACCTCGCGCGCCGCCGCGCGTTCGGTGTCGGTGGTCTGCGCGGGTGCCGTGCGAGCAGCGGCGGGGAGTCCCGCCGCCAACCAGCCAACGACCCAAATGCGTCTCATCGGTTCCCTCCGATGGGATGAAGCGGTCTCTCGATGGCCACGGAGCGATTGCCGAGAGCCGATTTAGGCCTATGTTTGCCGTCGCGCAAGATGCCGCTCTCGCCCTACGCTGAGGACATCATGATCCATCGTTCGTTCTGGGTGCCGTTCACGCTGTCAGTGGCCGTGGCGCTTCCGGCTGTCGGTCAGGAGACCGGGCTCGCCGGATACACCGCGGCCTCGGCTCAGCGCCAACGCGCGCTCGAAGCCGCCATCATCGGCCGGCCTTCGGCCGACCGCATGAACACCTACCACCTGGCGCTCACCGCGGAGCCTCACCACGCCGGCACCGAGGCGAACCTCCGGTTGGGCGACTACTACGCCGCGAGGCTCCGGGAGTTCGGCTTCGATTCCGTGGCGCTCCACCGCTACGAGGTGCTGTTGCCGCGGCCCATCGAGCGGCGGATTACGCTGCTCGCTCCGGAGCGCTATGACCTTCGGCTGGAGGAGCCGCCGCTCGCCGACGATCCCGATACGCGAAAGCCGGGCGTCCTGCCGCCCTACAACGCCTATGCGGTGGACGGCGACGTGACCGGCGAGGTGGTCTACGTCAACTACGGCGTGCCGGCGGATTACCTGGTGCTCGATTCGCTGGGCATCTCCGTGGCCGGGAAGATCGTGATCGCGCGCTACGGCGGCAGCTGGCGGGGGATCAAGCCCAAGGTCGCCGCCGAGCACGGCGCCGTGGCGTGCATCATCTACTCGGACCCCGCGGATGACGGGTACGTGCAGGGCGACGTGATGCCGAAGGGCAAGTGGCGGCCGGAATGGGGCGTCCAGCGCGGTTCGGTGATGGACATGCCGCTGTACCCGGGAGATCCCCAGACGCCCAACCGCGCCTCGAAACCTGGGGTGGAGCGGATTCCGCTTGCCAACGTGCCCACCATCGAGAAGATCCCCACGATTCCCATTTCCTACGGCGACGCGCTGCCGATCCTGCGCAACCTGGGCGGCCCGGTGGTGCCCCGGGCCTGGCGGGGCGGCCTCCCGATCACCTACCACGCCGGCCCGGGCCCCGCTCGCCTGCGACTGGTGCTCAAGAACGATTGGGGTGTTCGGCCCATCGTGAACGTGATCGGGATCCTGCGTGGCGGCGAAATACCTGAGCAGATCGTGATGGCGGGCGGTCACCGCGACGCCTGGACCTTCGGGGGCCGCGACCCGATCAGCGGCGCCGTCTCGCTGTTGGAGACCGCGCGAGTGATGGCCGATCTCGCCAAGGCCGGCCAACGACCCACGCGGTCCATCGCGATCGCCAGCTGGGACGCAGAGGAATACGGGTTGATCGGGTCTACCGAGTACGGCGAGGAGTTCGCCGATCATTTGCGGCAGAACCTGGTGCTGTATCTCAATCGCGAGAGCTACACCGCGGGGAACTTCAGTGCCGACGGGGTCCATTCCCTGCAGCCGCTGGTGAACCAGGTGACCAGGATCGTCGGGATGCCGGGGCGCGAGGGCTCGGTGTACGATGCCTGGCTCGCCGACGCGCGAGCTACCGAGCTGGCCGAGTGGGGTGGCAGCAGGCAGGTTCGGCTGGGAGCCCTGGGCTCCGGTTCCGATTATACGGTGTTCCTGGACCACCTCGGACTACCGTCGCTCGACATCGGCTTCGAGTCCGGGAACGGGATCTATCACTCGCGCTACGACACCCACTGGTTCTTCACCACGTTCGGCGATCCTGGATTTGCCTACGGCGTCCGGCTCGCGGAGCTGGTGGCCGTGTTGTTGGAGCGAGTCGCCAACGCGGACGTGCTGCCGTTCGATTACGCCAGCACGGCGGAGACCGTGAACCGCTACCTCGATGAGCTGGAACAGGAAGCCAAGACCCGCAAACTGGACGTGGATCTCTCCGCGGCGCGTGCCGCCACGGCCCGTCTCGGGGCTACCGCGGCCGCGCTGAACGCCGAAGTGGAGCGGGTGGTCCGACTCGATGCCGGAGCGCTGGCGCGCTCGACGGAGTCGCTCGCCCGACTCAACCGCCTGTTGGTCAACGCCGAGCAGGCGTTCCTGTCGGACGACGGGCTGCCGCGCCGCCCCTGGTTCCGGCACCAGCTGTACGCGCCCGGCTTCTACACCGGCTACGGTGTGAAGACCCTCCCCGGCATCCGCGAAGCGCTGGAGAACAACGACGCCGTGGAAGCGCGGCGCATGACCGAGGTGCTCACGGCTACGCTGGAGCGGGCGCGGCAGGTGCTGGTGGAGGGCCTCGCGGCGGCGGTGGAGATCCGATAAGCGATGAACCTGGCCTGGGTCTCGCTGGTGGCGCTCGTCGTCGCCATCGTGGCGGGCATCGTGTGGCGGGTGAACGTGGGGCTCTTGTGCCTGGCGTTCGCGTACCTGGTGGGCGTGGGGTCGGGGCAGCTCACCGCATCGCAGGTCACCGCCGGCTTCCCCACGTCCCTGTTCCTGGTGCTGGTGGCGATCATGGTGCTGTTCGCCCAGGCGCAGGTGAACGGAACGCTGAACAAGCTCGCCCGGCACGGCATCCGGCTGGCGCGCGGAAACGTGGGCCTGGTGCCCATCGTGTTTTTCGGTCTCACGGTCGCCATCGCCGTGATGGGCGCCGGAAACATCGCCGGCATCGCGCTGATGGCACCGGTGGCCATGGCCGCCGCCAGCCGGCTGGGGATCAGCGCCTTCCTCATGACCATCATGGTGGGCAATGCCGCCAACGCCGGGGCTTACTCGCCGGTGGCCCCGACCGGCGTGGTGGCCAACGAACTCATGATCCGGGCCGGCATCGTGGGGCAGCAGTGGCAGACCTTCTGGAATACGTTCATCGCGCAGTCGTTCGTGGCCTTCGCCGGGTATTTCCTGTTGGGCGGAACCGCACTGCTATTCCGCGGCAAGCGGGCGGACCTCAAGGCCGACCTGCCGGCCGAGGACCTGGAGCCCTTTACCCCGCGGCAGTGGCTCACGCTCGGCGTGCTGGGACTGGTGCTGGTCGCCGTGATCGCCTTCCGCGTGGAGGTGATCGTGGCGGCGTTCGTGGCCGCGGCAGTGCTGGCTCTTGCGCGGGCGGCTGCGCCCGAGGCCGCCATCAAGGCCGTGCCGTGGAGCACCGTCCTGATGGTGTGCGGCGTGTCCACCCTGATCTCGGTGTTGGAGAAAACCGGCGGCATCAACCTGATCGTGGACGGGCTGGTGCGGTTCTCCACGCCGCAGACCGTGACCGGCATCGTCGCCTTCGTGGCGGGGTTGGTCTCGGCGTACAGCAGCACCGTGGGCGTGGTGCTGCCGACCTTCCTGCCCACCGTGCCGGGGTTGGCCGAGCGCTTGGCCGCCGATCCCATGGCGATCGCCTCGGCCATCAACGTGACTGGGCACCTGGTGGACGTGTCGCCGCTCTCTACGATCGGCGCGATCTGCCTGGCGGCCTACACCGGCACCGAGGATCGCCAGGTCCTGTTCAACAAGGTGCTGGCGTGGGGCTTGTCGATGGCGGTGGTGGGGGCGGTGGTGTGCTGGGTGTTTTTTGGACTGCTGTAAGGCCGGGAGAAACCTGCCGCACAATGGGTGCGGCGTACGGCGGTCGTTCGGCCGGCTCTTCCCAACACCGGCGTCAGACGTCGATCTTCTGTCGGTCACGCGACCCCGCGTTAGCTTGGGGGTAGCGGGCTCACCGCCGTAGGGCGAGCGGACTTTCGCCACCCTAGGTGTAGCGGGCTCGCCACCTTAGGTGTAGCAGGGTCGCCCTCCAAGAACCGAACGGCATCCCGAGTCGTCCATGACCGCGCACTGGTTGGACAGCCTGCGGCAGGATGTCGTCTACGCGGCTCGCTCGTTTCGCCGGGTCCCGGGCTTTACGGCCGGAGTCATCCTCACGCTGGCCCTCGGGCTTGGCGTGAACACGGCGATGTTCAGCTTCCTGGACGTCGTCTTCCTCCGCCCGCCGGCCGGCGTCCGTGACCCGGAGCAGGTGCGCCGCGTCTGGACCGAAATCAACTTGCAGAGCGGCCCGCAGTTCTGGTCGGGCTTCTCCTATCCCCAGTACGCCGCCATTCAATCCGCGCTCGGCCAGCGTGTGGCGACGGCGCTCTACCTCAGCCTGAGCGAGTCACGATTCGGGCACGCCGAGGCGGAAATCCGGGTGCGGTTGTCGTACGCCACCGCCTCGTACTTCGAGCTGCTGGGTGTGCGTCCCGCGCTGGGCCGATTCTTCACGCCCGAGGAGGACCGCCTGGGGGCCGGGGCTCAGGTCGCCGTCGCCAGCCACGCGTTCTGGCGGCACCACCTCGGCGCCGACGCCGCAGTGCTCGGGCGCGAGCTGTTCATCGCCGGCCGGGCACATACGCTCATCGGCGTCGCCGCCCCAGGATTCACCGGGGTCGAGTTGGATGCCACCGATCTGTGGCTGCCGGTCGCGGCCGTGCCGACGCGGGGCCCGAGCCCGTGGTGGCGGAGCCACATCGTGAACGGCTTTCAGATCCTGCTGCGCCCTCGGGCGCGGAGCGGCCTCGCCGACGCGGCGCTCGAAGAGCGCATTGCCCTGGGATTGCGCGCGCCCGAAGCGTTGATGCGGCCGGCCGATAGCGCAAACGCGGTGCGGGTGGGTTCGATCATTCGCGCCCAGGGGCCAGGCAACCAGGAACAAGAAGTGAAGATCGCAACACGGCTGGCCGGGGTGACGACCGTCGTATTGCTGATCGCCTGCGCCAACGTGATCAACCTGCTTCTCGCGCGGGCCGTGCAGCGGCGGCGGGAGGTGGCAGTGCGCCTCGCGGTGGGCATCTCGCGTCTTCGGCTCGCCCGATTCCTGCTCACGGAAACCGTGCTGCTCGCGATGCTCGCGGCCGGAGCCGCCGTGGTCGCCGCGTACTGGGGCGGCTTGCTGCTCCGCGGCTTGCTACTTCCGGACATCCAGTGGGCCGCGGCCGCATCGCCCCTGCACTCGCGAGTGGTCGCCTTGACCTTCGGGGTGGGGCTGGTCGCGGGTCTGGTCGCTGGTCTCCTCCCCGCCATCCAGTCGGTGAGGACCGAGCTTACCGGCGCGTTGAAGGCGGCGTCCGGCGCGTCCGCGGGCCAGGTGCGCCGCTCCCCG
>Ga0209172_10001855_pt1 | contig 41320 bp, 33 predicted proteins | sample LarsenN4metaG_FD_184113 | JGI IMG/M metagenome (GOLD analysis project Ga0209172, IMG submission 184113) | Hot spring sediment bacterial and archeal communities from British Columbia, Canada, to study Microbial Dark Matter (Phase II) - Larsen... ... | reverse complement strand
AACTGGGTCTGGTGAGTCTGATGGCCCAGCTACACCGCCTCCAGAGTGCTACATGAACCGCCGTGTACGGAACCGTACGCACGGTGGTGTGGGAGGACGGCGGGGGTGACCCCGCCTCCTACCCGATTCTATCGGCAGCATACCCATGTATTTGACGGAGCAGTGACGTGACAAAGCACAACGAGCAGGAAATCGACCGGCGGCGGACCTTCGCCATCATCAGCCACCCGGACGCCGGCAAGACCACCATCACCGAGAAGCTGCTGCTGTTCGGCGGCGCCATCCAGCAGGCCGGCGAGGTGCGGGCCCGCAAGGCGGCCCGCCACGCCACCTCCGACTGGATGGAGATGGAGAAGCAGCGGGGGATCTCGGTCACCTCGTCGGTCATGAAGTTCACCTACCGGGACTACGAGGTGAACCTCCTGGACACCCCGGGCCACAACGACTTCTCCGAGGACACCTACCGGGTGCTGACCGCCGTGGACTCGGCCCTCATGGTCATCGACGCGGTGAAGGGGGTCGAGAGCCAGACCATCAAGCTCCTGGATGTCTGCCGGCTGCGCCACACCCCCATCATGACCTTCGTCAACAAGCTGGACCGGGAGGGGCGCGACCCCTTCGAGCTCATCGACGAGATCGAGAAGGTCCTGAAGATCCAGTGCGCCCCCATGACCTGGCCCATCGGCATGGGGAAGCGGTTCCGGGGGACCTACCACCTCTACACCAAGGAGCTCATCATCTTCGACGCCGAGGCGGAGCGGGGGACGGGGAGCATCGTGTCCCTCTCCGGCCTCGACGACCCCCGCCTCGACGAGCTCCTCGGCTCCCAGGCCGCGGAGCTGCGGGGGGACGTCGAGCTCCTGGAGGGGGCGGCCCACCCCTTCGAGGAGGAGGCGTATCTCGCCGGCCTCCAGACACCGGTCTTCTTCGGGAGCGCCATCAACACCTTCGGGGTCCAGCAGCTTCTGGACACCTTCGTGGAGAACGCCCCGGCGCCGCTGCCGCGGGAGGCGGTCACCCGCACCGTCTCCCCCTACGAGGAGCCCTTCACCGCCTTCGCCTTCAAGATCCAGGCGAACATGGACCCGGCCCACCGGGACCGGATCGCTTTCTTCCGCATCTGCTCCGGCAGGTTCACCCGGGGGATGAAGGTGCGCCACGTGCGGCTCGGCCGCGAGGTGGCCATCAACAACGCCACCATCTTCATGGCCCAGGACCGGTCCCATGTGGAGGAGGCGTACCCCGGCGACATCATCGGCATCCACAACCACGGCACCATCAAGATCGGCGACACCTTCACCCAGGGGGAAGAGCTGAAATTCACCGGCATCCCCAACTTTGCCCCGGAGCACTTCCGCAAGGTGCGGCTCCTGGACCCCCTGAAGTCCAAGGCCCTGGAGAAGGGGCTGACCCAGCTGGCCGAGGAGGGGACCACCCAGGTTTTCCGGCCGCTGATGGGGGCCGACTGGATCGTCGGCGCCGTGGGTGTCCTCCAGTTCGACGTGGTCATGCACCGGCTGGAGCACGAGTACAACGTGAAGGCCGCCTACGAGCCCGCAGCCTATGCCACGGCCCGGTGGGTGACCGGCGACAGGAAGAAGCTGGAGGAGTTCCAGAAGAAGGAAGTCATGAACTGCTACATCGACGGCGAGGGGAACCTGGCCTACCTGGCCGGCTCCCAGTGGCGCCTCGACAACACCATGGACAACTGGAAGGAGCTCCAGTTCCACGCAACGCGGGAGCACAGCTGAACCATTTGCCCCGGCCGCGGGGAGGCGGGCGCACCCGCCTCCCCGTGCTCGTTTCTCCCCCCCTCCCTTTTCGCCGGTTCGCTCCTTGATTCCTTCCTTTCCAACCCCTGCAGACAGTGTTATTTTTGATAGAATATTTTTATGAATTTGGCGGAGCCCATGGACCCCAACGAACTGAAGATTCTCCTGAACGAATTCAAGAGCGGCGCCCTCGGCGAAGACGAGGCCCTGGAGCGCCTCCGGCATCTCCCCTTCGAGGATGTGGGGGACGCCATGGTGGACCACCACCGGAGCCTGCGCCAGGGGTTTCCGGAGGTGATCTTCGGCGCCGGCAAGAGCGTCGGCCAGATAGAGCGGATCATGGCCTCCCAGGTTGCCAAGGGGAGCAATATCCTCGTGACCCGCCTCGACGAGGCCAAGGCCCTGGCGGTGCAGGCGGCCTTTCCCGCCGCCCTCTGGCACGCCGACGCCCGCTGCCTCACCCTGGAGCAGAAGCCGGCGGAGCGGCGGGGTCGGGGAAAGGTCCTCGTCATCTCGGCCGGCACCTCCGACCTGCCGGTGGCGGCTGAGGCCCTGGTGACCCTCCGGATGCTCGGGAACGACGCCGAGCACCTCTACGACGTGGGGGTGGCCGGCATCCACCGGCTCCTGGCCCGGCGGGAGAAGCTCTTTGCCGCCAGCGTCCTCATCGTCGTGGCGGGGATGGAGGGGGCGCTTCCCTCGGTGGTGGGGGGGCTCGTGGACCGGCCGGTCATTGCCGTTCCCACGTCGGTGGGGTACGGAGCGGCCTTCGGCGGCATCGCCGCCCTCCTCGGGATGCTCAACTCCTGCGCCGCCGGGGTCACGGTGGTGAACATCGACAACGGCTTCGGCGCCGCCGTGGCGGCCGGCAAGATCAACAGGATTTGAGGTTTTTTTTGAAGATACTCTATTTCGACTGCTATGCCGGCATCGCCGGTGACATGACCGTGGCGGCACTCCTGGACCTGGGGGTCCCCTTCGAGGTGGTGGAGGAGGCCGTAAATTGCCTTCCGCTCCCCCGGTCGAGCTGCTCCCTGGCCGTGGAGCGGACGAGCCGCAGGGGGGTTGCCGCCGCCCGGTTCGTGGTGCATGCGGAGGAGCACCCGCCCCACCGCCACTACGCCGACATTGCGGCCATGATCGAGGCGAGTTCCCTGCCGGAGGGGGTGAAGGAAAAGGCCCAGCGGGTCTTCTTCCGCCTGGCCGAGGCCGAGGCCAAGGTCCACGGCGTCGAGATCGGGCAGGTCCACTTCCATGAGGTGGGGGCCGTGGACTCCATCGTCGACATCGTCGGCGCGGCCGCGGCCCTGGAGTGGCTCGGGGTCGACGCCATCCATGCCGCCCCTCTTCCCCTGGGGAGCGGCTCCGTGGAGACGGCCCACGGCCGGCTGCCGGTGCCGGCGCCGGCCACGGCGGAACTTCTGCGGGGGATGCCGGTCCATGGCGAGGCGGGGCCGGGGGAGCGGGTGACCCCCACCGGCGCCGCCATCCTGGCGGCCCTTGCCACCGGCTTCGGCCGCCCCCCGGCCATGACGGTGACCGGGGTCGGCTGCGGGGCCGGGGCCAAGGATTTTGAGGATATCCCCAACGTGCTGCGGCTCTTCCTGGGGGAGACGGAGGGGGGGCTCCAGCGGGACGAGGTGGCGGTCATCGAGACCCACATCGACGACATGAACCCGGAGATTCTCGGCCATCTCCTGGAGCGGCTCATGGCGGCCGGGGCCCTCGACGCCGCCTACTCGCCGCTGCAGATGAAGAAGAACCGGCCGGCGGTGAAGCTCACGGTCATCGCCCGCCCGGGGGAGCGCGACCGCCTGGCCTCCCTGGTGCTGCGGGAGACCTCGGCCATCGGGGTCCGGTTCTATCGGGCCGAACGGCTGAAGTTCTCCCGCGCCAAGGAGGAGCGTGCCACCTCCCTTGGCCCGGTGACGGTGAAGGTGATCCGCGACGGCGACACCGTGGTGCGGGTGACCCCGGAGTACGACGCCTGCCGCCGGATCGCCATGGAGCGGGGGATGCCGCTCCTGGAGGTGTACCGGATCGTGGAGCGGGAGGCAGGACAGCCATGAGGGGATTCGTCATCGCGGCGGCAAGCTGGTTCGGCACCGGATTTTTTCCCGTGGCCTCGGGGACGGTGGGGACCCTGGGGGCCATCCCCCTCTATCTGGTGCTGGCGCGGTTTCCCCTCTGGCTCTACCTCGCGACCCTGGTCCCGTTCTTTTTCCTGGCTTCGTGGGTCTCGGGGGCCGCGGAGCGGGAGTTCGGCCGGAAGGACTCTGGAAAGATCGTCATCGACGAGGTGATGGGCTATCTCATTACCATGGCGGGAGCCCACGCGGACTGGCGGAGCGTTGTCATCGGCTTTCTCCTTTTTCGATTCTTCGATATCGTCAAGGTGCCGCCGGCCCGCTACTTCGACCGGCAGGTGAAGAACGGCTACGGGGTTGTCCTCGATGACGTGGTGGCCGGCCTCTACGCCTGCGCCGTCCTCCACATGGTGTTGAGGTTTCTGTGAAGACGGCGATTCTCTCCATCGGTGACGAGCTCCTGCTTGGGGAGGTGGTGGACACCAACTCCGCCCGGATCGCGGCGCGGCTGGCCGACGCAGGGATCGCCACGGTCCGGAAGCTGACCGTGGGGGATGACGAGGGGGCAATCGCCGCGGCCCTGGTGGAGCTGGCCCGGGGGCACGACGTGGTCATCGCCACCGGCGGCCTCGGTCCCACCGACGACGACGTGACCGCCCGGGCCGCGGCCCGGGCCACGGGCCGGCGCCTCGTCCTGAACGAGGAGGCCATGGGGCGGCTCAGGGACTTTTTCGCCCGGCTGGGGCGGGAGATGCACCCGGCCAACGGGCGCCAGTGCCTGCTGCCGGCCAAGGCGGAGCTGGTCCCGAACCCCGTCGGCACCGCCAGCGGGTTTCATCTCCTGCTCGACGGATGCCTTCTCGTCTTTCTCCCCGGCGTTCCCGCGGAGATGGCCGTGATGCTGGAGGAGACCGTTGTCCCGCTGGTTCTTGCCCGGCGGGGGGAGCACCCGATAACCCGGACCATGACGCTCACGGTTTTCGGCCTCTCCGAGGCGGAGATCGGCGCTCGTCTCGCGGACCTGGACCGCTCCCGGCCCGGGCTCGCCCTCGCCTACTGCGTGGAGTACCCGCTGGTGCTGGTGAAGCTCCGGGCCGCGGGGGAGGACGAGGAGGCGCTGACGGCCCTTCTGGAGGATGGCGCGGCCCTGGTGCGGGAGCGGCTCGGGGGGCACGTGGTGGCCGGCGGCGGCGAGACCATCGACACGGCGGTGGCCCGCCTCTTCCGGGAGACGGGACGGACCCTGGCCCTGGCGGAGTCATGCACCGGCGGCCTCATTGCCGGACGGATCACGGCCGTTCCCGGCAGCTCCGGCTACTTTCTCCTGGGCGCGGTCACCTACTCCAACGACGCCAAGGTACGTCTCCTCGGCGTTTCCGAGGAACTTCTGGCGGAGAAGGGGGCCGTGAGCGCCGAGGTGGCCAAGGCCATGGCCCGGGGGGCCCGGAGGCTCGCCGGCAGCGACCTGGCCCTGGCCGTCACCGGCATTGCCGGCCCCGACGGGGGGAGCCCGGACAAGCCGGTGGGGACCGTGTTCATCGCCCTGGCGGACCGGACCGGCTGCTCGGCCAGGGGGTATCACTTTTCGGGAGACCGCGACAGGATCAGGACGATCACCGCGGTTACGGCCATGGATTGGCTGAGAAGGCGGCTTTTGGCAGAGGAGAATCATCCCGGCGGGAAGTAGGCAGTCATGTCTTCACCAAACAATCGGACATATCTCGCCGTCGGCTGGTGGGGCGCCCTTTCGCTCATGGGGGGGCTCAGCGGCGCCTTTTTCGCCTACCGTCTCCATGACGCCCCCTTTTTCGGCTTCTTCGCCCTTGTCCTCGTCCTGCTCACCACCTGCTTTATCTTCATGACCGTAAGCTACCGCCGGATGAAGGGCGCGGAGGCCATGGCCCATCTCCACGAGCTGATGCAGGTCCAGCGGGAGCTGGACAAGACGGCCCGCCGCTACCGCAGCCTCCTGGAGGGGGCAGGGACGGCCATCTTCGTCTTCAGCGCCGACTCGGGGATGCTGGTGGAGGCGAACCGCCGGGGGACCGAGCTGTTCGGCTACGACAAGGAGGAGATGGCCCGGCTGCGGGGCAAGGATCTGGTTCTTGAGGAGGACCAGGAGAAGTTCACCTCCCTCGTGCACCGGGTGGCGCGGCGGGGGAGGGGGCGGGCCGAGGGGGTTGCCTTCCGCCGCAAGGTGGGGGAGCGCTTCATCGGCGAGATCGAGGCCCGCCTCATCGACCTGGGCGACGAGAAGGTGGTCCACGCCGTGGTGCGGGACATCACGTTCAAGTACCGGGCCGAGCGGGAGATCCGCCAGCGGAACCGGGAGCTCTCCACTCTCATCGGGATCATCGCCCGGGCCAACCAGGAGATGGAGCTGGAGACGGTGCTCGACGTGACCCTGCGCGAGACCATCGAGGCCTTCGGCGCCGACGGCGGCGGCATCCATCTCCGGGACCAGGACGGGAAGCTGCGGCCCACGGCCGCCGTCAACGTGCCGGAACAGCTCCGGTACCTCCTGGCACGGCGGGACGAGGAGAGTCCCCTGGAGCGGATTGTGAACACCGGCTCCTATCTCGCCATGTCGAACCTGGAGGCGGAGAGCCGTCTCGGCTCGTCGCCGGCCGTCCAGGGGTGGAAGGGGTTCGTGGGGGTTCCCCTCGCGGCCCGCAACCGGGTCACCGGCGTCATGTACCTCCTGGGGAGGACGGAGCGCCGCTTCGGCAGCGACGAGGTGGCCCTCTTCCTCTCCATTGCCGGCCAGATGGGGATCGTGATCGACAACGCCCGGCTCTTCAACGAGCTCAAGTGGAAGGGGGAGGAGCTGATGGGGTCGCTTCGGCTCCTGGAGCGGAGCAGCCGCGAACTCTCCTTCTCCCAGCACCGGCTCCGCACCAACCTGATGCTTGTGGAGCGGGCCAACCAGGAGCTGGAACGGATCGACCGGATGAAGTCCAATTTCCTCGGCATGATCTCCCACGAGTTCAGGACTCCTCTCACGAGCATCATCAGCGGCACCGATTTTCTCCTCTCCTCTCCCTCCTTCGAGCTGGGGAGCGATGTCCGCCGGGTTCTTGAGATGATCAGCCAGGGGGGGGAGCGCCTTTCCGAGATCGTCAACGACATCCTCAAGGTGGCGAAGCTGGAGGCCAATTCCGCAGCTGTCATCCCCACGACCCTCCATATCTCCCAGGTATTCGAGGAGGTTCTGGCGGCGCTGGAGCCCCTGCGGGCCCAACGGGACCTCACGATCGTCCTGGCGAACCTGGAGGGGCTCCCCTACTGCAACGGAGACCAGGAGTGCTTCCGGGAGATCTTCACGGAGCTGCTGGAGAATTCCATCAAGTTCACCCCCGACGGCGGCACCATCATGATCTCCGCACGGGTGGTGGACCGGGACCGGCTCGCCCCCCGGGGAGAGGTTCTGGCGCGCTTCAACCCCGGCTTTCTCATGCAGGCGGGGGACCGGAGCTACCTGGAGGTGGAGGTGCGGGACAGCGGCATCGGCGTGGGCTATGAGGAGCAGGTGAAGATCTTCGACAAGTTCTACGAGGTGGGGGACGTCAATCATCACTCCAGCGGCAAGTGCAAGTTCCAGGGGAAGGGGGCGGGCCTGGGGCTCGCCATCGTCAAGGGGATGGTGGAGGCCCACGGCGGCATGGTCTGGGTCGAGAGCCCCGGCGTCGATCCCGACGCCCCGTTGGGCAGCGCCTTCTTCGTGCTTCTCCCCCTGGAGGAGTGCCTCTGTCAGCCCCCGCTCCCCCTCGCCGGACAGCCCTGCTCCGCTCCCGCGGCGACCGTCCGGAAGAGGGGCGACGAGAAGCCCCGAGGCGGCGGTTCAGGTGCCGAAGATACCCGTTGAAAAAGACGAAACACCTGTGCTATCTCTGTTCAACTATCACGGTGAGCGGCGGTTTTCCGCCCTGCCGACGACCCACGAGGAGGATAATTCGTGACCCAGGAACGCGAGAAGGCGATTGAACTGGCGCTCAGCCAGATAGAGAAACAGTTCGGCAAGGGTGCCATTATGCGGCTGGGCGCCGACGAGGCCCTGCCGGACATCGACGCCATCCCCACCGGTGCCCTCTCCCTGGATATTGCCCTGGGGGTGGGCGGCGTCCCCCGGGGGCGGGTCATCGAGATCTACGGCCCCGAGTCGTCGGGCAAGACGACCCTGGCGCTGCACATCGCCGCCGAGGCCCAGAAGCTGGGGGGGATCGCCGCCTTTGTGGATGCCGAGCACGCCCTCGACATCGGCTATGCCCGCAAACTGGGGGTACGGACCGACGACCTCCTCGTCTCCCAGCCCGACACCGGCGAGCAGGCCCTCGAAATCGCCGAGATGCTGGTGCGCAGCGGCGCCGTGGACGTCCTGGTCATCGACTCCGTGGCGGCCCTGGTTCCCAAGGCGGAGATCGAGGGGGAGATGGGGGACTCCCACGTGGGGCTCCAGGCCCGCCTCATGTCCCAGGCGCTGCGGAAGCTGACCGGCATCATCTCCAAGTCCAACTGCTGCGTCATCTTCATCAACCAGATCCGGATGAAGATCGGCGTCATGTTCGGCAGCCCCGAAACCACCACCGGCGGCAACGCCCTCAAGTTCTACGCCTCGGTCCGCCTCGACATCCGCAAGATCGCCACCCTCAAGCAGGGGGATGCGGTCGTGGGCTCCCGCACCAAGGTGAAGGTGGTGAAGAACAAGGTGGCTCCCCCCTTCAAGGAAGTGGAGTTCGACATCTACTACGGCGAGGGGATCTCCCGCCTGGGGGATCTCCTGGACCTGGCCGTGGAGCGCAAGATCATCGACAAGAGCGGCGCCTGGTTCTCCTACGGTGCGGAGCGCATCGGCCAGGGGCGGGAGAACTCCCGGAACTTCCTCAGGGAGCATCCGGAGATGGTGGCCGAGATCGAGGAGAAGATCTACGAGGCGGCCGGCATTCCCCGCAAAGGGGCAAAGGAAGAGGCGGCATAGGCCATGGAACTCAATGACATCCTCGCCATAGCGGCCAAGGCCAAGGCCTCCGACGTCCATATCAAGACGGGGCTGCCGCCGGTGGTCAGGATCGACGGCCGGCTGCGGCCGATCCCCAATGCGCCCCGCCTTTCGCCGGACCAGGTGCGGGCCATGGCCTTCGCCATCATGAACGAGCGGCAGAAGCGGCTCTTCGAGGAGAATTACGAGTGCGACGTGGCCTACGGGGTGCCGGGCCTCGGCCGCTTCCGGGTGAGCGTCTACTCCCAGCGGGGGACCGTGGCCATGGTTTTCCGCTTCATCCCCTTCGGCATCCCCTCCATGGAGAACCTGAACCTGCCGCCGGTCATCAAGAAGCTCTCCCTGGAGGAGCGGGGGCTGATCCTCGTCACCGGCACCACGGGGAGCGGCAAGTCCACGACTCTGGCCGCCATGATCGACTACATCAACGAGCACCGGACCTGCAACATCATCACCGTGGAGGATCCGGTGGAGTTCCTCCATCGGGACAAGAAGAGCATCCTCTCCCAGCGGGAGGTGGGGTTCGACACCCTTTCCTTCGCCTCGGCCCTCAAGGGGGCCCTGCGCCAGGACCCGGACGTGGTCCTGGTGGGGGAGATGCGGGACCTGGAGACCATCGAGACCGCCATGCACGCGGCCGAGACCGGCCACCTGGTCATGTCGACCCTCCATACCCTGGACGCCGCCGAGACCATCAACCGGATCATCTCCGTCTTTCCCCCCTTCCACCAGCGCCAGATCCGGCTCCAGCTCTCCGGGGTCATCAAGGGGGTCATCTCCCAGCGGCTCGTCCCCCGGGCCGACGGCAAGGGGCGGGTGCCGGCCGTGGAGATCATGATCGGCACCGCCCGGGTCAAGGAATACATCGACGACAAGGACAAGACGAAGCTCCTTCCCGAGGCCATTGCCCAGGGGTTCACCACCTACGGGATGCAGACCTTCGACCAGTCCCTCATGCAGCTCTACACCAAAAAGCTCATCACCTACGACGAGGCGCTGCGCCAGTCCACCAACCCCGATGATTTCGCCCTCAAGGTGTCGGGGATCTCGTCCACCTCCGACAGCACCTGGGATGACTTCGTCCACGACGAGGCCCCCTCTGACGCCGCGGCGGAGGCCCCGGCCGAAGGGATCGAGAAGTATTAGGTGGGGGAGGAGCGGAGCGGCTTCAGCCGTGCCCTCGACATCCTCTCCCGCCGGGACCACAGCGAGGCGGAACTGACCCTGAAGCTGAGGCGCAAGGGGGTCGGCGAGGAGGAGGCAGCAGCCGTTGTCGCCCGCCTGCGGGAGCTGGGGTATCTGGACGACCGGCGCCTGGCCGGGCGGATCGTAGAATCGGCCCTGGCCGACGGCCGGATGGCGGGTCCGCGGCTGGGCCGGGAGCTCCTGCGGCGGGGAATTCCCCGGGACCTGGCTGCCGAGGTCATGGCTCGGGCCTCCGAGGGATACGACTGCCGGGGAGCGGTCAGGGAGCTTCTGGCCGCCAGGTTCCCTTCCTTCGATCCGTCGGCGGCCGATGTCCGGGAGAAGCGGCGGGTGGTCGGCTGGTTCCAGCGGCGCGGCTACCCCCTTTCCGCCATCCTGGAGGCCCTGAGGGTCTCCGCCGACGAGTGACGCTTATCCATTTCATCATAACCAGAGTACAGAGGACCCGATGACCGGAAACGAACTACGCGCCAGATTCCTGAAGTTCTTCGAGGACCGCGGACACACCGTGGTCCCCAGCTCTTCCCTCATTCCCCACAACGACCCGACCCTCCTCTTTGCCAATGCCGGCATGAACCAGTTCAAGGACTGCTTCCTCGGCATGGAGGACCGGGGGTACTACCGGGCCGCCAGCTCCCAGAAATGCGTGCGGGCCGGCGGCAAGCACAACGACCTGGAGAACGTGGGGCGCACCGCCCGGCACCATACCTTCTTCGAGATGCTCGGCAACTTCTCCTTCGGTGACTACTTCAAGAAGGAGGCCATCGCCTACGCCTGGGAGTTCCTCACCAAGGAGCTGGGGCTCGACAGGGACCGCCTCTACGTGACGGTCTACACCGACGACGACGAGGCCGCCGACATCTGGCACCACCAGGAGGGGGTCCCCCGGGAGCGGATCTTCCGCTTCGGGGAGAAGGACAACTTCTGGTCCATGGGGGACACGGGCCCCTGCGGCCCCTGCTCCGAGATCTTCTGGGACAACGGCCCCGAGGTGGGGTGCGGCTCTCCCGACTGCGCCGTGGGGTGCGACTGCGACCGCTACATGGAGATCTGGAACAACGTCTTCATGCAGTTCAACCGCTCCGCCGACGGGACCATGACCCCGCTCCCCAAGCCTTCCGTCGATACCGGCATGGGGCTCGAGCGGATCTGCACCGTCATGCAGGGGGTGAAGTCCAACTACGACACCGACCTCCTCCAGGGGGTCATCCGGCACGTGGAGCGGCTCTCGGGAAAGCGCTACGGCGACAGTGAGAAGGACGACGTCTCCATGCGGGTCATCGCCGACCATGCCCGGGCCACCACCTTCCTCATCTGCGACGGCGCCCTCCCCTCCAATGAGGGGCGGGGCTACGTGCTGCGGCGGATCATGCGCCGGGCCGCCCGCCACGCCAAGATGCTCGGTTTTGCCGATCCGGTCCTTTACCGGACCGTGGACGCGGTGAATGAGATGATGGGGGGCTCCTACCCGGAGCTCCTGGAGCGGGAGGAGTACATCAAGAAGGTGATCCGGGCCGAGGAGGAGCGCTTTGCCGAAACCCTCGACCGGGGGCTCGCCATCCTGAACGACGCGGTGGCCCAGCTGAAGGGGGAGGGGAAGACGGTGATCCCCGGCGAGACCCTCTTCCGCCTCTACGACACCTTCGGCTTTCCCACGGATCTCACGGCCGACATCGTCCTGGCCGAAGGGTTCACCATCGACGAGCCCGGCTTCGAGGCTTGCATGGAGCGCCAGCGGGAGCAGGCCCGGGAGCACTGGAAGGGTTCCGGAGAGGAGGGGATCGCCGCCATCCACAAGACCCTTCACAACCGGGGGCTCCGGAGCCTTTTCGTGGGCTACGACGGGAAGTGCAGCTACGGCACCGTCAGCGCCCTCCTGCGCGATGGCGCCGAGGCGGCCGAGGCGAGGGCCGGTGATACGGTGGAAATCATCACTGACAAGACCCCCTTCTACGGCGAGTCGGGCGGCCAGGCCGGGGATACCGGCACCATCTCCACCGGTTCGGCCCATGTGCGGGTTACCGGCACGATCCGTCCCTATCCAGACCTCATCGTTCACCGGGGGACCGTGGTGGAGGGTACCATCCGGACCGGCGAGGCGTGCGACCTCAAGGTGGCGTCCGTGGAGCGGGACGCCACGGCCCGAAACCACACTGCCACCCACCTCCTTCAGACGGCCCTTCGCCAGGTGCTCGGCGAGCACGTGAAGCAGGCCGGGTCGCTGGTGGCCCCGGATCGGCTCCGCTTCGACTTCACCCACTTCGCCGCCATGACCCCCGAGGAGATCCGGCGGGTGGAGGAGATCGTCAATAGTTTCATCATGGAGAACGATCCGGTCCATGCCCGGGAGATGGCGGTCGAGGAAGCCATGGAGAGCGGCGCCACGGCCCTCTTCGGCGAGAAGTACGGCGAGCGGGTCCGGGTGGTCAAGGTGGGGGAGGTGAGCGCCGAGCTCTGCGGCGGCACCCATGTCCGGGCCGCCGGCGACATCGGCTTCTTCAAGATCCTCTCCGAGGCGGGAATCGCCGCCGGGGTGCGCCGCATCGAGGCCCTGACCGGCATGGGGGCGCTGCGCTACATCCAGGAGATGGAGGAGGAGAAGCGGCAGATCGCTTCCCTCATGAAGGCGGAAGGGGGAGACAATGTGGATCGGCTCCAGAAGCTCCTGGCCCGCCAGCGGGAGATGCAGCGGGAGCTCGAGGCGCTCCAGGGGCAGCTCAACGCGGCCCGCTCCGGGGATCTCCTGGCGGAGGTGCGGGAGGTGAACGGCGTCAAGGTTCTCGCCACGACCGTGGCGGTGGACGATCCGAAGAAGCTCCGGGAGCTGGCCGACACCCTCAAGGACCGCCTCGGTTCCGGGGTGATCGCCCTCGGCTGCGAGAAGGACGGCAAGGCCAACCTCCTGGTGGCGGTGACCAGGGACCTGTCGGGCCGGATCAAGGCGGGGGATATCATCCGGCAACTGGCGCCGGTCATCGGCGGCAGCGGCGGCGGGAAACCGGAACTGGCCCAGGCCGGGGGGAGTATGCCCGAAAAACTCCCCGAGGCCCTCGGCATGGTGGGCGGGTTCGTCGGCTGAACCGGTTCGCGGGAGAGGGTGAGGTCGGAGCCCCATGGACGTTGTGACAAAATTCCAGGCTGAGCGGAACGTGAAAACGATCCTCGTGGTGGACGACGAGGCGGTGATCCGCGACCTCTGCGCCCGGGCCCTCAAGGGGTACCGGGTGCTCCAGGCGGCCGAGGGGGAGGAGGCCCTGCGCCTCTTCGAGAAGGGGGGGATAGACGTCATTCTCACCGACGTCATGATGCCCAAGATGAACGGCATCGATCTCCTGCGCCGGCTCAAGGAGCTGGAGCCGACCATCGTGGTCATCGTCATGACCGGCTATGCCGAGAAGGATATCATCCTCAACGCCCTCAAGGCCGATGCCGACGATTTCATTACCAAGCCCCTCAATATCCTCCAGCTCAAGACGGCGGTGGACAAGGCCCTGGACAAGAAGGCACTGAAGGAGGAGATTGCCAACCTCAAGAGCATGGACCGGCTCAAGAGCAACTTTCTCTCCCTCATCTCCCACAAGTTCCGCACCCCCCTTACCGCCATCTCTCTGTTTCTCCAGAACCTGGCGGGGGGGGTCTATGACCCGGACGATCCCGAGTCGCGCCGGAACCTGGAGCTGATCTGCGGCCAGTCCCGCTACCTGGAGAACCTCGTGGCCGAGCTCCTTGTCTTCAGCCGCTTCATGGCCGCCGGGGAAGGACTCCACCTGGAGCCGTGCAGCCTCCACGACCTTGTCCGCCCCCTCGTGGCCGCTTCCAAGGAGGCCGCCGCCAAGCCGGCCATTGCCGTATCCTTTGCTCTGGACCCCCTTCCCCCCCTTTCCCTCGACCGGGAAAAGATCTCCTTTGCCATCGGTCAGGTGATCGACAACGCCTTTAAATTCTCCCGGGAGGAGGGAACCGTCACCGTTTCCCTGAAGGAAGAGGGGGGAGAGTGCCGCCTCACGGTGGAAGATGCCGGCATCGGCATTGCGAAGGAGGAACTGCCGAAAATCTTCGAGAAGTTCTACCAGGTGGATCCGGAGGGGACCGGCCAGATTCGCGGGTTCGGCCTCGGTCTCTTCTATGCCCGGGAGTTCGTGAAGCTCCATGGCGGCACCATTACCCTGGAGAGCGAGCCCGAAAAGGGGACTCGCGTTACCATCATCCTTCCCCGCAATCCGGCGACTGCATCCTGAGGATTTTCCCCTTGCGGGGAGCTCCGGTTCTTTCACCGCAGGGGAGCCAAACCTCCCTTTCGTATTGATTATTTCCCCTCATCTGCTATAGTTGCACCTTTCTTGAGCCCCTTCCGGCACCACTTTCCGACCAACGGGAGGTTCAACCGCGTGCAGCATCTCATCGACAAAGCCAACACCCTCATGGAAGCGCTCCCCTACATCCGGCGCTTCTCCGGCAAGACCATCGTCATCAAGTATGGCGGTCACGCCATGGCAGACGAGGACCTGAAGAAATCCTTCGCCCTCGACGTCATCATGCTTAAATCCCTCGGCATCAATACCGTCGTGGTCCACGGCGGCGGCCCCCAGATCAACGAGACCCTCAAGCGCTACGGCATCGTCTCGGAATTCGTGAAGGGGATGCGGGTCACCGACGCCGCCACCATGCAGGTGGTGGAGATGGTCCTCACCGGCCAGGTCAACAAGGAGGTGGTGGGGTACCTGAACCAGCACGGCGGCCGGGCCGTGGGGCTCTCCGGCAAGGACGGCAACCTTCTCCTCTGCCGCAAGCTCCTCCAGGAGGTGAAGCGGGAGGACGGTTCCCTGGAGAAGGTGGACATCGGCTATGTGGGGGACGTGGTCAAGGTGAACCAGGAGCTGATCCAGACCCTGGAACACGGCAAGTTCATCCCGGTCATCGCCCCGGTGGGGGTGGGGGAGAACGGCGAGAGCTACAACGTGAACGCCGACCTGGTGGCGGGACGGGTGGCCGGGGCGCTGCGGGCCGAGAAGCTGATTCTCCTCACCGACGTGGAGGGGGTCAAGGACAAGGGGGGAGAGCTCCTTCCCAGTATCGTCCTGGATCAGGTGCCGCGGCTCATTGACGAGGGCGTCATCACCGGCGGCATGATTCCCAAGGTCACCTGCTGCGTCGATGCCATCGAGGAGGGGGTCAGGAAGGCCTCCATCATCGACGGCCGGGTCCTCCACGCGGTTCTCCTGGAAATCTTCACCGACGAAGGTGTCGGCACCGAGATCCGACGATAGGCGGAGACCAGGGATCGAGGACCGGGGACCGGAGTTTCGGAGATGAAACCATGAATTCTGCTCAATGGATTGCCAAGGCTGACAAATACATCATGAAGACCTACGGTCGGTACCCCCTGGTGCCGGTGCGGGGGGAAGGGTGCCGGCTCTGGGATGCCGACGGGAAGGAGTATCTGGACTTCCTCGCCGGCGTGGCGGTCAACAACCTGGGGCACTGCCACCCGCGGGTGGTGGAGGCGCTGCGGAAGCAGGCCGCCGAGATGATCCACTGCTCCAACTACTACCACATCCCGAACCAGATCGAGCTGGCGGAGCTCCTCTGTGCCCACTCCTTCGCCGACAAGGTCTTCTTCTGCAACTCGGGGGCCGAGGCCAACGAGGCGGCCATCAAGCTGGCCCGCAAGTACGCCCGGGAGAAGACCGGCGACGCCGAGCGCCACGGCATCATCACCGCCCTTGCCTCCTTCCACGGCCGGACCATGGCCACCATCTCCGCCACGGGCCAGGAGAAGGTCCAGAAGTTCTTCGACCCGCTCCTCCACGGCTTCACCTACGTCCCCTTCAACGATGCCGATGCCCTGGAGGCGGCCGTCACCCCCCGGACCTGCGCGGTGATGCTGGAGCCGATCCAGGGGGAGGGGGGGGTGGTCGTCCCCTCCGCCGACTACTTCCGCAGGGTACGGGAGATCTGCGACCGCCACGGCCTCCTCCTCATCTTCGACGAGGTGCAGGTGGGGATCGGCCGGACCGGCAGGCTCTTTGCCCACGAGCACTTCGACGTGGTCCCCGACATCATGACCCTGGCCAAGGCCCTGGCCGGCGGCGCCCCCATCGGCGCCATGCTGGCCAGGGACGAGATCGCCGCCTCCTTCTCCCCCGGCACCCACGGCTCCACCTTCGGGGGGAACCCGCTGGTCACCGCCGCCGGAGTGGCCGCCATCCGGGCGGTGCTGGAGGAGGGGCTCCTGAACCGGGCCGAGGAGATGGGAGAGTACCTTACGGGCGAGCTGGAGCGGCTCAAGGAGAAGTATTCCGTCATCACCGAGGTGCGGGGGATCGGCCTCATGGTCGGCATGGAACTCTCCGTGCCGGCGGGGGAGATCGTGGTCAAGGGGCTGGAGCGGGGGGTTCTCCTCAACGTGGCCCAGGACCGGGTGCTCCGGTTTGTCCCCCCCCTGGTGGTGACCAAGCAGGAAGTGAATGCAATGATCGCCGTCCTGGACGGCATTCTGGAGGAGATGACGCAATGACCCGGCATTTTCTGGCCCTCAGCCAGTACACCAAGGAGGAGCTCGATGCCCTCTTTACCCTCACGCGCGACCTGAAGGAGAAGCAGAAGCAGGGGATCCCCCACCGGCTGCTGGAGGGGAAGAGCGTGGCCCTCATCTTCGAGAAGTCGTCCACCCGGACCCGCGTCTCCTTCGAGGTGGGGGTCGCTCAGCTGGGGGCCCATCCCCTCTTCATCTCCTCGGCCACCTCCCAGATGGGGCGGGGCGAGCCCATCAAGGACACGGCCCGGGTCATGGCCCGCTACTGCGACGGCGTCATGATCCGCACCTACGGTCAGGAGATCGTGGAGGAGTTCGCCCGCTACTCGTCGGTGCCGGTCATCAACGGTCTCACCGACCTCTTTCACCCCTGCCAGATCATGGCCGACCTCTTCACGGTCATCGAATACAAGGGCGGCTACCAGGGGCTGAAATTCGCCTGGGTCGGCGACGGCAACAACATGGCCAACACCTGGATCGAGGCCGCCGCCATCCTCGGCTTCGACCTGACCCTCGCCTGCCCCACCGGCTATGAGCCCGACCGCCAGGTCTGGGACTGGGCCCAGCAGCGGGCCAGCTCCGCCATCACCATCACCGAGGACCCCGAGGAGGCGGTGCGCGACGCCGACGTCATCAATACCGACGTCTGGGCCAGCATGGGACAGGAGCAGGAGCAGAAGGAGCGGGAGGTGGCGTTCCAGGGGTACTGCCTCGACGATGCCCTGGTTGCCCTGGCCAGGCCCGACTGCATGGTCCTCCATTGCCTCCCGGCCCACCGGGGGGAGGAGATCACCGACAGCGTCATCGAAGGCCCCCGCTCCGCCGTCTGGGACGAGGCCGAGAACCGGCTCCACGTACAGAAAGCCATCATGGCTTCATTGATGAAGTAACCGACCTTATTCCGATCCAAAGGAGACCCACATGGCCAAAGCGCACAAAGACGTGAAGAAGATCGTCCTCGCCTACTCGGGCGGACTCGACACCTCCATCATCCTCAAGTGGCTCAAGAACGAGTACGGCTGCGAGGTCATCGCCTTCTCGGCCGACCTGGGCCAGGGGGACGAGCTGGCCCCGATCCGGGACAAGGCCTTCGCCACCGGCGCCGACAAGGTCTACATCGACGACCTGAAGGAAGAGTTCGTCAAGGACTTCGTCTTCCCCATGTTCCGGGCCAATGCCATCTACGAGGGGCACTACCTCCTGGGCACCTCCATTGCCCGCCCCCTCATCGCCAAGCGGCAGATGGAGATTGCGAAGATCGAGGGGGCCGACGCCGTTTCCCACGGCGCCACCGGCAAGGGGAACGACCAGGTCCGCTTCGAGCTGGCCTACTACCACTTCGATCCGGCCATCACCGTGGTGGCCCCCTGGCGGGAGTGGAAGCTGAACAGCCGCCAGGCCCTGGTGAACTACGCCAGGAAGAACGGGATCCCGATCCCGGTCACCAAGAAGCGCCCCTGGTCCTCGGACCGCAACCTCCTGCACATCTCCTTCGAGGGGGGGATCCTGGAGGACACCTGGGCCGAGCCCCCCGAGAACATGTATGTCCTGACCAAGGCCCCGGAAAAGGCCCCCAACAAGCCCCAGTTCGTGGAGATCGAGTTCAAGAACGGCAACGCCGTGGCCGTTGACGGGGAGAAGATGAGCCCGGCCCAGCTCCTGGCCCACCTGAACTACATCGGCGGCGAGCACGGCATCGGCCGGGTGGACCTCCTGGAGAACCGCTCCGTCGGCATGAAGTCCCGGGGGGTCTACGAGACCCCCGGCGGCACCATCCTGCGCGAGGCCCACTCGGCCGTGGAGCAGATCACCATGGACCGGGAAGTCATGCGGATCCGCGACTCCCTCATCCCCGAGTATGCCCGCCAGGTTTATTCCGGCTACTGGTTCTCCCCGGAGCGGGAGATGCTCCAGACCCTCATCGACGACTCCCAGAAGTGCGTGAACGGCGTGGCCCGGGTGAAGCTCTACAAGGGGCACTGCCGCACCGTCGGCCGCAAGTCCGAAACCAACTCCCTCTTCAACCTGGACTTTGCCACCTTCGAGAAGGATCAGGTCTTCAACCAGGCCGACGCCACCGGCTTCATCAAGATCAACTCCCTGCGGCTGCGGATCAGGGCGCTCATGCAGGGGAAGAAGTAACTGGGACGTTTCACGAAAATTCAGGATGAACGGGAAGGGGCATGACGCTGTTGTGCCCCTTCCCCATATCTGCTTAATTTCAGCTAGTCTCAAGGAGCATTTCATGTCCATGGAACCCTATGCGGTGATTATCCCCGACAGCGATGAACAGGTAATGGCCCTGATGCTTGACCGAAAGATGGGGCGCATCCCCAAGGGAACATACGGCTTCATCGAATTCTACTGCACCGACAAGGGGTGCGACTGCCGGCGGGTCACTATTGTGGTCCTGAACGAGAAGATGCAGGAAAAAGCGGTCATCAGCATGGGGTTTGATCCCGACGATTCGATGGCCGGACCTTTCCTGGACGATTTTCACAAACAGTCATCCTGCGCCGGCGAGCTTCTCGGTCACTTTGTGCGGATGCTCAACGAGCAGCCCCAGTTCCTTGAGATGATGTACCGGCACTATCGTGAGGTTCGCGCCAAGGTGGATGGAAAACCGTATCGGGGAAAGCCGTTTCCGAAACCTGGGACATTCGTGCGGGAAGCCGCGGGGGCGCCGGATCTCCCGGGAGCATTCAAGGAACTCATGGAAACCCTTGCGGAAAGCGGGAAGACGCCACTTCCCAAACGTGTGTCCCGTGCCGGGAAAAAGAAGGAGCAAGGGCTCCGTTTCCTGGTGGAGCAGTATCTCGCGAAGCGCGATGCCTCCAGATATGCCGATCACGCTCCCCTTCAGGACGAATTGCGCCGCTATCTGCTGGACCACGACTCTTTCGGCGACGAGCTTGCGGGGCTGCTGGTGGAATTCGGCAGCGCATCCCCGGAGGATGATGATCAGGTCGACGCCGCCTTGCACCTCCTCCATGATGCCCTGGAGATCCTGCGGGTTGATCTGGAGCGGCAACGGCCCGGTTCCCGGCAGAGGATGGATGCGCTGCAAAACGCCTTGGCCCGGCGGGTGTTTGACGAGTACGGGGAGGCGAGCCTCTGTGCCGCGGTCTCACACGCCCTGCTGCAGAGCCGGGTCGAAGCGCTGCCGGTCCTGCGCGAGGCAAGCAGCCGGCGGATACTCCTTGCCGCCGACGAAACAGGTCCGTGGCCGATACCGGAAGAAAATCCGATGGACGGACTCTTCAGGAGCATCGAAGAGCTGGGGCATGAATCTCCCTACGAGGCACTGGAAACATTGCTGCAGCTTATGGCCCTTGGCCCCGCGGAGATGCAGACGGCCCTCTGCGGCGAGATGCTGGTCGCGGACAATCCCCTGATACGTGATGCGGCAGCCCTCATGATCCTGCACCCCACGGCGGAGGTCCGCCTTGGGGCAGCACAGCTCCTTGCGGACCATGCCGCAAGGATAACTCCCGACACCTTGCGCCGCCTCATCATCACCCGCAACTGGTTTCCGGAAGAGATTCGCACGCGCATCGACCAGGCTGTCTCCAGCGCCCGCCGGGGGCGGGTTGAATGCGCCCCGCTCGCCAAAAGCCTTGCCGCGGATGTCTACGCCTCGCCGGTGGACGGCGCGGGGGCCCAGTCGTTTCAGGTTATCGTGCCCGACGGCAAGGGGTTTCTGGGGTGCTCAATCCTGATCAAGGCGGGCGCGGGTGTTGTCGATGCCTTTGTCATTTCCCTTTCCGGCAAGCGCGAAAAGAACGATTTCATCTCCATGATGTTTCGGGAAGGAGCTTTTATCGAATCATCCCAGGAGTACCTTGATCTGCGCGTCTGTCACGGACTTGCCGAAGGCGCCGCGGCAGGGAAGGCCCCAACCTATTGGCTGGCCCACGTGGCCGAAACCCTGGGAAAAGACCAGTGGAAGGCGGTCCCCTTCGATCCGCTGCCGGAGCTGGCGGCGCTGCGGAAGGAACTGGAGTTGACCAACAGGGAGCTTCTCTCCGACAAGGCCCGCGACAAAGCCCTGGAGGCCGCAAAGGGGTGGCCTGTCGAACAGTCCTTCGCCGATTCCTGGTTTGAGGATGACGCCGAGGTGGACCGCGTTGTCGGCGCCGTCATTAAAAAACGGGGCAAGAAGCGCTTCGATAAATGGGAGGCGGTGGACGCGATTCTGGATCACATCCTGGAAAAACGCCGTGCCGGCTGGCTCAACTGCCTGACCCTCTGCACCCTCTGGCTCAAGTCGTCCCGCAAACCTCCGGTCCCCTGGCACCAGATGTTCCATGTGGCATCGGCCGTTGCCGACACGGGGATAGCGCTCGTGGATATTCCCCTGATGGAATCCATTGCGATCCACACCCTCGGGGCGTATCTGGGGCGCAGGGAAGAGGGACGGGGATGAGGGTGGAGCGATACCATCTGCTGGATAGCGAACGATATGCGGGTCAAGAATTCGATAAATGATCACGCAACTTCCGCAGTCGTTCCAGTGGACGAACCCCTATGGGAGCGCGATGCCGTCGCCTTTGAGGATAAGCTGGAGGAATGGAGACGCCGGGACTGGGTTGCCTGGCTGAGTGAACATCTGACGTTTCCCTTTCGGGCTGAACGAATAAATGACGAGGACGATGCCTATTTCACCGATAGTGCCGAGCGGGAGCCTTTCAGGCTTGGGCACACGGTAAATGTGTTGAAAGTGGAACTTGAAGACGATCAGTATGGCATCATCGTGAAGGTTTCCGAAGGCAGGAAAAGGCGATATGTCCCTCTGTGTGATCTTGGGGTGCCCAATAAGGGAGCTCCCGACTACTGGCCGATTCGTGAATACCTGTCCTGGTTTGCCAACAGGTATTGAACTGTGGGATATCTCCAGGGGCATCTCTAAAGTCGATGCGTTGATGATGGCGAGCAGACCAGCATTAAAGGGAAAACATGCCGCGTATTTTTGACAATATATCGCAACAGCTTCTCTCAGCGCTTCGGGCCACGCTTGATACGGCAAGTCACGCTGATTTCTGCGTAGGCTATTTCAACCTGCGTGGGTGGCAGGCGCTGGATGATCTAATCGTTGACTGGAACCCCCATCACGGGCAAGTGTGTCGTGTCCTGATCGGCATGCAACGACCGCCACAGGATGAAGTGAAGGCGTTATACCAAGTCCGGGCGGATGATAATGGTGTGCTTATCGATAATGCGCGTGCATCGCAACTGAAACTGCGCTTTGCCCAGCATCTCCGTGAACAGATCACTTTCGGCATTCCCACCGCGCGGGACGAGGAGGGTCTGCGGCAATTGGCAAAACGGCTCCGCGCCGGGCAACTAATCGTCAAACTCTTTCTTCCCTATCCGCTTCACGCCAAACTGTATCTCCTGTTCCGACAGGATGTGAACAATCCGATAACTGGCTTTGTCGGCAGCAGCAACCTCACGCTTTCCGGGCTTTCCCGGCATGGCGAACTCAATGTTGATGTCCTCGACCACGACGCCACCGATAAACTCTCAGCCTGGTTCAACGATCGCTGGAATGAGCGCTGGTGCATCGATGTATCCGCTGACCTTGCCGAAGTCGTCGAGACCAGCTGGGCTCGGGAAAAACTGGTCCCTCCCTACCACATTTATCTTAATATGGCGTATCACCTCAGCGTGGAGGCGCGGGCCGGCCTGAGCCAATTTCGCCTGCCGCCACGATTTGAAGAAGAGTTATTCGAATTTCAGAAAAGTGCCGTCAAAATCGCCGCCCGACACCTCAACCGGCGTGGCGGAGTGATGATCGGCGATGTCGTCGGTTTGGGTAAAACCATGATGGCGACCGCGTTGGCGCGCATGATCGAGGATGAACTCAGCTACGAAACCCTGATTATCTGTCCGAAGAACCTGGTGCCGATGTGGGAAGCCTACCGCAAGGAGTACGGTCTGCGCGGCATGGTCATGTCGTTGACCCAGGTCGGCCATGCCTCCAAGGGATTGAAGGCACTCAAGCGCTACCGGCTGGTGCTCATCGACGAAAGCCACAATCTCCGCAACCGGGAGGGGAAGCGTTACAAGACAATTGCCGAGTATATCCGGCAGTGCGATTCGCGCGTCATCCTGCTGACGGCCACCCCTTACAACAAGACTCTCACCGACCTTTCCAGTCAATTGCGCCTTTTCATCGACGAGCGGGCCAATCTCGGTGTTCGCCCCGAACATTTCATGCGCAAAAAGGGGATGAGCGAAGCCCAGTTCGAGCGCCAGTACCAATGCCCGCCCAATTCTATTCAGGCCATGGAGAAAAGCGACGAACTGGATGACTGGCGCGAGCTGATCCGGCTCTACATGGTGCGCCGTACCCGCGGGTTCATCATCGACAACCATGCCGAAACCGATACGAAGGGGCGCAAGTTCATTATCGACCGCCATGGAGAAAAGCGTTATTTCCCGGCGCGCCTCCCATTGTCCCTGGGATTTTCCATTGACGATCACGATCCGCTCGATCAGTATGCCCGGCTCTACTCCGAGTCCGTGGTCGAAGTCATCAACAACCTCCACCTGTCCCGCTACGGTCTGGGCAGCTATGCCGACCCGCTGGCCATCAAGACCGCCACCCCCGCCGAACGCAAATTGATGGACGATCTGGGCAAGGCCGGTAAGCGGTTGATCGGGTTCTGTCGTACCAACCTGTTCAAAAGGCTGGAGTCAAGCGGGTTTTCCTTCCTGCAATCCCTGCAACGCCACATTCTGCGCAACGAGATCTATCTTCACGCCCTCGACAACGGTCTGGATCTCCCCATTGGTCCGCTCGATGCCGGGCTGCTTGATACCCAACGGATGGATGAAGACAGTGACGGTCTCGCCAGCGAGCCGGAGGATCTCTTCGACGGTCTGATCGAAGAGTCCGCAGATCTGCCAGTGAGCCAAGCCGAAGCAGTCTACCGGCAGTACGCCACCGAGTATCGCAAACGGTTCAAATGGATCAGCCCCCGGCTGTTCAAGAAGACGCTGCGCGAACACCTGGCGGCCGACGTTGCCGAGTTGCGCCGTCTGCTGGCGCTGCAGGGGAGCTGGGATCCGGCGCAGGATCACAAGCTGGGCCAATTGAAGGAGCTGCTGAAAAGGACTCACCCTAAAGAGAAAGTGCTGATCTTTACCCAGTTTGCCGACACAGCCCGGTATCTCGGGCGTGAACTGCTCAAAGACGGCTTTTCCCAGCTTGCCGTTGCCACTGGCGCGACCGCTGACCCCTATGCCCTTGCCTGCCGCTTCTCCCCGCGTTCCAACAAGGCAGCAATTCCAAAGAGCGAAGAGTTGCGGGTGCTGCTCTGCACCGATGTCCTCTCGGAAGGGCAGAACCTGCAGGATTGCGCGGTGGTGGTGAACTTCGATCTCCCTTGGGCAATCATCCGCCTCATCCAGCGCGCCGGCCGGGTTGACCGTATCGGGCAGCAGGCCGAGGAAATCCGCTGCTATTCGTTTCTGCCGGCCGATGGCGTCGAGCGTCTGATCAATCTACGCTCCCGCATTACCACGAGGCTGCGCGAAAATGCCGAAGTCGTCGGCACCGACGAGGCCTTTTTCGAGGATGAAGATGTGGCGGCCCTGCGCAGGCTTTCCATCGGCCAGACCGGAGCGCTGGACGACAAGGACGATGAAGTCGATCTTGCCTCCTATGCCTGGCAGATCTGGAAAAATGCCACCCAGGACAATCCGGCCCTGGCCCGCGAAGTGGAGGCTTTGCCCGCTGTCATCTATTCGGCCAAGCAGTTCCGCCTGCAGCCGGAGCGCTTTCCGCTGCTGGGCGAAGCTGCGGCGCGGGGTGGTGCCCTGGTCTATGTCAAATCACCGGAAGGGAACGATCATCTGGTCTGGGTTGATCCGAAGGGGGAAGCGGTTACCGAGTCACAATTCACCATACTTCGTGCTGCCGAATGTGCGCCTGATGAGCCGGCCCTCTCCCGTGCCGACAACCATCATGAGTTGGTAGCCGTCGGCCTCGCGCTGGCCGTGGTGCAGGACAAGGCAGTGGGCGGCGGACTCGGGAGGCCCTCCAGCCCCCGGCGGCGCTGCTACGACCGGCTCAAGGAGTATAGCCGTTCGCTTCGTTCCACCCTGTTTGCCGACGACGAACTCGACCGCGCCCTTGACGACATTTTCCAGCATCCGCTGCTGGAATCAGCCGCCGACACCCTTAACCGCCTAATGCGCGGCGGGGTCAGGGACGAGCAGTTGGCCGAGGCAGTCAAGTCTCTGCGTGAGGAGGGACAATTGACCTATACCCCCGATGAAGCGGCCCATCGTGAGCCCAAAGTCGTCTGTTCCATGGGATTGATTGAGGAGTGACAGAATGAGCTTTATTCCGAAGCGTCTGAAGGAATTCGACTTCGTCCGCCTTTTCAACGAATTGGGGTGGGATCAACTGACCGTTGGTTTGGAGGCGGAAGTTGGCGGTCATGTTTACAGCCTTCAGCCTGTTGCCAAGAAAAAAGGCGTTCAGGTTCTTGAGTGTCTGCCGGGAACAGATGGCAACATTCCTGCGTATGCAATAAGGCAGAAGATCGAGCGCAAGGTTACCGCCGATGCCCGTGAACACCTGATCATCTTCACCGATGCCGCCCAAACGCGGCAGATCTGGCAGTGGGTGGCGCGTGCACCGGGAAGGCCGACCCAGTACCGTGAGGTCAAGTGGCAGCAGGGGCAGGCTACCGAGCTGCTCGAGCAGAAACTCAAGGCCATTGCCTTTGACCTGAACGAAGAGGAGAGTCTCACTGTCTTCGGCGTGGCGGAGCGGCTGCGGGGCGGATTTGACCGCGACAACGTCACCAAGAAGTTCTACAGGGTGTTTCAGGCCCAGCGGGAGGCGTTCCAGCGCTTTATCGAAGGGATCCCCACCGACGACCATGCCCGCTGGTACACCGCCGTGGTCATCGACCGGCTGATGTTCCTTTGGTTCCTTCAGGAAAAGTACTTCCTCGACAACGACAAGCGCTACCTGCGCAACCGGCTTGATACCCATTGTACCGCTGCCTCGGGCATGAGCTTTTACAAGGCGTTCCTCTGTCCCCTCTTCTTCCGCGGCTTTGCCGAGGAACGCACCGAGACCAACCGCGCCGCCATCCAGGCTGAATTCGGCAACGTCCCCTACCTGAACGGCGGACTCTTTGCGGAGCATGAACTGGAGCGGGAGCACGGCGAGGCCATTGATATTCCCGATGCCGCTTTTGCCGCCCTTTTTCAGTTCTTCGACGAGTGGGACTGGCACCTGGACGAGCGGCCGCTGGCGACGGGTAAAGAGATCAACCCCGACGTCCTCGGTTACATCTTCGAGAAGTTCGTCAACCAGAAGCAGATGGGAGCCTACTACACCAAGGAAGACATCACCGAGTACATCGCCAAGAACACTATCATCCCCTGCCTGTTCGACAAGGTGCGGAGAGAACATGCGGCGGCTTTCGATGCCCATGTCTGGCCGTTGTTGCAGGAAGACCCGCGCCGCTACCTTTATCCAGCGATGCTACATGGCGTGGATGAAGAGTACCCCGAGGAGATTGCTGTTGGAATCGACACCGGGGCACCGAACCTCCTGGAGCGGCGTAAATCCTGGAACAAGCCGGCCGCGCCGAGCCACGCCCTTCCCACCGAGATCTGGCGCGAAACCATTGCCCGCCATCAGCGGACCCGCGAGGTGTTGGCCAAGCTGGCAGCCGGCGAGGTTCGCACCGTTTCCGACCTGATCACCTACAACCTCAATATCCGCCAGTTTGCCCAGGATGTCATCGAGCGTTGCACTGATCCCGCCCTGTTGCGCGCCTTCTGGGTGGCACTGGCCGGACGGCTGCCGCGCAAGAGCAATGAGAAGTTTCGTCACGGCCTCTCCGTCCTCGATCCCACCTGCGGCTCCGGCGCTTTTCTCTTTGCCGCCCTCCAGATTCTCAAGCCCCTCTATCAGGCCTGCCTCACCGCCATGAGCGGTCTGCTGGCCGACGAGGCGATTCACGGCCGTCCTCTGGGCGACAAGTGGAAAGATATCGAAGAGACAGTGGAGCGGTTCCACGCCGGCGGCACCGATCGCCAGTGTGATTACGCCGTCTTGAAACATATCATCGTCCACAATCTCTACGGGGTTGATATCGAGGCCCAGGCCACCGAGATCGCCAAGCTGCGGCTCTTTCTCAAGCTGGTGGCGCTGCTTGAGCCGGGGGATGAGATCGAACCGCTGCCGGATATCGACTTCAACATCCGCGCGGGGAATACCTTGGTCGGCTATGCATCGGCGGCTGAGACCGAGCGGGCGGTGATGGGGGCCGAACAGCAGAACCTCTTTACCAGCGCCTGGGATGACATCCGCATCCGCCTGGCCGCCGTGGAGCAAGCCTATAATAATTTCCAGATTCAGCAGGTGCAGCGGGGCGGCCATGTAACACCGGAAGACAAGCAGGCGCTCCGCGACCAGCTTGCCGAGCTTGAGGAGACGCTGAACGGCCACCTCTGCCGGGAATACGGCAAGAACCCGAAGAAGCCCAAGGAGTACAAGGCGTGGAAGACCAGCCATAAGCCGTTTCACTGGTATGTGGATTTCTATCCGATAATGTCGACTGGTGGGTTTGATGTGGTGATCGGGAACCCGCCGTATCTGGAGTTCAAGGAAATCGATTACAATTTTCGCGGATATGTAACGCTGGATTCGGGTGCGGTTCACGTCGTGTGCATGGAAAGGAGCAACAACCTTCTTCGCGAAAATGGTTGTATGAGTATGATCGTTCCCTTGGCGTTGGTTTCGACTCAGAGGATGAAATCCATCCAAAGGATTTTAGAAGAGGGGCGTAACGCTTGGTATGCCAATTTTGCGTGGCGTCCGGCAAAGCTGTTCGATACGGTGAACCGGGCGCTAACGATATTCGTGGTTGCCCCGTCGAGCAAGAGCTCTGTGTATTCAACCGGGTACACAAAATGGACTTCTGACACCCGAGATGATTTGATCCCCTGCATTGCTTACTCAAGAGTGCCTGACAGCCGCCCCGCTTTCTGGATTCCGAAATTATCAAATTCGCTTGAACTTAGTCTCCTTCTGAAATTGATGAATGGCAACAAGCCAACAATTCAATTCATGTCTAAAAATGGTGCTAAGGTCTATTATCGGACCACAGGAGGACTTTACTGGAAGGTTTTTACTGATTTTGCTCCCAGGTTTGTTCTTAATGGCCTACCCGGAAGTTCCAGTCGAGAGACACACTTCTATTCTTCAGTGAGATATGTGAAACCCCTTGTCGCTTTGTTAAGCAGCAACACCTTCTGGTGGTGGTATACGGTCACAAGTAACTTGCGCGATCTTAATCCGAGTGATATCCAAAATTTTCCTATCCCCGAAGCCGCTCTCTCTGACTCTCGTCTGAAGCAACTGGGGAACTCGTATCTTGAAGACCTTGGCCGCAACAGTTCTATGCTGGTCCGTGAGCAAAAGAAAACCGGACGTACCGAAACGCAAAGTTTCAAAATTCAGAAATCCAAAGCGATTATCGACGATATAGATAGGGCACTTGCTCCGCATTACGGATTTTCCGAGGAAGAGCTCGACTACATCATCAACTACGACATCAAATACCGCATGGGCTTGGCTGACGGGGAGGCGGATGCCGATGAGTGACATCACCCTCTCCCCCGAACAGGCCGCCCCGCGCATCGCCCAGCTCCTTGCCGCCCACGAGAGCAAGACCCTGGAATTCAAGCGGATGGGCGAGAACAAGGTGGTGAAAAAGCTGCTGGAGGCGATCTGCGCCTTTGCCAACACCGAGGGGGGCGTGCTGGCCCTGGGGGTGGCGGACGAGAAGCAGGGGAAGGGGGCGGCCCGTCTCTACGGTATCCAGGAAAATCCCGAGGCGCTGGACGAGCTGACGCGCAAGGTGCGGACCCAGTACAACCCTCCCATCGAAACCATCCGCTTTGTCCGCCTCCCCTGCACCCTCCGCGATGGCAGTGCCGGGCAGGTGGTGCTGGTACAGATTCCCCAGAGCGACAAGGTGCATTCCATCGTTGATGACGGGACCTGGACGCGTCTCACCGCCGGCAACCGTGAGATGACCGCGGCGGAGATTGCCGAGCTTTCCTACCGGCGCGGGGTACGTAGCGCCGAAAGCGAGCCGGTTCCGGTGGATTGGACTCTGCTGGATACGCCGGCCTGGGCCGAGTTTGCCGCTACTCGCGGGTTCAGCCGTACCCGCCCGCTGCCGGAACAGATGGCGCAACTGGGACTTGCCGAAAAAGTAGCAGGGGAGTGGGTGCCGCGCCGGGCGGCGGTGCTTCTCTTTGCCGAAGAACCGGGGGGACTGCTGGCGGTCCACGGCACGCGGGCCGAGGTTCGGGTGGTGGTTTACCAGGGGAAAGCCGCCGAGGCCGGGGCCAAGCCGAACATGAAGAAACCGCCTCGCACCCTGCGCGGCCCGCTCATTCGCCTCATCGACGATACGGTGCGGGTGGTGCTGGACGAACTTGCTGCCGGGGTGGAACTGGCTTCCAGCGGGTTCAAGGCCCATCACCGTTATCCGGAACGGGTCGTCAAGGAGGCGATCGTCAATGCGGTCATCCACCGCGACTACCGCCTGAATCGTGACATCCTGATCCGTATCTTCGACGACCGGATGGAGGTGGACAGCCCCGGCGTCTTTCCCGGCAACATCACGCCCGCCAACATCGCCAAGGCAGGCTCAAGGGCGCGCAATCCCCTGATTGCCAAGACGCTGCGGGATTTTCCCGTGCCGCCCAACTTCGACCTGAATGAAGGGGTTCCGATGATGTTTGCCGAAATGGCCAGCGCCCATCTCTATCCGCCGCAATATCGGCAAAACACGGAAGCAGCGTCTGAAGGCATTACCGTTACATTGCTGAATATGGAACGGCCGAGCATTTGGGACGAGGTCAGCGACTGGATTGACCGTAACGGTGCCTTGGCCAATGCCGATCTGTGCCGGATTTCCGGCGTTGACACCCTGAAGGCTTCTAAGATGCTCAAAGCGTGGGTTGACCAAGGGGTGCTGGTGCAGCTTCCGACCAGCGCCAAGCGCTATACGGCTTACGTGAAGCCGGCTCAGCCGCCTGAGCAAAGGACTTTATTATCCAGCGAAGAAGATAATTAAACTTTTGAACTGAAAAAGCGGTTAAATATCAGTCTGTTGTGTTTCGGTTAATTATCTGGGCGGCAATGGGAGCCGGTTCGGAACCATCCACAAAATGGGCAAGCACTTTGACCGTCATTTGCCCATACAGAAATGCGACACAGTGTGTAGCAACTGTCAGATTTATGCAGGTTTATTATTTGTCTGGCGAGATAATAAAAGTATAAAACTCGAAAAACCTTTACAAAACAGCATGATAAAAAATAGTTTATTATCTGTTTGGTTCTTGAAGGGGGGAGAGCACGGCATCGGGAATGCCGAACTGCTCGCAAAACCTCTGACGGCATTTTTTGCCTCCCGCCAATGTTCCGGCGTGGCAATAAGGGCTGCCATGGACTGGGCGGTAGATCAGGCCCGGTCAAAAAATCCGGTCATCAGCGGCTTTCATTCTCCACTGGAGCAGTCAGTTCTGGAAGTAATGCTTACGGCGGGAGCGCCCTGTGTCATCGTCGTTGCCCGCAGGCTTGACCAAGCGCATCTGCCGCCGGGTTGGCTTCAGGCTGCTGCGGCAGGGAGCGCGGCGGTCGTTAGCATGGATGGAACGACACGACAGCTTTCGGCAGAGATGGCGGAGCGCCGTAATGAGTGGGTCGCCAGGCATGCCGCCCGGATTGTCATTGGCCATGTGTCCGTCGGAGGGAGCCTGCGGCGGCAGGCTGATAAGTGGGTACGTGATGGTCTAGGTGTGGATTATCTCTCGTGAGAGGATAGTTTGCTGTGCCGCTGGATGGCAATGGCGCCTTACCTGATGACGCTCCAACCCAAAGAAGGGTTGCGCGATGAACCGCCACTCGCTATCATTCCTTCTTTTCTGATTGCCTGTTCAAACGGTTGACTGCGAGTCCTCCATGGCTGAGAAAACTTTCAAAAAAGACCACATCGTCACCTCCGTCGTGGCCGTCATCGTCGACAGCGACGGCCAGGTGCTCCTCACCAAGCGCAACGTCCCCCCCTTCAAGGGTGAATGGGTCATGCCCGGGGGGAGGATCGACCTGGGGGAGCCGATCATCGCGGCCCTCCAGCGGGAGGTGATGGAGGAGGTGGGGCTCCAGGTGGAGGTGGACCGCCTCATCGACGTCTTCGAACACGTGACGCCGGGGGAGGACAACTACCACTTCATCATCCTCTACTACCTCTGCCGGCCTCTCTACTGCGACATCGACCACAACCGCGACGAGGTGGAGGAGGCCCGCTGGGTTTCCCGCTCCGAGCTGACTGGCTACAAGATGCCCCAGGGGACCCGCTTCATCCTCGGCAAGGTCTTCCCGGAGCTCTGCAGCTGCGAGACGTGACAAGGTTCCCATGGTCCAGATCATCGATAAAAAGGTGAATCTCGAATACCCCCTGGGGCACCACCTCCACTGCATGATCGCCCAGGTGCCGAACCGGCTGCGGCGGGCCGAGAAGGGGTTCGCCATCGTGGAGCCCGACCGCCAGTGGGAGATGATTCGCTCGATCCTTGATCTGGTGGCGGCGGGGGAGGGGAACCTGAAGAAACTCCACTTCCTCATGTTTCCCGAGACCCATGTCCCGGTGGCCCGCTTCGACGAGATGCTCGCCTTTATCGACGGCCGCTTTCGCCCCAATACCGTCACCATGTTCGGGGTGGAGCATGTGAGCCTCAAGAGCTACCGGGAGCTGCTGGAGCGGTTCCGGGAGGACAATGCCGAGGCCGTCGAACTGGTGGACCGGGACATCGACTCGGGGGACGTGCTGGAGATGCCGGTGAACTGGTGCTGCGTGGCGGTGAAGGAGGCGACGGGGAAACTGCGGGTTTTCCTGGAGGCCAAATCGCACCCCTTCCACGGCGAGGAATTCCTGGACAAGTTCCACGACCTCTACCGGGGGCGCCACTTCTACCTCTTCCGGAGCCGCCCCTCCTGCTTCAACTTCATGGTCCTGATCTGTCTCGACTACCTCTACCGGGACCTCTACCGCTCCAACATCAGGCAGATCATCGACCACGCGAACCAGCTCTACTTCTCCACCCGGCAGACCCTGGACACCATCTTCGTGGTCCAGTGCAACCCGAAGCCCGAGCACCGGGCCTACCGGGACGTCCTCTCGGGGTTCTACGGCGAATACCTGGAGGATACGCCGGGGGTGCGGGAGACGGTGACCGTCTTCGGCAACACCTCCGACGAGACCCGGATCGAGGATGCCCCAGGCGAACGGGCCTTCGGCAACTCTTCCGTGGTCATCAGCCGGACCCACCGTCTGGCCTCGGTGCAGCTTTCGGAGTTCGCCACCGATGACTTCGACGGCGCGCCGGTCTGCCGGCTGCGGTTCGGCACGGGGACCCGGCTCTACTACTTCAATCTGCCGCTCCACCACGAGATCGACCCCCGCACCACGCGGGTCCCCCTCAAGGTCCATACCATCATGCGCCCGTCCCGGGACGGCGGCTGGGTGCGGGTCAGCGGCGACGAGATGGTGGCGGGGTTCGAGATCGGGCAGGAAACGTAGGATGGGTCACGGCAATATAAACATCCACTCCGCTGTCGGCCGGGTGCGAGGGAAGAACGCATGAACAGCAGCATTCAAGACCTTGAGCGGATGATGACGGCCCCGCGTGAGAATGAACACCTTGAATTCAAGGAAGCCAAGAACCAGTACGACACCGTAAAGCTCTACAGGTACTGCATTGCCTTGGCAAACGAGGGGGGCGGGAAGCTGGTTCTCGGCGTTTCCGACAAAACGCCGCGCAAGGTTGTCGGTACCCGGGCATTTCCGAACCTTGAAGATATCCGCGCCAGACTCGTAAACATCCTGAAAATCCGCGTTGAGGTAGAACCAATCGAGCATCCGGACGGGCGAGTGCTGATTTTCAACGTTCCGTTTCGTCCCGCCGGTACCGCCTTGCATTATGAAGGGGCATACCTGATGCGCGCCGGCGAAGAACTTGTCCCAATGACACCAGACAAGCTGAAGCGCATCTTTGAGGAGGGAAAACCGGATTTCCTGGCACAGATTGCCAGGCACAAAGTGACCTCTGACGATATCGTGCGGCTTCTTGACACTCAAAGCTATTTCGACATGCTGAAACTTCCGTATCCGGCAAACCGGGAGGGAGTCCTGGAGCGATTCCTCAGCGAAAAACTCATCAAACGTGAACATGAGCATTACGCCATCGCTAATCTGGGGGCTCTTCTTTTTGCCAAGGATCTCCGGGAATTTGAAGGGCTGGCCCGGAAGGCGCCCCGCGTGATTGTTTACGACGGAAAGAGCAAGTTGCACACCCGTTCCGACAAAGTGGGGACCAAGGGATATGCACTGGCTTTCGAGGCTCTGATCGACTATATCAACAGCCAGTTGCCCTCCAACGAAATCATCGAGAAGGCCATTCGCAGGACGGTTAAAATGTTTCCGGAAATCGCCATTCGGGAACTGGTGGCTAATGCCCTTATTCACCAGGACTTCGCGGAATCAGGCACGTCGGTAATGGTCGAAGTCTATTCCGACCGGATTGAGATTTCCAACCCCGGCCTGCCATTCATATCCCCGGACAGGTTCATAGACGAATATCAATCCCGTAACGAACGGCTTGCTGACTTGATGCGGCGCATCGGCATCTGCGAGGAGAAAGGGAGCGGCATCGACAAAGTCATTGACAGTGTCGAGGTCTATCAATTGCCGGCTCCGGACTTCCGGGTCGGGGAGAAGCATACCCAGGTTGTCCTATTCGCTCCAATCAAGTTCGAAGAGATGGAACGCCGGGACAAGGTGAGGGCCTGTTACCAGCATTGCTGTTTGCGTTATGTGATGAATCAGAAGATGACCAACAAGTCCTTACGGGAACGCTTCAATCTCCCTGAAAGCAAGGCTGATCATGCTTCCCGGATTATCCGCGACACGTTGGACGAAGGAAAGATCAAGCTTGATGACCCGGACAGCACCTCCAAGAGGTACGCGAAATACATTCCGTTCTGGGCGTGAACATCTTTTGCACAAAACGATGGAAACAGAAGTTGCTTTTAAGTAACATCCCGATATTGCTGGAATTTCTTATTTGCAAGCAAATCGTCGCTATGGGGAAAACGGTCGGAAGTATCGATGGGGCCGGAGAATCCCATGCTCTGGATTGATCATCTCGCGCCAGAGCAACCGGCCTTGAACCGATATCGGCCGAACATTTTGACACTTTGATATCAAGGAGAAATAATCAGATGGCACACGAAAAACTCTGGGGCGGCCGCTTTTCCGAGCCGACCGACAAGTTCGTCGAGGAGTTCACCGCCTCCATCGACTTCGACAAGCGGCTCTATCACCAGGACATCCGGGGTTCCATCGCCCACGCCCGGATGCTGGGCAAGCAGGGGATCCTCCCCATGGCCGAGGTGGAGAAGATCGTGGCGGGGCTCCGGGAGGTCCTCGTCCGGATCGAGGCCGGTAAGTTCGACTTCTCCGTGGCCCTGGAAGACATCCACATGAACATCGAGGCGCGCCTCACGGAGAAGATCGGCGAGGCCGGCAAGCGGCTCCACACCGGCCGCTCCCGCAACGACCAGGTGGCCCTCGACATCCGCCTCTATCTCCGGGACGAGATCGTGGAGATCTCCGCCTACCTGGACATGCTCGTGGACTCCCTCATTCACCAGGCCGAGAAGAACCTCGGCGTCATCATGCCGGGGTACACCCACCTCCAGACCGCCCAGCCGATCCTCTTCTCCCACCACATGATGGCCTACGTGGAGATGTTCACCCGGGACAAGGGGCGGATGGAGGACTGCCTGCGGCGGATGAATGTCCTCCCCCTGGGGGCCGGCGCCCTGGCCGGCACCACCTTCCCCATCGACCGGGAGCACGTGGCCGAGCTCCTGGACTTTCCCGGCGTGACCCGCAACTCCCTCGACTCGGTGTCGGACCGGGACTTCGCCCTGGAATTCATGGCCGCCTCGTCGATCCTGATGATGCACCTCTCCCGCTTCTCCGAGGAGCTGATCCTCTGGTCCACCAGCGAGTTCAAGTTCGTGGAGCTGACCGATTCCTTCTGCACCGGCTCCTCCATCATGCCCCAGAAAAAGAACCCGGACGTGCCGGAGCTGGTCCGCGGCAAGACCGGCCGGGTCTACGGCAACCTCATGGCGCTCCTCACGGTCATGAAGGCCCTCCCCCTGGCCTACAACAAGGACATGCAGGAGGACAAGGAGCCCCTCTTCGACACCATCGACACCGTGAAGGGGAGCCTCAAGATTTTCGCCGACATGGTGCGGGAGATGCGGATCAACGCGGCGAACATGCGGGCCGCGGCGGCCAAGGGGTTCTCCACCGCCACCGACGTGGCCGACTACCTGGTCCGCAAGGGGATGCCGTTCCGCGACGCCCACGAGGTGGTGGGGAAGACCGTGGCCTACTGCATTGCCAACAACAAGGATCTCCCCGACCTGACCCTGGAGGAATGGCAGGGGTTCTCGGACAGGATCGGCGAGGATATCTTCGATGCCATCACCCTGGAGGCTTCGGTGAACGCCCGGGCCGCCACCGGCGGCACCGCCCTGGAGCGGGTGAAGGCGGAGATCGAGCGGGTAAAGGCGGGACGATGACGAGGCAGGGGCGGGTCTCAGCCCCGCCTTCTGTTCAGGGGTACGATTGAGAGGGCAGGTCTTGGGCAGGGCAGGTCTTAGACCTGCCCCTACAGGTCAAAATATGAGAGTAACAGTTTCACTGATAATGGTCGTTTTCGCTCTCCTTCTTGCCGGCTGCGGCAAGAAGGGGCCCCTGGTCCCCCCCGAGAGCTTCGTGCCGGCTCCGGTCAGCGCCCTGTCGGTGGAGCAGAAGGAGGACACGTTCTACGTCTCCTGGCCCGCACCCGGCAAGGATGAGGGGGGGCGGCCGCTGACGGATCTGGCCGGCTTCAGGGTCTATCGTCGCCCGGTGCTCCCCCCGGACCAGGACTGCGAGGAGTGCCCCACCGCCTACACCCTCATCAGGACCGTTGACCTCGACTATCCGCGGGACGTGCGCTTCTTCAACGGCCGCTATGTCCTTGCCGACCGTGATGTGGCCAACGGCGTAGCCTACCAGTACAAGGTGATCTCCTTCAAGAAGGACGGCGCCGAGAGCGGCCCCTCCAACCGGGTCCGCCGCACCAAGGTTGCGGCCCCCCCCGCCCCGCGCCTCGCCGCCACGGCCAGCGCCACCGGCGTGCTCCTCCAGTGGGAAATCCCCCCCGTCACCGCCGGCACGGTGGCCGGCGCCCACGTCTATCGCCGGCGCGGCGATGACGTCTCCACCCTCGTACTGCTCACTCCGACGCCGATCAGCGGCCGGCAGTACGAAGACCTGCGCCTGGAGCGGGGGGCCACCTACGTCTACGCGGTGCGGACGGTCGTCGCGGTCGACGGGCAGTTGGTGGAGGGGGCCGTCTCCAACGAGGTGCGGGGAAAACTGGCCGAACCGGAATAGTTCAAAAAGCCGTTCGCCCAGCCGCTCCCTCCCGGGGGTCGGTAAGCCTCTAATCTTTTGACTTTTTCTGCCTTCCATGGTAAAAATGCCCACTTTTGTTTACGCCGTGACGATGAGACACCTTTTTATCCATAGAGGAAACTGGGGATTACCTGACAGATTCTTTGCACAACGGGTGATCACAAGGATCGCCGCCACAGAGGAGGGTTCACATGTTCAAGGGAAGCATTGTCGCCATTGTCACCCCGTTCAGCAACGGCCGGGTGGATTTTGAAAAACTGCGGGAACTGGTGGAGTTCCAGATAGAGGGGGGCACCGATGCCATCGTCCCCTGCGGCACCACCGGCGAGGCTTCGACCCTGGACTACGAGGAGCACATGGATGTGGTCAAGGCGGTGATCGACCAGGTGAAGAAGCGGGTTCCGGTCATTGCCGGCACCGGCTCCAACTCCACCGCCGAGGCCATTGAGCTCTCCCAGAAGGCCAAGGAGGCCGGGGCCGACGGCGTGCTGCTGGTGACCCCGTACTACAACAAGCCGACCCAGGAGGGGCTCGTCCGCCACTACACCGCCATCGCCGACGCCGTGGCCATTCCCCAGATCCTCTACAACGTGCCGGGGCGGACCGGGGTCAACATGCTCCCCGAGACCGTGGCCCGTCTGGCCCCCCACAAGAACATCGTCGCCATCAAGGAGGCCACCGGCTCCCTCCAGCAGGCCTCGGAGATCCTGGCGCTGTGCGGCGGCCAGATCGACGTCCTCTCGGGCGATGACTTCATCACCTTCCCCATGATGGCCTGCGGCGCCAAGGGGGTCATCTCGGTGCTGGCCAACATCATGCCCAAGGCCGTGGCCGACCTGACCGACGCCTTCTTCGCCGGCGACCTGGAAAAGGCCCGCCAGCTCCACCTGCACACCCTCAAGATCGGCAACGCCATGTTCATCGAGTCGAACCCGATTCCGGTGAAGACAGCGCTTGGCCTCATGGGCAAGTGCTCCGACGAGGTGCGGCTGCCGCTCTGCCCCATGGGTACGGCCAACAAGGAGAAGCTTGCGGCAATCATGAAGGAATACAAGCTGATTTGATTAAGAATTCAGGAGTCAGGAGACAGAATTCAGAATTTGAATGCATTCTGGCTCCTGAATTCTGTCTTCTGAATTCCTGGAGGATTTATGATTAAAATCGCTGTCTGCGGTGCCGCCGGCCGCATGGGCCAGAGGATCATCGTTGCCGCCAGGGAGGCGGGCTGCACCATTACCGGCGCCCTGGAGCGGCCGGGTCACGAGCTGGTGGGGCAGGATGCCGGCCTCATCGCCGGCTGCGGCGCCCTGGGCGTGGCCGTCTCCGATGACTTGAACGCCGTGGTGGAGGGGTGCGACGTCCTCATCGACTTCACCACCCCGAAGGTGTCACTCAAGAACCTGGAGGTCTGCGCCCTCAAGAAGAAGGCCATCGTCATCGGCTCCACCGGCTTCACCCTCGAGGAGCGTGCCCTGGCCGCCGAGCTGGCACGGGATATCCCGGCGGTGCTGGCCCCCAACATGAGCGTCGGGGTCAACGTCTGCTTCAAGATCCTCAAGGACGTGGCCAGGACCCTGGGGGACGACTTCGACGTGGAGATCGTGGAGCTGCACCACAACAAGAAGAAGGATGCCCCTAGCGGCACCGCCGTCCGCATGGGGGAGGTGGTGGCCGAGGCCCTGGGCCGCGACTACAACAAGGTGGCCACCTACCACCGGGAGGGGATCTGCGGCGAGCGGACAAAAGAAGAGATCGGCATGCAGACCGTGCGGGGCGGCGACATCGTCGGCGAGCACACCGTCTACTTCATCGGCATGGGGGAGCGGATCGAGATCACCCACCGGGCCATGACCCGCGACATGTTCTCCCGCGGCTCCGTCCGGGCCGCCCAGTGGGTGGTGGGGAAGGCGCCGGGGCTGTACGATATGCAGGATGTGTTGGGATTGCGGTAGGGGAAGTCATGCTTTCGACTGGGGACATAGATCAGCTGAAGCACCGCATTGCCGAGGCCATGAAACCGGAAAAGATATTCCTTTTCGGTTCCTACGCCGAGGGGCGGGCAACCACCGACAGCGATGTGGACCTGGTGGTGATCATGGAGTCAGAATTGCCTCCCCATCAACGAAATATCGCCCTGAAGCGGCTCTTCCCGCGGCGGACGTTTTCTCTGGACGCCTTTGTCTTCACTCCGCGGGAATTCGCCAGATACAAGGATATTCCCGGCACCATCGCCTATAACGCCACTCACCACGGAAAGCTTCTCTATGGATGACGTGACGGCTGAGATTGTCCGGCAGTGGTTGCGCAAGGCCGATCACGACCTGTTGAATATCCGCAACAACCTTGCTGCCGCGGCCGTTCCCACCGATACGGTCTGCTTTCATGCCCAACAGGCCATAGAAAAACTGTTCAAGGGCCTCTTGGTTGCCAATGGCCGGAATGTCGCCAAGACCCACGATCTGGTCAAGCTTCTGAGCGATGTGGCCGACCTGGCTCCGGAGTTGCTCCCCCTTGAGGAGCAGTTGGAGGAAATCTCTGAATACGGCGTGGCTGTCCGCTATCCGGACGACTATTACGAGCCGACCATCGACGAAGCCCGCCGGGTCTACGGCACGGCCCTGACCATTCAAACAATCATCGTGAACAAAATTCAGTTCTGAATACAACGCACCAAGGAGACTCGTACGTAATGGCAAAAATCAACGACCACTACCTGAAGCTGAAGGCCGGCTACCTCTTCCCCGAGATCGGCCGCCGCGTGCGGGAGTTTGCCGCCGCCAACCCCGATGCGAAGGTGATCCGCCTCGGCATCGGCGACGTCACCCGTCCCCTGGCCCCGGCGGTCATCAAGGCGTTCCACGATGCCGTGGACGACCTGGCCACCACCGACCGCTTCGCCGGCTACGGCCCGGAGCAGGGGTACGACTGGCTCATCAACGCCATCATCGAGAAGTCCTACAGGCCCCTCGGCGTCGACCTCAAGACCGAGGAGATGTTCATCTCCGACGGCTCCAAGTGCGACTGCGCCAACATCCTCGACATCTTCGCCCTCGACAACGTGGTGGCCATCGGCGACCCGGTCTATCCGGTCTACAACGACACCAACGTCATGATCGGCCGCACAGGCCCGGCCGACGAGAAGGGGTACTACCAGGGGATCGTCTACATGCCCTGCACCGAGGAGAACGGCTTCATCCCGGCGCTCCCCGCCGAGAAGGTGGACATCATCTACCTCTGCTTCCCCAACAACCCCACCGGCACCGTGGCCACCAGGGCCGAGCTGAAGAAGTGGGTCGACTACGCCAATGCCAACGATGCGGTCATCTTCTTCGACGCCGCCTACGAGGCCTTCATCACCGACCCGGCAATCCCCCACTCCATCTACGAGATCGAAGGGGCCAAGAAGTGCGCCATCGAGTTCCGTTCCTTCTCCAAGACCGCCGGCTTCACCGGCGTCCGCTGCGGCCTCGTGGTCGTGCCGGAAGAGGTCATGGGGACCACCGCGACGGGCGAGCGGTACAGCTTCAACAAGCTGTGGCTCCGCCGCACCACCACCAAGTTCAACGGCGCCTCCTACCCGGTCCAGAAGGCCGCCGCCGCCGTCTACTCCGACGAGGGGTGGCAGCAGAACAAGGAAATCATCGACTACTACATGGAGAACGCCCGGATCATCCGCGAGGGACTGGCCGCCGCCGGCCTCACCGTCTACGGCGGGGTCAACGCCCCCTACATCTGGCTCAAGACCCCGGGCGGCATGAGCAGCTGGGACTTCTTCGACAAGCTGCTGAACGAATGCCACGTGGTCGGGACGCCGGGCAGCGGCTTCGGACCCAGCGGCGAAGGGTTCTTCCGCCTCTCGGCCTTCGGCCATCGCGAAAATGTCGAAGAGGCGGTGGAGAGGATCAAGAAGAATCTGAAGTAGGCTGGAACAGGAAGGGCGCCCGATGCGGCGCCCTTTCTGCATTTACGTGTCTCTGTTTCAGCATGTTTTTCCCATTGACGCGGCGGCTATGTATGTTATTTTAAAACATATGTTTTTGGAGGTAGTACTGTGGGGGCTTTGCTTGTCTTTAGAGACAAGAAGGTCAAGCAGGGGCTGATCATCGAAATGGTGGTCTGGGAACTTGACGTTCCCTTGAGCGGGTCCGATCATCGTTTCAAGTACCGGCTCTTTTGTGGCAGCCTAGAAACCGGCGCATGTCTGGTCAGGTACGACAATGAACGGGGGAAAGGGGACCATCGGCACGTGGCGGATGACGAGCAGCCGTACCTCTTCATCAGCCTGGAAGCGATGTTTGCCGATTTCGAAAAAGATGTCAGGGAGGCGCTGAAAAAATGAAACGAGATATCAAGATTGGAATTAAGTCCGACGACGAATTTTTTGCCGAGGCGCGGGAAATCGCACGCCGGCTCGACAGCGGTTGGCGACCTGAACAGCCGGTCGAAAGGCTCTGTTTCGAGGATCTTCCCACACTGCTCAAATACCTTACTCCGAAGCGGTTCGAACTGCTCAATACCCTTCACTCACTGGGGCATGTGAGCATCAACGCCTTGGCGAAGAAGCTTCACCGGCAATACCGCAATGTCTTTGATGATGTCAAGACTCTGGAGCGGCTGGGTCTGGTGGAGAAGGATGAAGAGAGCCGGTTTTTCGTGCCCTGGGATGAGATTGATGCAACCTTCCGCTTGGCGGCGTGAAGAATTAAGTAAACAGTCGCCGGGACTCGTCATCGCAGAAGAACGTCTGCTGGCGACGGTTGCCGCGTTGGGTGACATGGTGCGGAATGCCGGGAGCTATAACTCGAGCAATGCGTGCCATGAGACGAGAATATCAAATCACCGGTAGACATCAATCGAGTATCCTGTCCCCGGAATTCGGGCCATGTCGATGAACGGTACCTCCACGTCGAGCTGAAGGACGGCCGGATCATTTCCACTCCCATGAGCTGGTATCCGGAACTGCAGAACGCCACCTTGGCACAGCTGGCGCAGTATCGTTTCATTTGGTAGTGTAAAGAGTTTTTCGCTTTTTTGTTTTTGGCAGTGCCTTCGAGAAGTTAGATTGCTTCAGCCTCTTCGAGTTGCTGGTTCAGTTCCTGTTCTTTGAGAAGATCGATATTGAGGTAGCGTTT
>Ga0209172_10001853_pt1 | contig 41387 bp, 40 predicted proteins | sample LarsenN4metaG_FD_184113 | JGI IMG/M metagenome (GOLD analysis project Ga0209172, IMG submission 184113) | Hot spring sediment bacterial and archeal communities from British Columbia, Canada, to study Microbial Dark Matter (Phase II) - Larsen... ... | reverse complement strand
GCGCGGAACGCGTCCTCCTTTCCCGGCAGGATCGGGAACATCCCGCTGAACGCGCCCATCACGACCCCTCCCTCGTCGCGAGCGTCGGTGGTGATCGTATACCGTCCCATGGATCGCGAGCGCACCCGGGTCAGCCGCGGGCGAGCCCGAGGAAGTTCCGGACGATCCTCGGGCCCTCGGGCGTGAGGATCGACTCGGGGTGGAACTGGACGCCGAACCGGGGGAGCTCGCGGTGCTGGGTCGCCATCACGAGGCCGTCGTCGCTCCACGCCGTGAGCTCGAGCTCGTCCGGTAGGTCCTCACGCGTCACGACGAGCGAGTGGTACCGGGCGGCCTCGAACGGGCTCGGCAGGCCGGCGAGGACGCCCTTGCCCTCGTGGTGGACGAGCGACGCCTTGCCGTGGACCGGCGTGGCGCGCTCGACCCGGCCGCCGGCGACGATCCCCAACGCCTGGTGCCCGAGGCACACGCCGAGGACCGGCGTCTCGGCCGGCAGGATCCGCAGCAGCTCGGGGAACACACCCGCATCCTCCGGCCGTCCCGGTCCCGGCGAGAGCACCACGGCCGCCGGGCGGCGTTCGACCAGGGCCTCCGCAGGCTCGGCGTCGCTCTTCACGACCTCCGTGAGGCGCCCGAGGCTCTCGATCAGCTGCACGAGGTTGTACGTGAAGCTGTCGTAGTGGTCGACGACGAGGATCACGGGCCGGCCTCCTCCCCGCCGAGCTCGGCCTCGAGCACCGCCGGCAGCAGCGCGGCGGCCTTGGCCTTGGTCTCGGCGAGCTCGACGTCCGGATCCGAGTCCGCAACGATCCCCGCCCCGGTCTGGATATGCGCCTGCCCGTCGGCGACCACCGCCGTGCGGATCGTGATGCAGAAGTCGAGGTCGCCGGCGAACGTGAGGTACCCGACCGCGCCCGCGTAGGGACCGCGGGCGGTCGGCTCGTGCTCGGCGATCAGCTCCATCGCCCGGCGCTTCGGCGCCCCGGTGACCGTCCCGGCGGGGAAGGTCACCGCGAGCGCGTCGAGCGGGTGCCGGCCCTCGGCGAGCTCGCCCTCGACCGTGCTCACGATGTGCATCACCTTCGAGAAGCGCTCGACGACCATGAGCTCGGTCGGTCGCACCGTGCCCGGCGTGCAGACGCGGCCGAGGTCGTTCCGCGCGAGGTCGACCAGCATCGCGTGCTCGGCCCGCTCCTTCGGGTCGGCGAGCAGCTCGTGTTCGTACAGCCGGTCGCGGGTCTCGGTCTCCCCCCGCGGCCGGGTCCCGGCGATCGGGCGCGTGCTGACCGAGCGTCCCTCGACGCGGACCAGCGGCTCGGGGGAGGAGCCGGCGAGCTCGAGGCCGAGCATCCGGACGAAGAACATGTACGGGGCGGGGTTCGTGACCCGCAGCCGCCGGTAGACGGGGAAGCCGCCGCGCGTCGAGGGGAAGGTCACCCGCCGCGACGGCACCCCCTGGTAGATGTCGCCGGCGAACACGTGCTCCTTCATCGAGCGGACGATCCCGCGGAACCGCTCGTCTGGCATGTTCGGGCGGCCGAGCTGGTCGACGTACGCCATCGCCAGCCCGAGGGGTTCGGGCGGCACCGACCCGGGCTGGGTGACGCGCGCGGCGAGCTCCTCCAGCGCGGAGATCCCCGCGGCGCGATCACCGGCCCGCACGTGCGCCACGAGCAGCAGCCGCTGCCGCCAATGGTCGAACACGACCGCGCGGTCCACGACCAGCAGCCCGATCGGCGGGCACGGCGGCTCGCCCCGCGGCGCCGGCAGGCCGTCGAGCAGCCCGGCGGCCTCGTACGAGAGGTATCCCACCAGCCCACCCGTGAGGGCGGGCAGGCCCTCGACGCGAGGGCCGCGGAGCCGCTCCGCCAGGGCGATCAGGTCGGCCCGCGCGTCCCCGGTGGTGGCCGTCTCGAACCCGAGGTCGCGGACGACGTCGCGGACCCGCAGGCCGTCGCCGTCCACGACCACCAGCGCCGCCGGGTCGCCCGCCACGAACGAGTACCGGCCCCAACGCTCGGACCGCTCGACGCTCTCGAGGAGCACCCCGGGCCCCGAGCCCGCCAGGGCGGGGAACACGCCGACCGGGGTCGAGACGTCGGCGAGCAGCTCGGTCCAGACCGGGACGAGTGGGTAGGCGCTCGAGAGCTCGTCGAACGCCTCGGGCTCGGGACGCACCCTCATCGCAGCGAGCTCCTTCCGGGAACGCACGAGCCCCGGGTCCTTCCCCGGGGCTCCGGATCCAGCTTCGGTTCGGCACGCGGAGACTCCGGGATCACCCCTCCCGGGTCCAGGACCAGCGGACCGCGCGGCCGACCATGCGCGGCGATGGTCCCACCCTCGCCACGCGCCGTCAACGGCCGCGACGACCGCGCGGGGACGGCTATCCTGTGGCCCCCATGAGGCTCTCGACGTTGTTCGCGCCCACGTTGCGGGAGGATCCGGCCGAGGCAGAGATCCCCTCGCACCGTCTCCTGCTGCGCGCGGGGTTCATCCGGCAGGTGGCGGCGGGTGTGTACTCGACGCTCCCGCTCGGGCTCCGGTCGATGCGGCGGATCGAGCGCGTCGTCCGCGAGGAGATGGACGCCGCCGGCGCGCAGGAGATGCGGATGCCGATCCTCCTGCCGGCCGAGCCGTGGAAGGCCACGGGCCGGTGGGACCTGTACGGGGAGCTGATGTTCCGGCTGAGGGACCGGCACGGGCGCGAGATGCTGCTCGGCCCCACGCAGGAGGAGGTCGCCACGCCGCTCGTCCACGCCGAGCTGCGCTCCTACCGCGACCTGCCGGTGAACCTGTACCAGATCGAGTGGAAGTACCGCGACGAGTTCCGCCCCCGGTTCGGGCTGCTGCGCGGGCGGGAGTTCCTGATGAAGGACGCGTACACCTTCGATCGCGACGAGGAGGGGATGGCGCGCTCGTACCGGAACATGTACGACGCGTACGTCCGCGTCTTCGACCGCCTGGGGCTGGACCACGTGGTCGTGGAGGCCGAGCCGGGGCAGATCGGCGGCGGGATCAACCACGAGTACATGGCGCGGGCCGAGGTCGGCGAGGACCGGTTCGTCGAGTGCGAGAACGGCGACTACCTGGCCGACTGGAAGGCCGCCACGCCGCGGCCGCCCGAGCCCGTCGAGGCGGGGATCGAGGAGCCGACGGTCGTGGACACGCCGGGCGCCTCGACGATCGAGCAGGTCGCCTCGCTCCTGGGCCGGCCCGAGAGCAGGATGCTGAAGACGATGATGTACGACGCGGGGGGTCGGACGCTCGCGGTCTTGGTCCCGGGCGACCGCGAGATCGAGGAGGCCAAGCTCGAGCGCGCGTTCTTCCCGACCCCGGTGCGGCGGTTCGAGGACGGGGACTTCGAGGCGCGCGGGTTCGTGAGGGGATTCGTCGGCCCCCAGGGGATGGGCGAGGACGTCCTGGTGCTCGCCGACCCGACCGTCCGCGGCGGGGCCGACTGGGTGACGGGCGCCAACGAGGTCGACCGGCACGTGACCGGGCTGAACACGCCCCGCGACTTCCGGATCGATCGCTTCGAGGACGTCGTGGCCCTGCGCGAGGGGGACCGCTGCCCGAACGATGGGGGCGTGCTCCACGTGGGCCGCGCGATCGTCGTCGGGCACATCTACCAGCTCGGGACCAACTACTCGGGACCGCTCGAGGCGCGCTTCGTCGATGAGGACGGTTCCGAGCGCCCGTACCTGATGGGTTCGTACGGCATCGGCATCTCGCGGATCCTCGCGGCGGCCGTGGAGCAGTTCCACGACGAGGCCGGCCTCCGGCTGCCCAAGGTCCTCGCGCCGTTCGACGTCGAGGTCGTCGTGGCCAACCGGGACGAGCAGCGGGTGGTGGCCGAGGGCGAGCGGATCTACGCCGAGCTCGCGGAGGCCGGCGTCGAGGTCCTGATCGATGACCGCGAGCAGACGGCGGGCGTGAAGTTCGCCGACGCCGACCTGATCGGCTGCCCGGTCCAGGTCGTCGTCGGGCGCCGCGGCGTGGAGGAAGGCATGGTCGACCTCAAGCTGCGGGCCACGGGAGAGCGCCGGACGGCCCCGCTCGCCGAGGCGGTCCTGGCCGCGCTGGACCTGCTGGAGCTGGCTCCGTGATCGCGCGCGCCCCCGGCCGGCTCCGGGATCTCGCGAAGATGCATCCGGAGGCGGAGGCGGTGCTCCAGCACGTGGGTCGGGACACGTGGGACCTCCTCGTGATCGACGTCGGGGGGACCTGGGAGCGGGAGGTCCTGCCTTCCGAGGAGGCGGCCGAGGCGATCTGCCAGGAGCTCGGCCTGCGGATGCATCGGGGCTGGGACGACCCGCGGATGGCGCGCCGGATGGGGTCGCGCGACCACTGGAACCGCCCCGGCGGGCAGCGGCGCGCCCTCTAGCCCTCGAGCTGCTCGCGCTGCGGCGCTGCCCCCGGTCGCGGCGGCCGGTATACTTCGGTTCCAGCGAACGCAACGGCGTCACCGGGAGTGGGCTCGCGCCCACTTTCTTTTTCGGAGGGCCCGGTGACGCCGGGAGAGAACAGGATGGACGTGGTCGAGCTGATCCGCCCGGTGGTCGAGTCCGCCGGGCTCGAGCTGTGGGAGGTGACCTACCGCAAGGAGGCTGGGCGGATGGTGCTCCGGGTGATGGTGGACCGCGACGGCGGGATCGACCTGGGCACGATCTCGGAGACGTCCGAGCGCCTGTCGCGGCGGCTCGACCTGGAGGACTTCGGCCCGCGCGGGTACGCCCTGGAGGTGAGCTCGCCGGGCCTGGAGCGGCCGCTCCGGACGCCACGTCATTTCGAGCGGAGCGTCGGGCAGCAGGTGAAGGTGAGGACGGTGGAACCGATCGCGGGGTCCAGGACCCACGAGGGCGCGCTGGTCTCGGCCGACGCGGAGGCGATCGTGATCGCCGCCGCCGGCGGAGAGCTGCGCGTCGCGTACGGGGACATCGCGTCCGCGCGCACCGTCTTCCACTGGGGACCCGCGTCGGAGGGTGCGGGACCCCACGGAGGGAGCTGAGATGAACCAGGAGATGATCGCGGCGCTGCGGGAGCTGGAGCGCGAGAAGGGCATCGCGTTCGCGACGATCCTCGCCGGCCTGGAGGAGGCGATGGCGTCAGCCTACAAGTCGTGGTGGAAGCAGCAGCACCCCGACCTGGACGAGGAGGCGTTCGGCGTGCGGGCGGCGATCGACCCCGAGACCGGCGATCTCCGCGTCTGGGTGCAGGAGCTCGAGCAGCGCGAGCGCGAGGGCGAGGACGGCGAGGTGGTGACCGAGACCGAAGTGCTCTCCGAGCAGGAGGTGACGGTCACCGACGAGTTCAAGGGCCGGATCGGGGCCCAGACCGCGAAGCAGGTGATCTTCCAGAAGCTCCGCGACGCCGAGCGCGAGATGACCTACGAGGAGTTCGCCGGCCGCGAGGGCGACATCGTCACGGGGATCGTGCAACAGTCCGAGCGCCGGTACACGCTGCTCGACCTCGGCAAGGTCGAGGCGCTGCTGCCGCAGGCCGAGCAGGTTCCGAGCGAGCCCTACCGCAACGGCGAGCGGCTCAAGGCCTACATCACGGAGGTCCGCAAGGGCACGAAGGGCCCGCAGATCGTGGTCTCGCGGACCCACCCGGGGCTGCTGAAGAAGCTGTTCGAGCTCGAGGTGCCCGAGATCGAGGAGGGCATCGTCGAGATCAAGGCCGTGGCGCGCGAACCGGGGCACCGGTCGAAGATCGCGGTGAGCTCGAACGAACCGGCCGTCGATCCGGTCGGGGCTTGCGTGGGGCCGAAGGGCTCGCGTGTCCGGAACGTGGTGACCGAGCTGCGGGGAGAGAAGATCGACGTGGTGCCGTGGAGCGCCGATCCGTCGGCCTTCGTGGCCAACGCGCTCCAGCCGGCCAAGGTGAAGGAGGCGCGGATCGACCCCGCCACGCAGACCGCGCTCGTGATCGTGCCCGACTACCAGCTCTCGCTCGCGATCGGCAAGGAGGGGCAGAACGCCCGGCTGGCCGCGCGCCTCACCGGCTGGCGGATCGACATCAAGAGCGAGACGCAGGTGGCGGACGAGGCCCGGGCCGTCCGTGCACCCGACGCTGAGGCGGGCGGGACCGGGCCTTCGTCCTCCTCCGCGCAGCTCGCTCCGGAGCCCTCGGCAGCCGCTCCGGCCGCGGACCCCACCCCTGGTGGCGCGGGGTCGGACCCCGCTCCGACCCCCTCCGCAGCGGATCAGGCTGCGTCCGAGGCTGAGGAGGAGCAGCAGCCGGCGGGGGCCTGAGCCGTGGCCGCCGGCCGCGAGCCCGAGCGGACCTGCGTGGGATGCTGGGGCAAGGCGGGGAAGCGATCGCTCCTGCGGATCGTCCGGGGCCGCGACGGGGAGGTCCGCGTCGACCCGTCGGGCAAGGCGCCCGGGCGGGGGGCGTACGTGCATCGGACGCGGGTGTGCGCGGAGGCCGCCCTCGCCTCGGGCGCGCTGTGGCGAGCCCTGCGGGCGGGTTCGGCCGACCGGGGAGCCGCTAGGCTTAGGGACGACATCGAGGGGGAGTTGCCGCCGTGAGGGTGCACGAGCTCGCGAAGGAGCTGGGCGTCGCCAGCAAGGAGCTGCTGGTCGCCCTGAAGGAGATGGGCGTGGACGGGCTCACGGCGTCCTCCTCCGTCCCCGAGCAGGCCGTGCCCCGGCTCCGCGCGTCCGGGGGCAAGCCGGTCCCCGAGGCCAAGCTCAAGGAGGCGGTGGAGGAGCCGCTGCCCAAGGTGCGCCCGAAGCCCAAGCCGAAGGTCGAGGCGCCGCCGCCCGAGCCCGCGCCCGCCGAGCCGACCCCCGTCGCGGAGCCGGTGGCCGCGCCGGCCCCCCAGGCCACGCCGACCCCCGTCGCGGAACCGGCCGCCCCGGCCGAACCCGCCCTGCCGACGCTCCGGCTCGTTCGGGGCGCCACCGCGCAGGAGATCGCCGAGAAGGCCGATCGGTCGGCTGCCGACGTGGTGAAGGCGTTGATGTCCCTGGGCGAGATGGTCACCGCGACCCAGTCGCTCTCGGACGCGGCGATCACGCTCGTCGCCCACGAGCTCGGCTACGAGGCCGAGATCGTCGGCGTGGAGGAGGAGGCCGAGGAAGAGGAGGAGGTCGACGAGGGCCGCCTCGCGCCCCGCCCGCCGGTGGTGACCGTGATGGGCCACGTCGACCACGGCAAGACGCTGCTGCTGGACGCGATCCGCCGGACCGACGTCGTGTCCCAGGAGTTCGGCGGGATCACCCAGCACATCGGGGCCTACCAGGTGCATACCGACGGCCGCGAGATCACCTTCATCGACACCCCGGGGCACGAGGCGTTCACCGCGATGCGGGCGCGCGGGGCGCAGGTGACCGACATCGCCGTGCTGGTCGTCGCGGCGGACGACGGCGTGAAGCCGCAGACGGTCGAGGCGCTCGACCACGCCCGCGCGGCCGGCGTGCCGATCATCGTGGCGGTCAACAAGATCGACAAGCCGGAGTCGGACCCCGTCCGCGTCCGGCAGCAGATGGTCGAGCTCGGCGTCGTCCCGAGCGAGTGGGGCGGGACCTTCGAGTTCGTGGACGTCTCGGCGAAGGCCCGCACCAACCTGGAGTCCCTGCTCGAGACGATCCTGCTCGTCGCGGACCTCGAGGAGCTCAAGGCCGACCCGGAAGGGCGGGCACGGGGGACCGTGCTCGAGGCGCACCTCGACAAGGGGCGGGGCCCGGTGGCCAGCGTGCTCGTCCGGCGCGGGACGCTCGAGGTCGGCGACACGCTCGTGTCGGGGACGACCTGGGCGAAGGTGCGGGCGATGCTCGACGAGAACGGGCTGCCCGTGAAGCAGGCGGGGCCGAGCAAGCCCGTGCAGATCCTCGGGTGGTCCGCGACCCCGAACGCCGGGGACGAGTTCCGCGAGGTGGCCGACGAGCGCGAGGCGCGGCACATCGCCCAGGAGCGCGAGGCGAAGGTCCGGGCCGCCGAGCTCGTCACCAGCCGCCCGCCGACGCTCCAGGAGCTGATGGCGCAGGCTCGGCGCGACGAGGTGCCCGAGCTGAACCTGATCGTGAAGGCCGACGTGCAGGGCTCGATCGGTGCCCTGCTCGACGCGTTCGCGAAGATGCCCCAGGACGAGGTGCGCGTGAACGTGATCCGCAGCGCGGCCGGGGCGATCACCGAGAGCGACATCTCCCTCGCGGTCGCCTCGAACGCGATCGTCGTCGGCTTCAACGTCCGCCCCGACGCGCCGGCCCGCGACCTCGCCGAGCGCGAGGGTGTGGACGTGCGGCTCTACCGCGTGATCTACGACGCGATCGACGATATCCGCAGCGCGCTGTCGGGCATGCTGAAGCCCGAGGAGCGCGAGACCGAGCTCGGCCGGGCCGAGGTGCGCGCGCTCTTCCGCGTCCCGCGCGTGGGGGTCGTGGCCGGGAGCTACGTGCTCGAAGGTCAGATCGTCCGGAACGCGCGGGCGCGTGTGGTCCGCGACGGCGTGATCGTGTACGACGGTCGGGTCGCCTCGCTGCGGCGGTTCAAGGAGGATGTGCGCGAGGTCGCCGAGGGCTTCGAGTGCGGGATCGGGATCGAGAACTTCAACGACGTGAAGGAGGGCGACATCATCGAGGCGTACGAGGTCCGAGAGGTCGCCCGCGAGCTCTGACCGGTCCCTCGCATGCTCGTCGGGCTGGAGCGGTTCGACCTGCGCCTCCCCGGCTGCGGGTCGCTGAAGGAGAAGCGCCGCGTGCTCAAGACGCTCACGGCGGGGATCCGCTCGAAGTTCAACGTCTCGGTGGCGGAGGTGGACCACCACGAGCTGTGGCAGCGCACGGCGATCGCCGTGGCGGTGGTCTCGGGCGAGTCGTACCAGGCCAAGAGGGTCCTGCACGAGGTGGAGAAGCTCGTGGACCGTTGGGCCGAGGTCGAGGTCATCGACGCGGAGCGGACGCTCCACTACCCCGATGACTGAGGGGAAGCGCCCGAGCCGGGTCTCGGAGGAGTTCCGAGAGATCCTGGCCGAGGAGATCCCCCGGCTGAAGGACCCGCGGGTCGGGTTCGTCACGGTGACCGCCGTCCGGGTCACGCCCGACCTCCGGCACGCCACGGTCTTCTACACGGCGCTCGGGGACGACCGGGAGCGTCGCTCCACGGCGGCCGCCCTGCGGTCGGCCGGGCCCCACCTGCGGCGGGTGATCGGGAATCAGGTGCGCCTGAAGGTGCTGCCCGACCTGGAGTTCGAGGAGGACCGCACGATGGAGGCCGCCGACCGGATCGAGCGGCTCCTGCGGGAGCTGCATCACGAGGACGACGCGTGAGCTCGCTCCCGGCGCTCGGCCGGGCGGTGGAGGCGCTCGCGGGAGCCTCCGACGTGGCCCTGGCCTGCCACGTGAACCCCGACGCCGACGCGATCGGCTCGATGCTCGGCCTGTCGAACCATCTCCGCGGTCTCGGGACCAGGACGGTGTGCTCGTTCCCGAACGAGCCGTTCGACGCCCCGCGGTGGGCCTCGCTGCTGCCGGGGAACGAGGCCCTGGTCCCCCCGGCCGGGTTCCCGCAGGCGCCGGAGGTCATGGTGACCTGCGACACCGCCTCGATGGACCGGCTCGGCGTCCTCGCGCCGGTGGCCGAGCGGGCCCGGACGCTGATCTGGATCGACCACCACGTGAGCAACGACGGGTTGGGGACGATCCCGCTGATCGACGCCCGGGCGAGCTCCACCGCCGAGATCGTGTGGCGGCTGGTCCGCGAGCTCGGCGGCGAGGTCTCCGCCGCTACCGCCTCGTGCCTGTACGCGGGCCTCGTCACCGACACGGGCCGGTTCCAGTACCAGGCCGTCGGCCCCGACACGCTCCGGCTGGCGGCGGAGCTGCGGGAGCTCCCGTTCGAGCACACGCGCCTGGTGCAGGCGCTGTACGAGGACAACTCGGCCGCGTACCTTCGCGTGCTCGGGGTGGCCCTGGAGCGGATCGTCCTCGAGCCCCACGCGGACCTCGTGTGGAGCTACCTCACCCGTGCGGACCTCGTCGAGGCCGGGGTGGCCCCGAGCGAGACCGACGACCTGATCGACGTGGTGCGCACCGCCCGGGAGGCCGACGTCGCGGCCGTGATCAAGCAGCAGCGGGACGGGCGCTTCAAGGTCAGCCTGCGTTCGCGGGGCGGGCACGACGTTGCGGCGGTCGCCGCGGTCTTCGGCGGCGGCGGGCACCGGCTGGCGGCCGGGTACACGTCGGGGCACGGGTTGGCCGAGACCGTCGAGCGCCTGAAGGCGGCGCTGCGCGGCGAGCCGGTGGAACCGTGAGCGCCGAACCGCGCCGGGACGACAACCGATAGCCTGCTCCGGTGGACGGACCCGACGGGCTCCTGTTGATCGACAAGCCGGGGGGGATGACCTCCCACGACGTGGTCGACGTCGTCCGCCGGGCGCTCGGGACCCGGAAGGTCGGGCACGCGGGCACCCTCGATCCGATGGCCACGGGGCTGCTCATCGTGGGCGTCGGCCGGGCGACGCGCCTGCTCCGCTTCTTCGGCGAGCTGCCGAAGACCTACGAGGGAACGGCCCGTCTGGGGGAGGAGACCGACACGCTCGACGCCGAGGGGACCGTGGTCCGCGCCGCCGAGGTCCGGGTGTTCCGGGCCGAGGTCGATGAGGCGTGCGCGGCCTTCGTGGGGGGGTCGATGCAGCGGCCGCCCGCGTACTCGGCCGTCAAGGTCGGCGGTCGCAAGCTCTACGAGGAGGCACGGGCCGGGCGGCGCGTCGAGGCGCCCCCGCGCCCGATCCGCGTGGACCGCTTCGAGGTGACGAGCTTCGACGGCCGCGACGTCGGGTTCCTCGTCACGTGCTCGGGCGGGACGTACGTCCGGGTCCTCGTGGCCGACGTCGGGACGGCGCTCGGCTGCGGCGCACACCTGATCGCCCTGCGGCGCACGGCGATCGGGCCCTACCGCGCGGAGGACGCGGTCGCCCCCGACGGGGTCCTGGCCCCTCTCCCGCTCGAGGCCGCCGTCGCGCACCTGCCCCGCGTCGAGCTCGGTCCGGACGAAGCGCGCGCCGCGAGCCACGGGCGGATCCTCGGCCCGTCCGGGGTCGCGGGGTCGCACGCCGTGTTCGATCCGGACGGCCGGCTGCTCGGCATCTACCGCGACGAGGGGGCCAAGGCCCGGCCCGAGGTCGTGCTGTCGGGGTGAGCGACCGATCCCGAGCGACCGGACGGCTCGGACCGCGCTCCCGCCGGATGCTCCAGGCGACCGTGTCCCTCGTCGTCGTGGTCGCGATCTTCGCGTTCGCGATCCCGCGGATCGCCGACTACTCCGCGGTCTGGGCGACGATCCTCGAGCTCACGCCGATCGAGCTGTGGTCGCTCGTCGGCGCGACCGCGTTCAACCTGGTCACGTACTGGCTCGTGAACACGGCCGCGCTCCCCGGCCTGACGTTGGGGCGCTCGGGGATCCTGACGACCACGACGACCTCGGTGGCCAACACCCTGCCCGCCGGGGGCGCGGTGGCGGTGGGGCTCACGTATACGATCCTGCGGTCGTGGGGGTTCGGCGGCCAAGAGATCGCGCTGTACGTCGGCGTCACCGGCATCTGGAACGTCTTCCTCAAGCTGGGCCTGCCCATCGTCGCGCTGGCGCTGCTCGCGTTCGGCGGCGGGACGAACGCGGCGCTGGTCGTCGCGGCGCTCGTGGGGCTGGTCGTCCTGGCCGTCGCCGTCGGGGCGTTCTCGCTGATGCTCTGGAAGAAGCAGCTCGCGCGTCGGATCGGCGACGCGCTCGGTCGGGCGGTCTCGTTCCTTCGCCGCCCGCTGCGCCGACCACCGCTCCAGGGATGGGGCGAGCAGGCGGTCGCCTTCCGGAAGCGGACGATCCTGCTCGTGGCCCGCCGGTGGCTGCAGCTCACCCTGGCGACGGTCCTGAGCCACCTCGCCCTGTGGTTCGTGCTCCTGCTCGCGCTCCGCCACGTGGGCGTCGCCGAGCAGGAGGTGAGCACGCTCCACGTGCTCGCCGTGTTCGCGTTCGGGCGGTTGATCGGGGCGCTGCCGATCACGCCCGGCGGGCTGGGGGTGATCGAGCTCGGCTACATCGGCGGTCTGGTGGCGGCCGGAGGTCCCCGGGCCCAGGTGGTCGCCGCCGTCCTGCTCTTCCGGGTGCTCACCTACGGGATCCAGATCCCGCTCGGCGGGTTCACGTACCTGCTCTGGCGGAGACGGACGCCCCGCGCGGCCCCGGAGCGCGAGCCCGCGCGGGACCCCGCGCGGGACCCCGCGGTGAGATGAGCTAGGACGACCGGGCGGCCGCGGCGTGCGCCCGCCGGAGCAGGTGGTCGCGCACCTCGGTGGCGAGCGCCGCCGCGCCCAGGGCGACGCCCGAGCCCAGGAGCACGCCCGCGACGACGTCGGAGAGCCAGTGCGCCCGCAGGTACACGCGGGAGGAGGCCATCACGAAGGCGAACGCCACCGCGGCCCATTCCCAGCGACGTCTCGCCCGGCCTGGGGGCATCAGGACCAGGACGAGCGCGACCGCGGTGGCCGCACCGGCGACCGCGTGCCCCGACGGGAACGAGAAGCCGACCGTGTCCACGAGCGATCCCGGTGGTCGGCCGCGGTGGAAGAACGCCTTGGCGGACGCCAGGACGATCTCGGCGGCGCCCCACGTGAGGAGCCAGACGGCGAGGGCTCGCCAGCGGCGTCGGAAGGCCAGCCAGACCGCGACCACCGCCCGCAGCGGGATCGTGACGACCCCGCGCCCGAGGACGTTGAGCGCCTGCGCGAGCCAGGTGAGCGGGTCGTTCCGGATGTCGTCGGCCCCGTGGTAGACGGCCAGGTCCCATCCGCCCACGAACGGAACGGTGGTCAGGGGAGCCTCGCCCGGGGGGTGCCGACCGACGGCGGCGAACACGAGGGCGAGGCCGGCGAGCAACGCGGCCGAGTACCAGAACACGCGGCGGTGGTCGCGGAGCACGTGGCTCAGTCGCCCCCTGGGCACTCTGGGGCCCCGGCCCCGCACAGGACCAGGCCATCCTCGGCCACCCGGCGGACGAGCTCGAGGCGGCGCCGGAACCCGAGGGCCTGGTTCACCTGGAGGACGAGCGTCGGGTCGGCCCCGCGCTGGAACCGGAAGGCGATGTCCACGCACCCGCCCGGGAAGGTGTAGAGGCGGTCGGCGGCGAAGCGCGGCGGCAGGGTCAGCGGGCGCTCGAACCGCCGGGTCCCGGCCTCGTCCAGATCCGGCGTCACCTCCACGGCGCCGGAGGTGTCGCACGTCGGCTGGAGGGTGACCTGCACCGCCCGGACGCCCGCGCGGTCCGAGTCGAGCCAGAAGCGGAACCGACTCTGGATCGTCTCCGTGCCCGCGAAGGACCACCCCGCGGGCAGCTGCTCGATGCAGGGGAGCAGCGTGGCCGAGGGGACCGCCTGCGCCGCGAGGATCGCGATCGGCGGCGTGTCGGGGCAGGTCGGGATCGCGTCGGCTTCCACGGCACAGGAGGGGACGAGCGTCGCGATCACGAAGGCGCCGACCAGGGCCCGGGATCTCACGCGAACACCGCCCAGTTGTCCAGGACGATGCCGAGCATCAGGAGGCCGACGACGGCGATCTCGAGCGTCAACAGGACGCGGCGGGCGCTCCAGCGCTGGATCCGGATCGGCCGCCGCGGCGGCGCGAGCCCCCGGAACGTCCCCATGAGGTCCCGTCCGTCGCGCTTGATCATCGCGCGGAGCTGCGCCGGGCTCGCGACGCCGCGCGTCGCGGCGAAGGCCTCGGCGATGTCCTCCGGGGAGAAGTTCCGCAGCGCGATCCGGTGCACGCGTTCCGGGTCGGTCCGGAGCGCCAGGACGAGCATCATGTTCGCCAGGTCGACGGCCTGGCGCCAGGGCGAGGGCCGGACCTGCACGAAGAAGACATCGATGAGGCGGAGCTCCCCCTTCTCCACCATCAGGTTGGCCGGCTTGATGTCGCGGTGCGCGAGCCCGGCCTCCCACAGGCGCCGGATCAGGCGGATGCCCTGATCGATGAGGTCGTCGTCGACCTCCGCCTCCCCGAGCTCGACCGCTCCGCGGAAGAACTCCATCACGATCATGTACTCGCGCTCCGGCGTGATCTCGACGACCCCGTAAGGGTCGGGGGTCGGGAGGTCGTGGTCGGCCATCAGCCGGAGGGCGTAGTCCTCGGCCTCGACGAAGCGGCGAACGCTGCCGAACGGCGTCTCGTCCTCGAGCGCGCCGTAGCGGATCTGGCGTCCGAGCTTGTACCAGCGGTCGGCGCGCACGTGGTTCGCGGCGTAGAGCTTGGCGAACGCGTACCGCTCCGGCTGCGTCTCCGTCGCCGCGAGCGTGAGCCGCAGCGGCGTGGAGCCACCCGAGCCCGCGAGCCCCACCGGCCGGATGTCCACGACCTCGGTCCCGAGCTGGTCCCGGACGGCGCGCCGGATCGCCTCGCCGCGCCGTCCGGTCACGTCGAGGTGGGCCGTCTTGCCACGCCGGTAGCTCACCGGGAAGACGTCGTTGGGCACGAACCACCGGAAGGCCACGATCGGGGCGGTGACGCCGAGCAGGACGCCGAGGACCAGGTCGGAGAGGTGGTCCACGGCGAGGTAGGTCCGCGCGAGCCAGACCGCGCCCAGGATCACCGCCGAGGCGCACTTGGCCAGGTAGCGCCCGCGCCCGCTCGGGACCAGGACGTAGGACATCGCGAACAGCGTCACCGCCAGGCTGGCCATCGGACGGGACGGCAGCGAGAAGCCCTGCCAGTCCGTCAGGATCTCCACGCCGAACGGCCGTGGGCGCTGCGCCGCCATCGCGATCCTCGAGGCGAGCACCTCGACGGCGATGATCGACGCTATGAACACGAGCAGGTGGCGCCACCGCCGGAACACGATCAGGATCAGGATCGCCGCCCACCGCATACCGCGGAGGGGCCACCGGCTCGCCAGGCCGTCGAGCCACCGCGCCAGATCGGTGAGGGGATCGGTCCGCAGGCCGGCCACCCGCCGCAGGAACGCGGAGTCGAAGCGGTCGAGCGCGGTCTCGGCCGTTCCCACGAGCACCGCGACGATCGTGACCACGCCGACCGCGGCGGCGACCACGAGCAGCGCGCGACCCGAGCGACCGAGCTCCCTCGGCAGGGGCGGAGGCTCCCCGGAGGGGCGCCGTCGGGGGCCTGGCTGGGGCCGGAGCCCGGGACGGGCGGCTTCCACGCCGCGACTCTACCCCGCGTCCGGAACCAGGCCGTGCGCGGAGAGCCACTCCCGCGCCACCTCGCCGGGTTCGGCCACGCCGCTCGCGACCGCCGCGTTCAGCGCTCGGAGCTCGCCGGTCGAGAGGGCCGACGATACGGCCTCGAGGGCCGCCGGGAGCTCGGCGCCGAACCGCGACAGGGTGGTCTCGTGGACCACGGGCACGACGTTCTCCGCGGGCTGGAGTCCTCGATCGTCCTCGAGCTCGACGAACCCGGGCTGGAGGAGCTCGGGACTGGTCGAGAACATGAGGGCCACGTCCACCACGCCGCGGCGGAGGGCGTCGGCGGTGATCGGTCCAGCCGGATCCAGCGGAACGAAGCCCGCGAACCGGATCCCGTAGACGCTCTCGAGCCCGGGGAGGCAGAGTGGACGCCGGGTGCATTCAGGCGGTCCGCCGAGGACGAGCCCGCCGATCCGGGCCAGATCGGAGAGGGAGCCCGCTTCGAGCCGGTCGGCCACGATCCTCGTCACGACGAACGCGTTGCGGTTCTCCGCCGGGGCGAGCTCCAGCGCGATCAGCCCCCGCTCCCGCAGGGCGGGCCGGAGGTGCCCGAGGGTGTCGGCCGGGTGGGCGGACGCGGTTCCCCCCAGGAACCCCAGGAGGCTGCCGGCGTACTCGGGGACGAGCTCGACGAGCCCTCGCTCGAGCGCGGGCTCCACGAGCTCGCGCGGGCCCAGGTTCAGCTGCCGCTCCACCGGGATCCCCCGCGCCTCCAGCGCCTGCGCGTAGAGCTCGGCCAGGATCCGGCTCTCGGTGAAGTTGAAGGAGGCCACGGTCACGGCATCGTCGTCGAGCGCGGACGCCGGGTCCGTCCGCGGGGCGCCGCAGGCGCTCGCGGCGAGCGCCGCCGCGAGCGCGAGCGCGACGAGCCTCATCGGCCCACGGTACCCCACCGGCCCGCCGGGGACCGGCCGTCCGTCGGCTACCCTGCGGTGCCATGGAGCGGCTTCACGGGCTCGCCGCGTTGCCGGTCGACGCCGAGCGCACGGTGGTCACGATCGGCTTCTTCGACGGCGTGCACCTCGGGCATCGCGCCGTGCTCGAGCGCACCGTCGAGCTCGCACGAGAGCGCGGCACCCAGGCGGTCGCCGTGACGTTCGACCGGCACCCGCGCGAGGTCCTCACGCCCGGCCGGGAGCCGCGGCTCCTCACCACCGTGGGACGGAAGGCGAGGCTGATCGAGGAGCTCGGGATCGACGTCCTGCTCGTGCTCGGGTTCACCGTGGCGTTCTCGCGGTGGCCGGCCGAGCGGTTCGTCCGCGAGGTCCTGGTGGACGGCCTCCGGGTCGAGCACTGCGTCGTGGGGGCGAACTTCACGTTCGGGCACCGGGCGCAGGGGACGGTCGACCTGCTGGACCGCGAGGGCGCGCGCCTCGGCTTCACCGCCGAGGCCGTGGGGCTGCGCGAGCTCGACGGGAGGACGGTCTCCTCCTCGTCGATCCGGGAGGCGCTGACCGCGTGCGATCTGGACTGGCCGCGCCGAGCGCTCGGGCGACGGTTCGTGCTGGACGGGACGGTCGTTCCGGGAGCCGGCCGCGGTCGCGACCTTGGCTTCCCGACGGCGAACCTGCGGACGTCGCCCCGGCTGCTGCTGCCCGGCCGCGGGATCTACGCGGGTCGGGCGCTCGTGGGCGACCGGACGCACGTGGCCGCGATCGACGTCGGCACGAACCCCACGTTCGGCACGGAGCCCCTCCACGCGGAGGCCTACCTCCTGGACTTCGAGGGGGACCTCCTGGGACGGGAGATGGCGCTGGAGTTCTGGGCCTACCTGCGGGAGGAGGCTCGGTTCGAGACGGTGGACGAGCTCGTCGCGGCGATGGACGAGGACGTGCGCCGGACCCGCGAGCTCGTCCCGCCGCTGGGAGACTGACCGGCATGCGCGGACGGCACGAACGCAGACCCCGGATCCCCTCGAGCATCACCCTCGCGCTGCTCGCGGCGATCGCCATCACGACGGTGGCGTTCGCCGCGACCCGCCTCGATCGCGCCGCCCCCCGGGACGGTTCGGGCTCCGCACCGGCGGCGGCCTCCGCGACACCCGCCGTGAGCGGCGCCGGCGAGTCGCCCTCACGGCCCGGGGTGGCGTCGCCGACCCCGAGCGCGAGCCCCTCGCCGACCCCGCGGGGGCGGCTCGTGATCCACGGGACGGGGGACGTGAGCCTCGATCCGGGGTACATCGGCACGTTCGCCACGCACGGGTACGCGTACGCGTTCTCGGGTCTGGGCGGGTTGTTCCAGCGGGACGACCTCACCGTGATCAACCTCGAGTGCGCGGTCTCCGACCTGGGGACCCCCGTCCCCAAGGAGTTCAACTTCCGCTGCGACCCAGACGCCCTGCCGGTCGCCCGTCGGATGGGGGTGGAGGTCGCGAGCCTCGGGAACAACCACGCGTACGACTACGGCCCCGAGGCCCTGCTCGACAGCATCCGGAACCTCCGGCGAGCCGGGATCGCGCCGGTGGGCGCCGGGGCGACCCAGGACCGGGCGCTCGAGCCAGCGCTGTTCGAGCTCGGGGGATGGACCGTGGCGGTCGTCGGGTTCGACATGGTGGTCGATCCCTACCCGGCGGCGATCGCGACGGATACGAAGCCGGGGACCGCCGCCGGGCACGACGAGGGCCTGATGATCGCGGCGATCGAGGCCGCGGACGCCGTGGCCGACATCGTGATCGTCACGATCCACTGGGGGGTCGAGCTCGACACCGAGCCCCGGGACTTCCAGCTCGACCTCGGGCACCGGATGGTCGACGCGGGCGCGGACGTCATCTTCGGGCATCACTCGCACCGGCTCCAGCCGATGGTCGTGTACCGGGGGCGGCCGATCTTCTGGGGGCTCGGGAACTTCGTCTGGCCGAACCTCTCCACCGGGGGTTCGACGACGGCGGTCGCGGAGGTGACCGTCACGCACGACGGCCGGCTCCGGGGTCGGCTCCTGCCGGCGTTCATCGAGGCGCCCGGCCACCCCGTGCTGCGCTGAGGTCCGCATGATCCCCCACCTGGATCCCGGGGCGCTGGCCTGGCTCGGCCTGGCTCGTCCTGGCGGCCGCGGTCGGGGGCGCGGTGCAGGGCTCGGGTTCGCGCTGGTCGTGGTCCCGGCGCTCTCGCTCGCCGATCCTGAGGCGCTGCCGGCGACCGCCCTGATCCTGGTGGCGCCGCTCACCGTCACGATGGCGATCCGCGAACGGGCCCACATCGACCGCCCCGGCTTCCTGTCGATCGCAGCGGGTCGGGTCCTCGGGACGGCGCTGGGGGCCACGCTGCTCGTGGCCGTCCCGCCCGGCTCGATCTCGGTCCTTCTCGGTGGGATGATCGTGGTCGCGGTGGCGCTCTCGGTGATCGGCCTGGACGTCGCCCCGACGCCGCCGGTGGCGTTCGGGGCCGGCTTCCTGTCCGGCGTGACCGGGACCACCTCGGCGGTCGGCGGTCCGGCGCTGGCCGTCGTCTACCAGCGCCGCCCCGGGCCCGAGCTGCGCTCCACGCTCGCGCTGACCTTCGTGGTCGGGCTGGTGATGTCCCTCGTCGCGGTGGGGGCGGTGGGTCGGCTCCGAGCCTGGCACGGGATCCTCGCGCTGGAGATGCTCCCGGGGCTGCTGGTCGGGCTGTGGTCCTCGCGGCATCTGGCCCGCGCGCTCGACGGTGGCTGGCTCCGGCCGGTGCTGCTCGCCTTCGCGGGGGCGGCGGGGGTCTACATCACGATCCGGGGCATCCTCGGTGGATGAGCGCCCGTCCGGACGGGCGCGAGTTCGCCCTGGTAGCCTGTCCGGGACCATGGCCTTGACCAAGGAACAGAAGGCCGGGATCATCGCGGAGCACCGGCGAGGCGAGTCGGACACCGGATCGGCGGAGGTCCAGATCGCCGTGCTCAGCAAGCGGATCGCCGACCTGACCGAGCACCTGAAGCTCCACAAGAAGGACCACGCCTCCCGGCGTGGCCTCTTGATGCTGGTGGGCCGCCGACGCCGGATGCTCGAGTACCTGAAGCGCGAGGACGTCGAGCGGTACCGCGCGATCGTGTCCCGCCTCGGGCTGCGTCGGTAACGGAACGCGGGCGGCGCCCGGACGGCGCCCCCGAGGGAGGGATGCGCCAAGGAGGGATGCGAGGAACACGGACCGACCGGAGGCGGGACTGCCCGGGGTCGGTTCTCAGTCGCGAGCCTCCGATCGGGGTGCTGGGGCTAGCACAGCGAGCGAAGCGAGCGTTGTGTGGACCCGGCGACAACGACTCGATCGGCGGTTCACCACTGACAACCGGCCCGGTCCCTCCTCCATCTACCCGCACGGATGCGCGGCGGACGCCGCGCACGGACATCGAGGAGGACGACGGCCGATGGCCATCACCCTGTCCCGGAAGATCGGGAACCAGACCCTGACGTTCGAGTCGGGCAAGCTCGCCCCCCAGGCGGGCGGCTCGTGCGTCGTGACGCTCGGCGAGACGCAGGTGCTCGCCACGTGCACCACCGCCCAGCCCCGCGAGGGCATCGACTTCTTCCCGCTCACGATCGACGTCGAGGAGCGGATGTACGCGGCCGGCAAGATCCCCGGCGGCTTCTTCCGTCGCGAGGGGCGTCCCTCGGAGACGGCGGTCCTGACCGCGCGGCTCACCGATCGCCCGATGCGCCCGTCGTTCAAGGACGGCTACCGCGACGAGGTCCAGGTCGTGATCACGGTCCTGTCGGTCGACATGGCCAACCCGTACGACATCCCCGGCATGAACGGCGCGAGCCTGGCCACGATGCTCGCGGGCATCCCGTTCGAGGGGCCGGTCGGGGCGGTCCGGCTCGGCCTGATCGGCGGCGAGTGGTTGATCAACCCCAGCTTCCAGCACGTCGAGTCGGCCACCTTCGACGTGGTCGTCGCCGGACGCCGGAACGACGCCGGCCAGGTCGACATCCTGATGATCGAGGGCGAGGCGCCCGACAACACCTGGCAGCTGCTCGGCGCCGGCGACGGCGCGGTCGCTCCGACGGAGCAGGTCGTGGCCCAGGGACTCGAGGTGGCCAGGGCCGCGATCGACGAGCTGATCGAGCTCCAGCTCGAGTTCGTGGCGGAGATGGACGTCAAGCCCCAACCGTTCGAGCCCAAGGCCCTCTACACGGAGGAGACGTTCGCGGCGGTCGAGGCCTTCGCGAAGGAGCGGCTGGAGGCGGCGATCGTCCCCGACCGTGAGGAGCGCACGGCCGGCTTCGACCGCGTCAAGGAGGAGCTCACCGCCCACCTGCTCGGCCTGTGGGGCGAGGAGGGCTACGCCGAGGCCCAGTCCCAGATCGGGCCGGCCTGGAAGGACCTCCAGAAGAAGGTGATGCGCGCCCGGGTCCTCGAGCACGGCGTCCGCCTGGACGGGCGGGGACCCAAGGACATCCGGCCCCTGTCGGCCGAGGTCGGCCTCGTGCCGCGCGCGCACGGCTCGAGCCTGTTCCAGCGCGGGGACACGCAGGTCCTGAACGTGACGACGCTCGGGATGCTGCGCATGACCCAGATGATCGACACGCTCGACCCGGAGGAATCCAAGCGGTACATCCACCACTACAACTTCCCGCCGTTCTCCACCGGTGAGGTCGGGCGGATCGGCTCGCCGCGCCGGCGAGAGATCGGTCACGGCGCGCTCGCGGAGCGGGCGCTCGTCCCGGTGATCCCGCCGGAGGAGGAGTTCCCCTACGCGCTCCGGCTCGTCTCCGATGTGCTGAGCAGCAACGGCTCGACGTCGATGGCGAGCGTCTGCGCCTCGACGCTCTCGCTCATGGACGCCGGGGTGCCGATCAAGGCGCCGGTGGCCGGGATCGCGATGGGGATGATCGCGGAAGGCGGCCGGTTCGTGACGCTCACCGACATCCTCGGGGCTGAGGACGCCCTGGGCGACATGGACTTCAAGGTCGCCGGCACCAAGGACTTCGTCACCGCGATCCAGCTCGATATGAAGGTGACCGGGCTCCCCGGCGAGGTGCTGGCCGAGGCGCTCGAGCAGGCCAAGGAGGCCCGCCTGAAGGTCCTCGACGTGATGCTCCAGACGATCCCGGCGCCGCGGACCGAGGTCAACCCGAAGGCGCCGCGGATCCTCACGCTCCAGATCCCCGTCGACAAGATCGGCGAGGTGATCGGGCCGAAGGGCAAGCGGATCAACGAGATCGTCGCGATGACCGGGGCCGACATCGACATCCAGGACGACGGCACGGTCTTCATCGGGGCCCGGGAGGGCGCCGGCGCCGACGAGGCCGCACGGATCATCGACGAGATCGCGAACCCCAGGCCGCTCACGATCGGCGAGCGGTTCACCGGGACCGTCGTGAACACGACGACGTTCGGGGCCTTCGTGAACCTGGTCCCCGGGCGCGACGGCCTGGTGCACATCTCCAAGCTCGGGAGGGGTCGGCGGATCGCGAGCGTCGAGGAGGCCGTGAGGGTCGGCGACACGATCGAGGTGGAGATCGTCGACATCGACGACCGGGGTAAGGTCAGCCTGAAGCCGGTCGGGCCGGAGTGGGAGGCCCCCGCGGGCGAGGAGGCCGAGATCCAGGAGGACCGTCCGCCCCGTCGTGATCGCGAGCGCCGGCCCCCGCGCCGTGGTCGCGAGCGCGGTCCGCGGGACCGCGAGCCGCGCGAGCCCGGCGACCGGTAGGCCGATGCCGATCCGTCGGACCGAGTTCGGCTCGGGCCTGCGCATCGTCACCGAGCGGATGCCGGGCGTCCGCTCGGTGGCGCTCGGCTTCTGGGTGCTGGCCGGCTCGCGCGACGAGCGGCCGGCGATCGGCGGCGCGAGCCACTTCCTCGAGCACCTGCTGTTCAAGGGGACGAAGACGCGGAGCGCGCGCGACATCGCGGAGGCCTTCGACGCGGTCGGCGGGGACGTGAACGCGTTCACCGCGAAGGAGTACACGTGCTTCCACGCCCGGGTCCGCGACCGCGACCTGCCGATGGCGGTCGACCACCTGTGCGACATGGTGCAGCACTCCCTGCTGCGGCCCTCGGACTTCGAGGCCGAGCGGCAGGTGATCCTGGAGGAGATCAACGTCCACGAGGACACCCCGGACGATCTGATCCACGACCTGTTCACCGAGACCCTGTGGCCGGACCACCCGCTCGGCCGCCGAGTCCTGGGGACGCGGGAGAGCATCACCCGCATCTCGCGCGGGCAGGTCCGGAGCTTCTACCGCACCCGGTACGTGCCGGGCAACCTGGTCGTGGTGGCCGCCGGGAACCTCCAGCACGAGCTGCTCCTTGACCTCGTGGCGGAGAACATGGCGACCGGGCCGGTCGCCGCCTCCGAGGGGTCGACCTGGAACCTGCGGGCGGGCGGCCACGCGCCGGTGCCGTCGGGGCGTTCGCTCACCCGGCGCCGCTCCACCGAGCAGGCCCACATCTGCATCGGCACGAACGGCCTGTCCCGCACGGATCCCGACCGGTTCGCGTTCGGCGTCGTGAACACCGCGATCGGGGGCGGGATGAGCTCGCGCCTGTTCCAGGAGATCCGCGAGAAGCGGGGCCTCGCCTACAGCGTCTACAGCTACCACTCGATGTACGCGGAGGCCGGGCTCTACTGCACCTACGTGGGCACGACCCCCTCCCGGGCGAAGCAGGCCATGGCGATCGTCCGGGGCGAGCTCGAGGACGTCGCCGAGAAGGGTCTCGCGCCCGAGGAGTTCGATCGGGCGAAGGAGCACCTGAAGGGGTCGCTCGTGCTCTCGCTCGAGGACCCCGGCGGGCGGATGTCCCGTCTGGGCAAGTCCGAGATCGGGCACGGCGAGATCCTCACGCTGAACCAGATCCTGCGGCGGATCGAGGCCGTCACCCCCGAGGACGCGCGGCGGGCGGCCGAGCGGGTACTCTCGCAGCCGATGACCGAGACCGTCCTCGGGCCGTTCTCGAAGGGGGCGCTCGGGTGATCCGCGTCGGCGTCATCGGCGCGGGCGGTCGGATGGGCATGATGGTCTGCCGTGCCGTCGTGGGGACCGACGACCTCGCGCTCGCGGCGGCGATCGACCGCTCGAGGGTCGGGCTCAGCATCGGCGACCTGATCGGCAACCCCGAGGTGGACGTGCCGGTCTCCGACGAGCTCGACCGGCTCCTGGAGGCCGAGGTCGAGGTGGCGGTGGACTTCACCCACCCCGACGTGGTGATGGACAACATCCGCTGGTGCGTGGCCCACGCGGTCCATCTGGTCGTCGGCACCAGCGGGGTCTCCGAGGAGGACCTGCGGGAGATCGCCGAGCTGATGGAGGACGAGGGGTCGGAGTCGAACGTGATCGTGGCCCCGAACTTCGCGCTCGGCGCCGTCCTCGCGCAGCGGTTCGCGCAGCAGGCGGCCCGGTACCTGCCGGCGGTGGAGGTGATCGAGCTCCACCACGACCGGAAGGCCGACGCGCCGTCGGGGACGGCCGTGTCCATCGTCCGTGCGATCCGCGAGGCCCGCGGCCGGGCCTACCGGGGGCCGCTCGCCGAGTCCCTCGAGGGCGCCCGGGGCGGCGACGTCGACGGCATCCGCGTGCACTCGGTGCGGCTGCCCGGCCTGGTGGCCCACCACGAGGTGATCTTCGGGGGCGAGGGGCAGACGCTCACGATCCGACACGACTCCACGGATCGCAGCTCCTTCATGCCGGGGGTGCTGATGGCGGTCCGCGAGGTGCTCCGTCGCCCCGGTCTCACGGTCGGGCTCGACCCGCTGCTGGACCCCTCGCCATCCCCGTGACCGGGCGGATCGCCTGCGTCTTCGCGCACCCGGACGACGACACGTACGGCGTGGGCGGGACGCTGGCGATGCACCTGGAGGGGGACCTCGAGCTCACCGTGATCCTGGCGACGAGCGGCGAGGCCGGGCGGATCTACGACCCGAGCCTGGCCACGCGCGAGACGCTCGGCGCGGTCCGCGAGGGCGAGGACCGAGCAGCCTGGCGGACCCTCGGCGTGGAGCCCGAGCTGCGCTTCCTCCGGTACCCCGACGGCGGTGTCGCCGACGTGCCGCCCGAGGACCTGGCCGCCGCCTTCCTGGAGGCGCTCCTCGAGGCCCGACCGCGGGTGGTGGTCACCTTCGGCCCCGACGGCGTCACCGGGCACACCGACCACGTGGCCGTGGGGGCCGCGGCGACCCAAGCCTTCCACGCGGCCCGAGCCTCCGGCGCCGAGGGGTTCGACCGGCTCCTCTACACGGCGCTGCTGGCGTCGCGGCTCGAGCGACTGAACGAGCTCCTGCGCCACCGGGGCATGGACCCGATCGACCCGACGGAGCCGTTCCAACCGCGCGGCGTGCCCGACGAGACGATCGGGGTGGTCGTGGATTGCTCGTCGGTGTACGAGCGCAAGCTCGAGGCGCTCCGGGAGCACCGGACCCAGGGCGAGCTCGAGGGCGTCCCGTTCGACCTGTGGCCGGAGATCCTCGGGACCGAGAGCTTCGTCCTCGCGTTCCCGGAGCGCGCTGCGGGCGAGCCCGTCCTGCGCGATCCGTTCGAGGGCCTCGAGGGACCGTAAGCTCGCGCCCGTGGAGCTCTCGATCCGGACGATCGCCGAGGACGAGTTCGCCGACTACGCCCGGGCGGTCGAGTCGGCGTTCAGCGAGGTCCCCACGGCGGAGGACATCCGGCGCGAGCGTCGGCTGCTGCCGCTCGACCGCTGCCTGGCGGCGTTCGTGGAGGGACAGATCGTGGGGACCGCGGCGCTCCTCCCGATCCCGATGACGGTCCCGGGCGGGGACCTCGAGGTCGGGTACGTGACCGCCGTGGGCGTGAAGCCGACGCACCGGCGGCGGGGGATCAACGCCGAGCTGATGCGCCGGCAGCTCGAGGACGGGCGGGAGCGCGGGGATCTGGTCCACGTGCTCTACGCGTCGGAGGCCGCGATCTACGGTCGGTACGGGTACGGCCTGGCCACGTTCGGACTCTCGATCGACGTCGAGAGCGACCGCGCCGCGTTCGTCCGGGGCTACGAGCCCTCGGGAGAGGTGCGCCTGGCCGAGCCGGAGGCCGCCGTCCCGGACGTGCTCGCCGTCCACGACGCGGTTCGGCCCACACGCCCGGGCATGGTCCAGCTCGACGAGCAGCGCTTCGACTACACGCTGCACGAGCACGGTGCGGACCGGGAGCTGCCCCGGTTCTTCGCGCTGCACGAGGGGGAGGCGGGCGTCGACGGGTACGCGATCTACCGCGTCCGGCACGACTGGGCCGAGGGGATGCCGAGCTCGGTCCTCACGGTCCGCGACCTCCAGGCACTCACGCCTGGGGCCTGCGCGGACCTGTGGCGCTACGTCCTGGACGTCGACCTCACCGAGCGCGTCCGCGCCTGGAACCGTCCGGCCGACGAGCCCCTGCTCCACCTGCTCCGCGAGCCGCGACGGCTGCGGGCGACGCTGCGCGACGGCCTGTGGCTGCGGCTCGTCGACGTCGCGGGGGCGCTCGGAGCACGGTCCTACGCGTCCGAGGGGGCCGTCGTCCTGGAGGTGCGCGATGCGCTCTGCCCGTGGAACGAAGGCCGCGTGCTCCTGGAGGCGGGAGCGGGGGAGCGGGGTGCCGCCTCGCCCGCCCACGCGGAACCCGATCTCGTCTGCACGGTGAACGAGCTCGGGGCCGCCTACCTCGGCGGGATCTCCCTGCGCCAGCTCGCCCGGGCCGGACGGGTCGAGGAGCGCACGGCAGGTGCCCTCGCGCGGGCCGACGCGATGCTCGGCTGGGACCCGGCCCCCTGGTGCCCCTACGTGTTCTGAGCTCGGCTCAGGCGAGCCCACGGACGATCAGCACGGCGCCGAGCGCCGCGAGCGCCCCGGCCAGCACGTCGGAGACGATCCGCAGGATCCCCGGCCGCACCCGGTGGGCGCCGGCCCCGACCAGGACCATCGCCGAGTCCGAGAGCGAGACGCCGAGCAGGAGCGCGCCGACGGTGACGAACGCGAGGGCGCGACCGCCGTCGGACGCCGCGTCGGCGGCCACGGCGGCTCCGGTGGTGGCGAGGAAGACGTAGACGCCGGGGTTCAGGACCACGGCGACGGCGCCGCGCAGGGCGGGGTGGAGTCCCGTCCTGCGCGGCGCCGCACCCTCCACGGGCGGCCGCCGACTCTCCCGCACCGCGTCGATGGCGAGGAACACGAGGAAGGCGCCGCCGACGACCTGCACGACCCGCAGGAGGCCGGGACCCGGGCGGAACGACGAGAGGCCGGCGGCCAGGAGCGCGAGCATCGCGCCGAAGGTCCCGTTCGCTCCGGCCATGGCCCGGAGCCCCCGAGCGACCCCGCCGCTGGAGGCCTCGGAGAAGAGCAGGAGCTGCACGGGGCCCGGCGAGGTGCCGAGGGCCACGCCGAGGCCGAAGGCCGCGGCCGGGTGCGCGAGGTCCAGCACCTCAGGCGGACCCCGGAAGGCGGAGCTCCCGCACCTCGATGCGCCCGTCGTCCAGACGCGTGAGCAAGACGCCCTCGCACTCGGCCAGCCGCTCCACCCGTCGCCCGGTGAGGCCGTCGACGGCCTGCTCGATCAGGGGGGTGTGGCCGACGGCGAGCCCACGACCGCCCTCGGGTACCCGGTCGAGGAGGTCGACCAGCACCGCCCCGAGCTGGGCGAGCGATCCGTCGGTTCCCCGCCCCGCCAGCCCGGGGATCACCTCGCGCTCGGGGAGCTGCTCGTTCAGGGCCCGGAGGAACCATGCGGCCGTCTCGGCGGCGCGCTGCGCGGGGGAGACGAACACGACGTCGTACCCGCCCTCGAGCGTCCGGCCGACCTGGGCCGCCTGCACCCGTCCGGCGGCCGACAGGCGGTCGGCGTCCGGGTCCCGTTCGGCGTGGCGGCGGAGCTCGAGCGTCCTCACGGCCTCCCTCCGGGCCTTCGTGTAGCATCCCGGCGACCCGTGAAGACTACCCGTCGCCTGCCCGCGCTCCTGCTCGCCGTCCCGGTCGCGCTCGCCGCCTGCACCGGCGCGCGGGGCACCGGGGACGGCACCGGCGGGACCGGGGCGACGGCGGGCACGGGGGCGACCGGCCAGACCGGGCCGAGCCCCGCCGTGACGTTCACCGGACCCCCGGGCACGGGCGTGTACGAGTACGCGAACGCCGGGCTGAACGTCACCCTGGAGATCGACGGGAACGAGGGCACGCTCACGATCGAGAACGGGACCGGCCGCGAGCTCCCCGAGCCCGACCTCTACATCCTGGACGCCCGGGACGGCAGCCGCATCGAGGGCGAGGTGGTGGATCCGGCGCCGATCCCCGCGGGGCAGGCGGCCACGTTCGCGGCCGCGTTCGACGGGATCGAGGTCCGGAACATCGGCCTGGTGATCCTGCTCCTCGGGCAGGACAACTACGGCGCCTTCGTCCGGACCGGGTAACGGTCGGGTGCGGGCCCGCGGCGGGCGGCTAGGATACCCGGGGCGGATCCCGCGATCCCGCTCGGAGCACGGGAGGCTCGGGAGCCGCCGGGAACGCGCGTGGTGCAGGAGTCGTGGGAGGCCCACGGGATGCGGGACGAACGGGAACCGCTCGTGCCCTTAGCATCTCGGCTGCCCCAAGCGCCAGTCGATCACCCCGTCGCTATCGTTCAACATGTTGCTCGTTGCGTTTGTCGTGCGGAGGGTGGAACGGTGATACCATCGAGCCTCGAGCGTGGGGCCGAGCGGCCGAGGCAAGCCAGGGCGCCTGTGCGGGGCCCGGCCGCCCGGTCCGACGTCTCCGCCGTCCACCGCCGCACCCGTCCGAGGAGGCAGCATGGCCGGTAGGTTCGGGGCGGTCGTCACCGCCATGGTCACGCCGTTCGGGCAGGATCACTCGCTCGACCTGGACGCGGCCCGTGGGCTCGCGCTCCACCTGCTCGACCACGGGAGCGAGGCGCTCGTCGTCGCCGGATCGACCGGCGAGTCCCCGACGCTCACGCACCAGGAGAAGCTCGAGCTGTTCCGCGCCGTGATCGAGGTCGCGGGGGATCGGGGCAGGGTGATCTGCGGCACCGGCACCTACAACACCGCCGAGACGATCGAGCTCTCGCGCGAGGCCGAGGCCCTTGGCGCCGACGGGCTGCTGCTCGTGGCCCCGTACTACAACAAACCGCCGCAGCGGGGACTCCTCGAGCACTTCACGCGCGTCGCCGGGGCCGTGCGGATCCCGGTCCTCGCCTACAACATCCCGGGCCGCACCGGCATCCGGATCGAGCACGAGACCCTGTTGCGGATGGCCGAGGTCCCGAACATCGTGGGCGTGAAGGACTCCACGGGGGACTTCCAGGCGATCTCCCGGCTGATCTCGGAGGCGCCGCCGGACTTCGAGGTCTACTCCGGGGACGACTGGGCCACGTTCGGCTACCTGTGCCTCGGCGCGGTCGGCGTGGTGAGCGTGGCCGGCCACCTGGTGGGCGAGCGCATCCGGCAGCTCTGCGACCTGGTGGCCGCGGGCGACATCCCGGCCGCGCGGAAGATCCACGAGGAGCTGACCCCGCTGTTCAACGCGCTGTTCATCACGAGCAACCCGATCCCGGTGAAGACCGCGCTCGAGCTCGTGGGGCGGCCGGTCGGGCCGCCGCGGCTGCCGCTCGTCCCCGCCACGGCCGAGGAGCGCGAGCGGATCCGCAAGGCCCTGTTCGATGCCGGGCTCCTCTGACCCGCGGGCTCCCGAGCCGGCCCGCCTGGTCTTCCTCGGTGGCGTGGGCGAGGTGGGCCGCAACATGGCCTGCGTCGAGCTCGACGGTCGGATCCTCGTGGTGGACGTCGGCCTGTCGTTCCCGCACGCCGAGATGCCGGGCATCGACCTCGTGCTGCCGGACTTCGAGTACCTGCGGGGCCGGTTCGAGGAGGTGGAGGCCGTCGTGCTCACGCACGGGCACGAGGATCACATCGGGGCTCTGCCCTACCTGCTCGGCGAGGTGGAGCGCATCCTGCCCGTCTACGGGACCCCGTTCACCCTCGCCCTGCTCGAGGGCAAGCTCGAGGAGCACGACGTGCGGGACCGGGTTGAGCTCCGGCAGGTCACGCCGGGAGAGGCGGCGATCGCCGGGCCGTTCTCGATGCGGTTCCTGCGCGTGACCCACTCGATCCCCGACGGCATGGCGGTCGCGATCGACACGCGGTTCGGCTCGATCCTGCACACGGGGGACTTCAAGATCGACCAGACGCCGCTCGACGGGCGGCCCACCGACCTGCACGCGCTCGCCGAGGAGGCCGGCCGCGGCGTCCACCTGCTGCTGTCGGACTCGACCAACGCGGAGGAGGCGGGATACACGGCGAGCGAGCGGAGCGTCGGGCCGGTGCTCGCCGACATCATCGCCCGGGCGCCGCAGCTCGTCGTGGTGGCCTGCTTCTCGAGCCACATCCACCGGATCCAGCAGGTCGTGAACGCGGCCCGTGCCGACGAACGGGTCGTGAGCTTCCTCGGCCGCTCGATGCACCAGAGCGTGGAGGCCGCCCGCCGGCTCGGGATCCTGCACGTCCCCGAGCAGGACGTGGTCACGATCGAGGAGGCCGAGCGCCTGGATCCCGCCCGCGTCGTCGTGGTCTGCACCGGCTCGCAGGGCGAGCCGTTCTCGGCGCTCTCGCTGATGGCCGCGCGCGAGCACAAGTGGGTGAAGCTGCGCGAGGGCGACACGGTGGTGCTCTCGAGCAGCCTGATCCCCGGGAACGAGCCGGCGATCCACCGGGTGATCGACGGGTTGTACCGGACCGGCGCGGACGTGTTCCACGTCCCGGCGGCGCCGGTCCACGCGAGCGGCCACGCGGCCGCCGAGGAGCTGCGGCTGATGCTCTCGCTCGTCCGGCCGCGATGGTTCGTGCCGATCCACGGCGAGCGGCGCCACCTGGCCCACCACGCGAGGATCGCGACCGAGATCGGCATCCCGCCCGACCACGTCCTGATCTGCGAGGACGGGGACGTGCTCGAGGTGGGGGAGAAGGTGCAGATCGTCGAGCGCGTGCCGGCCGGGATGACGTTCGTGGACGGGCTCGGCGTCGGCGACGTCGGCGAGGTGGTCCTGCGGGACCGCCGGAAGCTCTCGGCCGACGGCGTCGTGGTGGTGGTCGTCGCGATCGACGCGCACCACGGCGAGCTCGTGGCCGGCCCGGACATCGTGAACCGAGGGTTCGTCTTCGACGGGACCTCGGGGGACATCCTTGAAGCGGCGCGCGAACGCGTCATGCTTTCCCTGCAGGAGTCCGCGTCGGCCGAGGTGGTCGATCGCGGGGTCCTCGAGCAGAACATCCGGCGGACGCTGAACCGGTACTTCTACGACGTCACGCAGCGCAAGCCGGTGATCCTGCCGGTGATCGTGGAGGTGTAGTTGGCGAAGACGAAGGGCCGCCGGACCGCGGCCCGCGCCCGCACGTCGGTCCGCCAGCACCTGGCTCCCTGGGCGAGGGACGCGCTCGGGATCGGCCTGGTCGTGCTGGCGCTGCTCGCGATGCTCGGGCTATGGTTCGACGCGGCCGGGCCAGTCGGGCGCGGGCTCGACTGGCTCGTCCGCGGCGCGATCGGGATCGCCGCCGTCGCCTTCCCTCTCCTCGCGCTGTACTGGGGGGTCCTGCTGCTCCGCGGCACCGCCGAGGACGACCGCGTGCGGATGTTCATCGGGTTCGCGATCGCCCTCGTGGGGGTGCTGGCGCTGCTGTCGCTCGCGCGCGGGAACCCGAGGCCGATCGCCGGGTTCGCGAGGGTGAGCGAGGCGGCCGGGCTGGTCGGAGCCGTCGCCGCCTGGCCGCTCGGCAAGCTGATCAGCAGGATCGGCGTGGCGATCGTGTGGAGCGGCGCGGTCGTGCTCGGACTCCTGATCTTCACCGGGACGCCGCTCTCGGCCGTCGGCGGACGGATCCGCGAGGCGTTCACCCGGGGGGACGAGGGCGACGAGGAGGTCCTCGACCTCCCGAGGGAGCCGGCCCGGCGCCGTCGAGGGGCCGACACGCAGGAGGTGCCCGTCGTCGAGCTGCTCGACGAGGAGCTGCCGGCCGAGGACGAGCCCCAGGACGAGCCCGCGCCGATCGAGGTCCCCGAGATCGTCCGCCCGGCGGGCGGCCGCTACCGCCTTCCGCCGCTGGAGCTGCTGCGTACCTCGCCCCCGTCCGCCGGAGCCGAGCGCGACGAGGAGCACACGATCGAGGCGCTCGAGCGCACCTTCCACACGTTCGGCGTGGCCGCCCGGGTGCCGGCCGCGCACCGGGGCCCGACCGTGACGCTGTACGAGGTCGAGGTCGAGGCGGGCACGAAGGTGAACAAGGTGCTGAGCCTGGCCGACGACATCGCCTACGCGCTGGCGACGCCTGACGTGCGGATCATCGCGCCGATCCCCGGACGCTCGGCGATCGGCGTCGAGGTGCCGAACAGGGTTCGCGACTTCGTGATGCTCGGCGACGTCCTCCGCTCGGAGGCCGCGCGCAGGGACCGGCGTCCGCTGTCGGTCGCGCTCGGCAAGGACGTGCACGGGCGAGCCCAGCTCGTGAACCTCTCGACGATGCCGCACGTGCTGATCGCCGGGGCGACGGGAGCGGGCAAGTCCAGCCTGATCAACTCGTTCGTCACGTCGATCCTGATGCGCACCACGCCGGAGGAGGTCAAGCTGGTGCTCGTCGACCCCAAGCGCGTGGAGCTCACGCACTTCGCCGACCTGCCGCATCTGCTCGTCCCGGTGATCGTGCACCCCAAGCGCGCCGCGGAGGCGCTGGCCTGGGTCGTGCGCGAGATGGAGCAGCGCTACGAGCTGCTCGCGATGGTGGGGGCACGTGACATCGACGGCTACCGTCGGGGGCTCGCGGAGGGCACCCTCCGGATCCCGCCGGGGCAGGAGGACCGGGTGGTGGAGTTCCCCTACCTGCTGATCGTGATCGACGAGCTCGCCGACCTGATGATGGTCGCGCCCCGCGAGGTCGAGGACGCGATCTGCCGGATCGCGCAGATGGCCCGCGCCGTGGGGATCCACCTGGTCGTGGCGACCCAGCGCCCGAGCGTCGACGTGGTCACCGGCCTGATCAAGGCGAACATCCCGAGCCGGATCGCGCTGATGACCTCGAGCCAGGCAGACTCGCGCGTGATCCTGGACATGAACGGCGCCGAGAAGCTCGTCGGCCACGGCGACATGCTCTTCGCCCCCTCGAGCGCGTCCAAACCCACGCGCCTCCAGGCGGCCTGGGTCACCGAGAAGGAGATCCAGCAGGTGACCGACTGGGTCCGCGCGCAGCGGGCGGCCGAGTACGCGATGAGCGTCGAGGGCCTCGGGCGCCCGCCGGCCGAGGGCGAGGACGAGGGGCTCGGCGGCGACGACGAGCTGCTCGAGCAGGCCGCCGAGCTCGTGATCCGCTCGCAGCTCGGCTCCACCTCGATGCTCCAGCGCAAGCTGAAGGTCGGGTTCGCCCGCGCCGGCAGGCTGATGGACCTGCTCGAGGATCGGGGGATCGTCGGTCCGTCGCAGGGCTCGAAGGCCCGCGACGTGCTGATCACCTGGGAGGAGTGGGAGGAGTCCCGCTCGGCCCGCGCCGGCTGACCTCCGACGCGACCCGGTCGGCTACAGGACGGCCGCGAGCTCCGAGAGCAGGCGCAGCGACTCGACCCCGCGCTCCCCGTCCACGCGGTACCCATCCTCGGCCGCGCCGCGCCAGTAGGCGAAGATCTCGACCGGCGTGAACCCGCGTCGACGCGCGCTCCCGTAGCTGCGGGCCATCTCGCTGCCGTGCCAGGGGGACGACGGGCTCGCCAGGAACCCACCACGCTCCCCGTCCTCGGAGAGCCAGACCATCCCGAGGACGCCCCACGTCCCGTCGTCGCGCTCGCCGGAGACCGTGAGGTAGCGCACGACCCCCTCGGCCTCGAGCTCCGGGACCCGGACGCTGTCGCCCACGATCGAGAGCGGGGACAGCGTCGCGCCGTCGACGATCGTGAGCGTCCCGGTGTCGATCCGCATGGGGAACACGGTATCCGCGGCGGGCCGTCCGGGCATCGTCCGAAGGTCGTTGCCGGCGGGCCGAACGGCAGCCCGCTGGAGAGCGGACACGAGGTCGGACAGCAGGGCGAGGGGCCTCGTCCGACGTCCGGGGTCCGCCGTGTGGTTCCGGGTCACGGGGTCGGGCGCATCACCCCACGGCGGCGCGCGCGGCCTCGACGACCTCGAGGGCCTCGGCGCGCTCGGCGAACCCGCCGATGGCGACCTTGTGCCCCTCGAGGTCCTTGTAGACGGCGAAGAAGTGCTCGATCTCGTTCAGGAGGTTCGGGTTCACGTCGCCCAGCTCCCGCACGTGCGACCACATCGGGTCCTTCAGCGGCACGCAGAGGATCTTCTCGTCCGGACCCTTCTCGTCGGTCATCCGGAACATCCCGATCGGCCGAGCTGCGATCCGGCACCCGGGGAAGGTGGGCTCGCCCACGAACACGAGCGCGTCGAGCGGGTCTCCGTCCTGGCCCAGCGTGCCGTCGATGAACCCGTAATCGGCCGGGTACTGCATCGAGGTGAAGAGCATCCGGTCGAGCACGATCTGGCCGGTGTCGCGATCCATCTCGTACTTGTTGCGCGAGCCCTTGGGGATCTCGACGACGACCGTCACGACGTCCGCGTCGGCCTCCACGGGCCGAGCCTACCAAGGGCGGTCCGCTAGGATTCCTGCGGTTCCCGAGGGGGCATCGGTGCAGGGTTCGACGATCGGGGTGGGGACGGCGCTCCGGAAGGTGCGCGCCTCGCGCGGGCTCTCGCTCGAGGAGGCCGCGCGCGACACGCGCATCCGTCGCGAGTTCCTCGAGGCCCTCGAGCGCGAGGACTTCGACCTGCTCCTCGGCGACGTCCACGTGCGCGGGTGCCTGCGCACCTACGCCTCGTACCTGCGGTTGGAGCCGGAGAGGATCGTGGCGGCGTACGCGGCCGCCCGGCCGGAGGCCCCCGTCGCCCCGGCGCCGCCGATCGCGCCCGATCGGCCCGCCGGGTCACGCCGGCGGCGTCGCGACGACCACCGCCTGATCGTGCTCGGGGCGGTCACGCTCCTGGTCCTGGCGGCGGCGTTCGGCGTCCTCTCGGCCCGCCGTCCCGCGCCCCCCGCGGCGGACCTGCCCTCGGAGGCCCCGGCGATGGGCGCCCAGGTCCGGGGGATCACGGTCGCCGTCCTCGCCCGGCGGCCGGTCGAGGTCACGATCGCGACCGACGGCGGCGAGCCGCGGGCGTTCTCGCTGGAGGCGGGCGAGGGGCGCTCGTTCGAGGCGGAGCGCTCGCTCTCGATCGAGCTGTCCGAGGGGGCGAGCGCCCGCGTGACCGTGAGCGGGAAGGACCTCGGCTACCCGGGCCAGGCCGGGCGGCCCTGGCGGGAGACGTTCAGCTACCGTTCGGCCTCGCCCTCACCGAGCCCGGGGTAGGGACCCATGCGGGCCGAGGTCGTCGGCGTGGGGACCGAGATCCTCCTCGGCCAGATCGCCAACACGAACGCGCGGTGGATCTCCGAGCGCCTGGCGGAGGTCGGCGTCGACGTCCTGCACCATCAGGCGGTGGGGGACAACCTCGAGCGGATCGTGGACGCCTTGCGTCTGGCCGCCTCGCGCGCCGACGCGGTGATCGCCACCGGTGGCCTGGGCCCGACGCAGGACGACCTCACGCGACCGGCCCTCGCGGCGGCGGCGGGCGTGCCGCTCGTCCGCCGTCCCGAGATCGAGGACCTGCTGCGCGAGCGGTTCCGCGCGCGCGGCCGCGAGATGCCGGCCTCGAACCTGTCCCAGGCCGACGTTCCCGACGGCGGCCGGTACATCAGGCCCGAGCGCGGCACCGCGCCGGGCCTGGTCGTGACGCTCGGCGCGGCGACGGTCTACGCGCTCCCCGGCGTGCCCTCGGAGATGCGCGAGATGATGGAGGGCACGGTCCTACCCGAGCTCGCGGCCCGCGCGGGACCGGCGTCGCTCGTCTCCCGCACCCTCCGCTGCTACGGCCTCCCCGAGTCGAGGATCGCCGAGCTGCTCGAGGACCTCTACCTGGGATCGACGAACCCGACCGTCGCCTACCTCGCGGGCGGGGGGGAGGTGCACGTCCGCCTGACCGGGAAGGCCGCCTCGGGCGAGGAGGCCGCGGCCCTGCTGGAGCCGCTCGAGCGCTTGGTCCGCGATCGCCTGGGCGACCACGTGTACGGGACGGGCGAGGAGTCGCTCGAGGTCGTGGTCGGGCGCCTGCTCGCCGAGCGCGGGCTCACGATCGCGTGCGCCGAGTCGCTCACCGGCGGCGGGCTCGGCGAGCGCATCACGGCGGTGCCCGGCGCCTCGGCGTACTTCCTCGGCTCGGCCGTGACCTACTCGGCGGAGGCCAAGCGCTCGCTGCTGGGTGTGTCGCCCGGGACGCTGGAGGCCGCCGGCCCCGTGAGCCGCGAGTGCGCGGCCGAGATGGCCTCGGGCGCCCGCCGGCTCTTCGGCTCGGACGTCGCGGTCGCGCTCACCGGCACCGCCGGCCCCGAGCCCCACGACGGCGCCGAGCCCGGGTCGGTGTGGGCGGCGATCGAGGCCGACGGGCTCGCGCACCAGCACGGGTTCCGGTGGCCGTTCGACCGCGACCTGATCCGGCGGTTCGCCGAGCAGGCGGGGCTCGACCTCGTCCGGCGGCACCTGCTCGGGCTGCCGTTGCCGGGTTGATGGCGAGGGACCGAGCATCGCGGCCGGAGGCGAGACCGCTGCGGTTGTTCGTGGCCTTCGACGTCCCGGAGGCGGTGCTGGATGCGGTCGAAGGGGCGGAGGCGGCGTTCCGGGAGCTCCATCCCCGGGCGCGGTGGGTCCCGCGGCAGAACCGACACGTCACGCTGAAGTTCCTCGGCTCGACCTGGCCACGGCTCGTCGGTTGGGTGCAGGGGGCCGTCGGCGAGGTCGCGGCGCGGTCTGAGCCCGTGCCCTCGCGCCTGACCGGGCTCGGAGCCTTCCCGAACGCGCGACGGGCCCGGGTGCTCTGGGCGGGGCTCGAGGATCCCGAGGGTCGCCTGGCGGCGCTGGCCGCGTCGCTGGACGAGGCGCTGGGCCGCGAGTTCGCGCCCGAGAAGCGCGGCTTCACCGCACACCTGACGATCGCGCGGTTCGAGCCCCCCGCGGCGCTCGAGGGCCTCGACGCCGCCGCGCTCGCCGGCGACCGGTTCCTGGTAGACCGCATCGTGCTGTACCGGAGCCATCTGCGGCGGCCGGCCCCGGTCTACGAGCCCCTCGAGGTCTTCGGGCTCGGGGGTCGTTGACCTCGAACACGTGTTCGACTAGCCTCCGGTTGCAGGTCGAGCCCGACAGGGCTGTAATCACAGGGGTGTGATCCGTGTCGGACCCTCGCGGTACCGTGCGCCTCGCTCCGGGGGAGGGGCCCGGCCCGATGGGCCGGTGGGCGAGGGAACGGGAAGGAGATCGGCGGATGGACCGGGACAAGATGCTCGACGTCGCGCTCTCGCAGATCGAGAAGCAGTTCGGCAAGGGCGCGGTGATGAAGCTCGGCGAGCACCCGATGGGGGCGGGGATCTCGGTCATCCCCACGGGGTCGCTGGCGCTGGACATCGCGCTCGGGGTCGGCGGGATCCCGCGCGGACGGGTCGTGGAGGTGTTCGGCCCCGAGGGCTCGGGGAAGACCACGGTGTGCCTCCACATCATCGCCGAGGCGCAGCGGCGCGGCGGGATCGCGGCGTTCGTCGACGCCGAGCACGCGCTCGACCCCACCTACGCCCAGCGTCTGGGCGTGAACATCGACGAGCTCCTGGTCTCCCAGCCCGACTCGGGGGAGCAGGCGCTCGAGATCTGCGACCTGCTCGTGCGCTCGGGCGCGCTCGACGTGGTCGTGATCGACTCGGTGGCCGCGCTCGTCCCGCGCGCCGAGATCGAGGGCGAGATGGGCGACTCGCACGTCGGCCTGCAGGCCCGGCTGATGTCGCAGGCCATGCGCAAGCTCTCGGGGTCCCTGTCGCGGTTCGAGACCACCGCGGTGTTCATCAACCAGCTCCGCGAGAAGATCGGCGTGATGTTCGGCAACCCCGAGACCACGCCGGGCGGCCGTGCGCTGAAGTTCTACTCGTCGGTCCGGCTGGACGTGCGCAAGGTGGAGAACCTGAAGGACGGCACCGAGGTCGTCGGCTCGCGCACCAGGGTCAAGGTCGTGAAGAACAAGGTCGCGCCGCCGTTCCGCCAGTGCGAGTTCGACATCATGTACGGGCTCGGGATCTCGAAGGAGGGCAGCCTCCTCGACGTCGGCGTCGACCTCGAGATCGTCAAGAAGAGCGGCGCCTGGTTCACCTACGAGGGCGACCAGCTCGGCCAGGGGCGCGAGAACGCGCGGCAGTTCCTCGTCGAGCACGCCTCGATCGCCGAGGAGATCGAGCGAAGGGTCCGCGAGGCGGTCGGGCTCACGGCGTTCGGCGTCGCGGGGGACGAGACCCCGATCCAGGTCGTCCCCGATGAGGCCGACGAGCCGGCCTCCGCCAAGGGGGCCCGGGGTAAGGAACGCGAGCCGAGCGGGGCTCCGACGGGCTGAGGCGGACGTGACCGCCCCCCGGCGCTCCGCGCGCGTCCCGAAGCACCCTCTGGACTGCCATGAGCGAGCCCTCCGGCTCCTGTCGGTGCGCCCGCGCTCGCGCCGCGAGCTCCGGGGACGGCTATTGCGGGCGGGCTTCGAGGCCGACGAGGTCGAGGACGAGCTGGGCCGCCTGGAGGCCGTCGGCCTGATCGACGACGACGCGTTCGCCCGGCAGGTCGCCGAGCACGAGCTCGGGGTCCGCCGGAGCGGCCGACGGGCGGTCGCCGACCGGCTGCTCTCGCTCGGCGTCGAGCGCGCCACGGTCGACCGTGCGCTCGAGGACCTCGGCGACCGGGACGAGGACGCCGCCGCCCTGGAGCTCGCGGAGGGCCGAGCCCGCCGGCTGGGCGACGCGGACCCCCAGGCCGCGTACCGGCGCCTGGTCCCGTACCTCCAGCGGAGGGGCTACCCGTGGGGCGTGGCGCATCGGGCCGCTTCCCGTGCTCTCGGGCTCGAGGAGGGGTGAGGCATCCCCCCAGGGGCGCTGGGGCGGCGCCGGGAGGGGCGGGGCTCTTGCCTCAGGTGCGCCGAGGCCGTACCCTCAGCCGAGTAGGGTTCATCGGTAGGTCAACTGTTCGACGAGTGCCTGAAGGCTTCTTGAGGAACCAGACGTCGCAGGGAGAAGACCGGATCGAAAGGCGCGAGGGGCCGCAGGCTCGACGTCGCCTCTAGATCAGGCGTCTTTCGGACGCTACGGCCGAACAGGGCCCCGGGGGCCCTGTTCGGCCTTTCGCGTTTCCACGGAGGCGAGAGCGAGATGGAACCGGTGGTGGTGGGGATCCTCGCCCTGTCGGCGGGCGGGGCGATCGGGTTCCTCGTACGCAAGGGGCTGGCCCAGTCCCGGGCGCAGAGCGCCGAGGCCCGGGCCCAGAAGGTGGTCCTGGACGCGGAGATCGAGGCCGAGCGCCTCACGCGTCAGGCCCTCCTCGAGGCCAAGGACGAGATCGTGGCCCTGCGCCGCGAGGCCGAGGAGGACCTGCGCTCACGGCGCGAGGAGATCAAGCGGCAGGAGGAGCGGCTCGCGCAGAAGGAGACCGCCCTCGACCGGAAGACCGACGAGCTCGAGCGGCGGATCGGCGAACTCGACGATCGCGACCGCAAGCTCCAGCTGGTCCGGCAGCAGCTGGAGCAGGCCGCCGAGCAGCACCGCCGGCGGCTGGAGGAGATCGCGCAGATGACGGCGCAGGAGGCGCGCGAGGCGCTCCGTGCGCAGGTGGTCGAGGAGGCCAAGCGGGACGCGATGGCGACCGTCCGCGAGATCGAGCAGCGGGCCCGCGAGGAGGGGGAGGAGCGCGCCCGCAAGATCGTCACGATCGCGATCCAGCGGGTGGCCTCGGAGCAGACCTCCGAGTCCACGGTCAGCGTGTTCTCGCTGCCCAGCGAGGACATGAAGGGGCGGATCATCGGCCGCGAGGGCCGGAACATCCGCGCCTTCGAGGCCACGACCGGCGTGAACCTGATCATCGACGACACGCCGGAGGCGGTGGTGCTCTCGAGCTTCGACCCGGTGCGGCGGGAGACCGCGCGGCTCACCCTCGAGAAGCTCGTGCAGGACGGGCGGATCCACCCCGCGCGGATCGAGGAGATGCACGAGCGTTCCCAGAAGGAGATCGAGGAGGCGATCCGGCGGGCGGGCGAGGGGGCGGTGCTCGACGTCGGGATCACCGACATGCACCCGGAGATGGTCCGGTTGCTGGGCCGCCTCCAGTTCCGCACGTCGTACGGGCAGAACGTGCTCAAGCACCTCGTCGAGTCGGCACACATCGCGGCCGCGATCGCCACCGAGCTCGGCATCGACCCGGCGATCCCCAAGCGGGGGGCGCTCCTGCACGACATCGGCAAGGCGGTCACGCACGAGATCGAGGGCTCGCACGCGATCATCGGCGCCGAGATCGCCCGGCGGATGCGCGAGTCCCCCGAGGTCGTCCACTGCATCGAGTCCCACCACGGCGAGGTCGAGCAGCGGACGGTCGAGGCGGTGGTCGCGCAGATCGCCGATGGGATCTCGGGAGGGCGCCCCGGTGCCCGGCGGGAGAGCCTGGAGACCTACGTGAAGCGGCTCCAGCGGCTCGAGGAGATCTGCACGGGCTACCCGGGCGTGGAGAAGGTCTACGCGATGCAGGCCGGGCGCGAGGTCCGCGTGATGGTGAAGCCCCAGGAGGTCGACGACCTGGCCGCGCAGGTGATGGCCCGCGACATCGCCAAGCAGGTCGAGGAGGAGCTCCAGTACCCGGGGCAGATCAAGATCACGGTGGTGCGGGAGATCCGCTCGGTCGAGTACGCGAAGTGAGGGCCGCCGGATGAGGTCGGGTCGGCGGTAGCCTGGAGCGCATGGCGGAGCGTCGCTACCTGCTGCGCACCTTCGGGTGCCAGATGAACGAGCACGACTCGGAGCGGATCGCCGGGCTCCTCACGGCTGACGGCTACGTGCCGACCGAGGAGGCCGCCGAGGCGCAGGTGGTCGTCTTCAACACGTGCGCGATCCGTGAGAACGCGGACAACCGGCTGTACGGGAACCTCGGACACCTGCGGCCGCTCAAGGTGCGGAACCCGCGGATGCGGATCGTGGTCGCCGGGTGCCTGGTGCAGAAGGACGGCCCGAGGATCCAGGAGCGCGCCCCCTGGGTGGACGTCGTCGTCGGGACCCACGCCCTCCCGGAGCTGCTCGACCTGCTCCGGCGCGCCGAGGCGGAGGGCCCCCAGATGGACGTCCGCGAGTACACCGAGGTGTTCCCGAGCGCCCTGCCCGCCCGACGCGAGGTCGAGCACCACGCGTGGGTCTCCGTCTCGGTCGGCTGCGACAACGCGTGCACCTTCTGCATCGTGCCGCTCGTCCGCGGGCCCCAGCGCTCGCGTCCGATCGGCGACGTCCTGGCCGAGGTGCAGGGCCTCGCGCGCCGGGGCGTCGTCGAGGTGACGCTCCTCGGGCAGAACGTGAACACGTACGGGCGCGACCTGACGGTCCCCGGGTCCTCGCGCCGGCCGCTCTTCGGCGACCTGCTCCGCTCCGTGAACGAGGTCGAGGGGCTCCGACGGATCCGGTTCACCAGCCCGCACCCGCACGACTTCACGCCCGACGTGATCGACGCGATGGCCGAGGGCGAGAAGGTGTGCGAGCACATCCACTTCCCGCTCCAGTCCGGGTCGGACCGTGTGCTGCGGGCGATGCGCCGCAGCTACCGGCGCGAGCGGTACCTCGAGTGGCTCGGAGCGATCCGCGCGGCGATCCCGGGGGTCGCGGTGAGCACGGACATCATCGTCGGCTTCCCGGGCGAGACCGAGGAGGACTTCGGGGACACGCTGGACGTCGTCGAGCGGGCGCGGTTCGACCAGGCGTACACGTTCCGGTACTCACCGCGTCCGGGTACGCGCGCGGCCCAGATGCCCGGCCAGGTGCCGGAGGGCGTCGTGGCCGAGCGGTTCGAGCGCCTGGTGCGGCTCCAGGAGGCGATCTCGCTCGCGCGGATGCTCGAGCAGGTGGGCTCGGCCCAGGAGATCCTGGTGGAAGGAACCGGGCGCAAGGGGAGGATCCAGGGGCGGACGCGGACGAACCGCGTCGTCCACCTCGACGGTGAGCACCGGCCCGGCGCGTTCCTGGACGTGAGGATCGTCGCGGCCCACCCGCATCACCTGGACGGCGAGCTCGCCGCGGGGGTGCGGGGGGCTCAAGGAGCGAGCGAGCGGGAGCGAGCGAGCGTAGCCCCCCGCGGCGAGAGGGGGGTGCGGGGGGCTCAAGGAGCGAGCGAGCGGGAGCGAGCGAGCGTAGCCCCCGTGAC
>Ga0209172_10001851_pt1 | contig 41415 bp, 38 predicted proteins | sample LarsenN4metaG_FD_184113 | JGI IMG/M metagenome (GOLD analysis project Ga0209172, IMG submission 184113) | Hot spring sediment bacterial and archeal communities from British Columbia, Canada, to study Microbial Dark Matter (Phase II) - Larsen... ... | reverse complement strand
ACTCTGTCACCCCCTCGATATCATAATGGCGAGCCACACCGATCGGGGCGGCTTTGCCACGGCTCAGATACGAGTTACCGGCCTGATGCGGTGCCGGGAGGCATCATGCCCTCTTCAGGAGTGCGCCTCCGGCGCCAGCGAGGCGGCCAATCCATAGCGCTGCAGGAGATCCATGAGACGTCGCCCATTGATCAACTCAATCGGTCCGCCCGAGGCGGCCTTGCCAGCCTCATCTGAGAAAAACCCGTTGGTAATGAGCACGCCCTTGGAGGCGCCTTCGCCTTTCACAGCGTCGAGCAGCGCCAACACCTGCACAGCCTCCACCACATCGCCGACAGCTATGAGCTCGCCGTGCACGACAAATTGCCCGCCCACGATAGGCGCTGGGTTCACCGCCAACATTTCGAGTTGCCGTCGGCCGATCGTGGTCGAGCGCTCGACGTCCAGACCAAGAGCTTGCAACAGCCGGCTGCATACCCACTCGAAGCGTTCGATCGTCAAGGCATCTAACGGCGCCCCTGCGCCGTTTACGCCTTCGGCGGCCCGCTGTTCGGCCGACATCGGCGGCGGCACCCGCTTCATGGCGAAGATCAGCACAAACCCCAGCACCACAGCGATGCTAATCGTGAGCAACATCGGCGTGCTCCCTATCCGGCTCCTAGAACGTTGAGGCCGCTGCACGCGCGCTATTTGATCATCTCGCTGTAGATTTCGTCTTTCTTCCCTTGTGCGATCAGCTTGTCATGCTTGAGAGCTTGGCGAAAGGCAACCCAGAGGCAAAAGATGACAGCCAGGAGCATGCCGACGATCGGCAGATTATCTGGCTTGGTTAAGATCTCCCAGAAGTGCTCCATACCCCTCTATCCTTCCGACTTCCCTTGATCATCACGCCCGAGGCACCGAGCTGCGGAATCCCTCGAAAAGCGAGCCCAAACATAATTGACCTGGGTCTTTTCTGTCAAGATTTTTTTCCAGCGTCAGCGTACCCAAAAGGACCATCGACAGCGGATTGGCGAGGTTTTCACGCCTCCATCCGCCGCGGCCCCATCGCCATCCCGCCGTGGTTTGCCCAAAGCTATGCCACGAGCGTGGCTGGAGATCGACGCCGCCCGGTGCTGCGCACCGCGGGCTATCGGCGCGTGGAAACTGTGGTATAATGGGATGCTAACTGCATCTGCAACCAGTATGATGCGGCGGGGCTATGAGAGATCGGGGATGTCATGTCGTTGGCGATTATGAGATAAGCCCCAACTTGCGAGGAGGCCATGACACTAGAACCCACCAAGGCGAATGTGGATCGGATGTGGAAGTTTGCCCGCGCGTTCGCGGAAAAAAGCGGGACCAGCTTTCATCCTAACCGTGAAGTCACTGAAGTTGTGGTCAAGGGTTTGGCGCTGCATCAGGACGAGCTTGGCAAGCCGCTGTGCCCATGTAATTTCTATCCAGATAAGGTAGAAGAGGCGAAGAAACGCCGGTGGATCTGCGCCTGCGATGAGATGCAGATGTATAAATATTGTCATTGCTTATTGTTCGTCCGCGAGGATGGTCTACCCATTACCGAATATCTGCCAGAGGATCATGAGGGGCGCCAAATTTACGGGCTGGTGAAAGATCCGACACCAGATAAGGGCCGGGCGCTTCGTCATCGGTCTGGGAAGCCCTCGGAAGAATAGATGCCCCAGCGCTCTGTCGCCGATTCCTCAGCCGCGCTGACATGTCGTGGGAGCCTGTAGATCATTGCGATTCATACGGCGGGCGACCCTGCCCCTTTCCGTCCTCGTCGCGGTGGCGGTGGCCGGTGCTGCGGCCCTATACGTCGCCAAGGATTGGCTGGCCGCCCTCGGGGTGCGTGTTGGGATCGCCGAGTATAGCCCGCCTCAATTCCACGTTGAACATCGGAGATGTGTCTCTCGATGTCTTCAGGCTCACCGTCACCGTCCGCGGAATCACCATCGCCGAGCGCGATCAGACGCCGCTCGGAGCTCCTATCTGCATCCGCCAAGCTCAAGCCAAGGTCCGGCTGTCTCGTGGTCGGCATGGTCCGCCATCGCCAGCAAGACCATCTGCATCCGCCAAGCTCAAGCCAAGGTCCGGCTGTGGCCATTGATCCAACGACGCATCGTCATCGACGAAGTCTCTGCCTCCGAAGCCAATGTGCGCCTGGAAATCGGCGGACGGGACTGAGTCAACCTCGAAGCGCTCTTTGAACGCCAGGACGACGAGAGCCCGGGGACGCCTTCTCGGTGGAACGTTATCGTGCGCCGTTTCGTTGTGGACCGGGTAACGCTGAACCTGTCGGTGGAAGGCCAGCCTCTGCGTACCACCCTGTACAATATGGCCTTCCATGGTTCCGTCACGGTAGACCCCCTGCATATCCGCACCACGATGCTTGAGGGTCAGGGGGAAGTCGCCTATAGCCTAGGCTCCCGACGCTTGCAATACCACCTGTCACAGCAGACCGCTGGGGTGGACCTGGTCAAGAATCGGCTGACGGTGGAGCATCTCCGGGTGGAAGCGCCGGAGTTTACGATCACTGGGCACGGAATCCTACGGCGGGGCCAGGTCGCCGCCGAGTTCAACCTCGATCTCGCGTCCGCTGCCCTGTCCGCCCTCATGCCCGAAGTTCCCACACCCACAGGCATGCTCAGCGCTCGGGGCTCGCTTGCCGGCCATCTGGATGCTCCCCAGCTGAGAGTTTCCGCGGAGGGGCCAAGACTGACGCTTGGACCGTATGCGGCCTCAGACCTCATCGTCAATGCGCAAATGGCGGGGAGCTCCGTGAACATCGAGCACTTCGGGCTGGGCGTTGCCACGGGAACCATCCAAGGGACGGGGACGCTGAATCTCACCCCACGGCGGATTGCCCTCCACGTCGACCTGGCCGATTTATCCCTCGCTGCCTTATCGTCCCTCCTCGACCACTCACTCCCGACGCTTGACGGCAAGCTTGGTGGTCAGGTTCACCTCGAGAGCCCATCCTTCGATGTCGAGCACCTACAGGCCTCAAGGCAGCTAAGCCTGATGGCCCGCGCAGCATCCCAGCAGCCTACGCCGTCGGCTTCGCCGCTTCCATGGCCCTTCAGACTAACGGCCGATTTTCGCTTCGCGGCGGGTACGCTTACGCTCCGGCAAACCGCGTGGGCGATGGATGGCTTCAAAGGCCAAGTGTCCGGCACACAGTCGCTCGACGACATGACCCAGTTGAGCGGCACCCCCGACGCCAACCTAACGGCACCGATCTTCAGGTCCCTTGGTCTGCAAGGCATACACGGCAACATGCAGGCGACGTTTGGCCTGCAAGGCCGACTGGCTGACCCGCGGGTGACCGCGGAGATCCAAGTGCAACAGGCGCGCTACCGGGGTTTCGCCATGGACCACTTGCGGTTGGCGGTCGATGCCGAGGGTGCCGAAGTCACTATCCGCTCATTGACCGGCGTCCAGGATCAGGCCGGTTACCACCTCCATGGCGCGCTCACGCTCGCGTCACCCTTCAGCCGATCGCACCGACCCTTGGGGGTGTTTCCGATTCGTGCCATCCGGGAGTTACAGCTTCAGATCGAACAGGCCGATCTGACTGCGCTCGCTTCCCTCTTACCAATGCCCATACCGCTTGCCGGCGCCCTGACCTTGCATGCCAGCGGTGCGGGCACCTGACCCGACGTCCACGGTGAAGGGGAAATCGCCGTGCGCGGCTTAGCGCTGCGTGGCGATGTGGTTGGCGACATCTCCGTGGTCGCGGCGGGATCGCCGACGAACGTGGCATTCAAACGTCTGGTCGCGCAGCTCGGGGGTGGGGAGATCCAGGCCAATGGCACCCTCAACTTGCCTCGATATCTCCTCGACGTGACAGCGACCTGGCAGGGCGTGCCCGTGGAACGGCTGGCTTTCCTCCTGTATGGCGTCGCTCTTCGGGTGTCCGGAGCGCTCAGCGGCAGCATAGAGGCGCGCCGTGTATGGCCACATATTAACGCCGTGATTGCCGTGCAGGGGTCGCAGCTGCGAGCCTATGGGCTCGAGGTCGCTGACTTGCAGCTGCTGGCCCGGGCGACGCCACGAGACATTCAGCTCGACCGCTTGGTAAGGCGCCTATCCGGCGCCCCTCTCACCGCTGCAGGCCGGGCTGCCATAGGCGGCCCGATCGATTTCCGGTTGTCGACCGAGAGCGTCCCGTTGCGGGGGCTAAGGCTCACCCCCAATCTGGCCTTAAACGGCCGTGTCAAGCTCGAGCTCGGCGCATCGGGCACGTTCGCAGCCCCCCAACTACTCGGTCAAGTGCGGCTAAACGGCGTGCGGCTGGGTGATCTGGCCATCGGCACCGGCACGCTTGCCCTGAGCCTGAACGATCGTCGGATCACCTTCAGCAGTGCGGGCTTGTAGGGCTTCAACCTCGATGGCTCCGTGGCGCTGCATGGGGCTCTGCCGGCGCAGGTGCGCCTGGGCATGCGTGGCCTCGACCTCGGGCCGATCGTAGCGCGGCTCGCCGGCAATGCCCATGAGCCCATCCTTGGCGACGTCTCCGGCAGCGTTGAGGTCAGCGGACCGCTGCGTTCCCCACCACAACTGACCGGGCTCGTCACCCTCGACCATTTGCGTCTGCGCTCCAACGGTATTGAGGTTGTCAATCCAGCCCCACTGCGCTGGCGGCTGGAGCATGGCATGCTGCGGTTCGAGGCTGTACGGCTGCAGGCTCACGATGCCCGTCTGGGGAGCTCCGTGGGACGGTTGATCTATGGCGGGAACGCCTCGACGTCGCCCTCCTGGGCAAGAGCCCCCTAGCCATCGTCGGCACACGACTTCCTGGCCTCCGCTTCCAGCAGGGCGTGCTTGATACCCAACTGAACATTCGCGGGCGCCTGAGGGCACCCGACTTCGATGGGCGGGTGTTCCTCAAAGAGGGGGCCATTTACATCGACGCCATTAACGAGAATCTGAGCCAACTCGATGGGGAAATCCAGTTTGCAGACCACACCATCGCCATCCGATCGGTGCAGGGACGGCTTGCAGGTGGCAACCTCGGAGTCACTGGAGAGGCACGCTTGCAGGGTCTTCAGCTCCATGCGATCAGCATGACGACGCAGATGAGCCAGGTTCGTCTGCGCTACCCAGCCGGATTGTTCACTGTGCTTGACGCCGAGCTTGTCATCAGCGGGAACGCCGTGCAGCAGTTGGTCACTGGGGAGGTGCATCTCAGTCGCGGACGGTACCGACAGGATTTCGACCTGGCTGCACTGCTGCGACAATGGCGTCAGCGGGCTCTTGAACCTCCAACGGTTGCGCAACAGCGGTTGCAGCTCGATATCCGCGTCGCCTCGCGCGACTCTCTGCGCATAGAGAGCCGCCTCGCTAAACTCCAGCTGCTGCCGGATCTCAATGGGCGCGGTTCAGTGAGCCGCCCTGTGGTGCTCGGACGCGTTGAGATCGACAAAGGTACAGTCGATATGGCCGGGACGCGATTTTCAACCATCTCTGGGTCCGTTGATTTTCTGAATCCCGCGCGGACAGAACCGTTTTTCGACATCGCCGCGGACACCCAGAAGAGCGACTACCAGATCCATGTCGTCGCGACTGGAACCCCTCAGCATATCGATCTGCAACTCACCGCTGAACCCCCGCTTGCTGAGCCAGACATCCTGGCGCTGCTGACCGTAGGGGCGACCGGTCAAGCCCTGACGACTGGGCTGACCACGGTATTACCGGATCGCGTCTCGGCCTTCCTCAGCGGTCGACTCGCCGAGGAGATCGGGCGAGGCGTCGGTGGGCTGGTTGGGGTTGATCGGTTGGATATCGAGCCGCTCGTCGGTGGAGCCCAGCGTGTCGGCGGCCCTAGAGTGACGGTCGGGAAAGACGTGAGTCGAAATCTCTCCGTTACTTACTCCACCATCCTCGGCTCCACGCAAGAAGACACCGTGACCGTGGAGTACCGTCTCACGGACGACCTCTCCATCCTCGGCGTTCGAGACGCTCGCGGCGATGTTGGCGTCGATGTGAAATATTCCATCCGTTTTGCGTAAGTACATCCATGGCTCCGCAGGTGCTGGTCTAGCATGATCCGACTTGCCGTGGCCCTGGCTTGCTATGGCGTGCTCATGCTCCTCTGCCACGGATCAGCGGCCGAACCGCCGTTCGATGCGGCGAAACCCGTGGTGGAGATCGAATGGCGTGGACAGGCCAACCTAGGGCAGGAGGAGTTTCTCTCCCTCATTGGCATCCAAGTGGGCGAGACCGTACAGCGAGAGGCCATCCGCCGGAGCATCGACCGTCTGTATCTGAAGGGTTTTTTCTCGCAAATCCGGATCGAAAGCGCCCCCGTCCGCGAAGGGTTCAAACTGACCTATTACACCACACCGGTTGCCCTTGTCCACCGCTATCACATCAGCGGCAATCGGGCGGTGAGCGACAAAGCCATCCTCGAACGTCTCCGCCCCCAAGTGGAGGAACGCTTCTCCGAGCACCGCTTCAAAGTCAGCCTCGAGGCCTTAGAGCAGTTCTATGGGGAGCGCGGCCTCCCGCAGGCGAGAGTGCGTTGGCACACCCAGTTTTCGGAGGATCTCACCCGGGTAACGATTGTTTTGCACATCGAGGAAGGGCCAGCGCTGGTGGTCGAGGACATACGGCTTGAGGGGGTCACAGCTTTCGCTGTCGCAGAGCTCCTGGAGCAATTTCGCGTGAAGCCCGGTCAGCCCTTGAACACCGAGCACTTGAGCGGCGACCTAGAGCGATTGCAGGGGCGTTACCGACGGGCTGGATACCTTACCATACGCCTTGAAGAGCCGCGTATCGAGCGCGATCTGGAGCGCCAGAGAGCGAGGGTGACGATCACCGTTGCCGAAGGCCCCAAGATCACCCTAACGTTCGTCGGCAACCGGAAACTCTCGAACCAGGTATTGGCTGAGGCCGTCCTCATCGACGCCTTTAGCGGCTATAGCGAAGATGTCCTCGTGGACAGCGCCGGCGATATGCTGGAGCGGTACCGTGAACAAGGCTATCATTTCGCCACGATCCGTCATCACGTGGAAGTGAGCGCGGACGGGCGGGCGGTGACGATCCGCTTCGACACCGATGAAGGGCCTCAAGTCAGGGCAGCGTCACTGCGCATCATCGGCAATCGAGAGCTGTCCGAGGCTGATATTCGGGCGCAGTTGTTGACGCAGCCGCGCGGCTCCCTAAGCCTGTTCTCGAAAGGCTTATTCATCGAAAAACAGCTGGAGAGAGATCTGGAGGCGGTGCAGTTCCTCTACCGTCGACGTGGCTTCCTGAAGGCTGAGGTGCAGCGAGACCTGACATTTCGTGACGACGGTTCGCTCGTGGCGATTCACCTGCTGATCGATGAGGGACCGCGCACGTATGTGGAGGCGATCACGCTCAAGGGGGCCGAGATGATCCCCGAGAGCGAGTTACGGTCGCAACTGACGCTGCAGGCCGGTGATCCCTTCGATGAGGGACGCCTTCAGGAAGATGTCGATCGCCTCGCCGCTCTCTACGAGCGACGCGGCTACCGTGAGGCGCGCCTTACGGTTGAGCGACGCTTGACCGACGACGCACGCCTAATCCATCTAACCTACCACATCGATGAGGGCCAGCGTACTGTGGTAGGTCAGATCATCGTGCAGGGCAATTTTCGCACGCAAGTCGAGGTGATCGCCCGCGAGCTATTATTCCGGTCGGGCGATCCTCTGAGTCTGACGCAATTGTTGGCAAGCCGGCGCAAGTTGAGCCGATTGAGCTTGTTCTCGCGCATTTCGATGGACCCGCGCTTTGCAGATGTTGCCGGCGAAGAGGATGTGCTCGTTCAGGTGGTGGAGCGTAAGTCCATGGCCCTCAACCTAGGCGCCGGCTATGGCAGCGAGGACAAGCTGCGCGGCTTTGTCGAATTCTCCCATCACAATATCAATGGCATGCATCGGCAGTTTCGCGCTCGGGCGCAAGCCAGCTTCCGCGAGCAAATCTACCTGGTGAATTTCCGCGAGCCACGACTCTTCAGCACGTTGGTGAGCTCCACCGTTGGCCTGTCGCGTGCTGAAGAGCGACGGCAGAGCTTCGATGTCCGGCGGACCAGCGCGCAATTGGGGTTCGAGTATCCCTTCGCCGACCGCTCTCGCGCCTTTCTGACCTATAGTTTCGATCTCGAACGCCTCTTCGCCGTGGACCAAGATGCCATCCTTAGCGAAGTCGATCGCGGTCGTCTGAACGTCGCATCGATCCTCGCCACCCTCCAGCGAGACACCCGCGACAACATCGTTGACGCCCGCAGTGGCTCGCTTTAACGCCTCTCATTGGAGGTCGCTGACCTGCTGTTGGGATCGGAGGTGAATTTCTTCAAGCTCATCGGCACGCCGCAATGGTTCGTCCCGCTCGCGTGGGACACAGTCGGCGCCATCTCGCTGCAGGGCGGCCTCGCCGAAGCCTTCGGCGCTACGGGCGAGGTGCCGATTTCGCGGCGATTTTTCCTCGGCGGCTCCAACACCGTGCGCGGATACGATTTCGAGCGATTGGGCCCGACTGGGCCCGACGGCGCCCCAACGGGAGGCGACGTGTTTGTGTTGGCGAATATCGAATGGCGTGTGCCGTTATATCGAGGCTTTGGCGTCGTCCTGTTTAGCGACATCGGCAACGTGCATCGCGCCATCGATGATCTCTCGCCTGGTGGCATGAAAGGCTCAGTGGGTCTGGGATTGCGCTATAGCACCCCTATCGGGCCGATTCGCTTCGATTACGGACGCAAATTGGCTCCAGCGCGGAATGAGGCCTCGGGGCGCTTTCACTTTTCCGTCGGCCAGGCGTTCTAACAGTCACCATCGGTAGACGGCCCTCGTAGGGTGGCCCTGCGCGCCGGTCATTCATTGCGGGGATAGCGCAGGCCTGAGAACGATAGGCGCGGCTGCAGCCGGTCTGGACCCGGAGAGTGTTGATGCGTCTGGTGCGCATAGGCATCGCGTTGGCTACAAGCATAGTTTTCGGCAATATGATGGCCGAAGCGGTGATACTGGACAAGATCCTGGCGGTGGTGAACGGCGAGGTGCTGACGCTGCAGGATTTCGAAGATCACCTTGCTCTCCGCAGGCTGTTTCAGCCGACGGCACCCGAGGTCGATCGTCAACAAGCCTTGCAGCGGTTTGTCGATCAAACGTTGATTCGGCAGGAAGCGGTCCGCACACGGATCGTTGAGGTCACTGAGGCGGAGATTGCGCAATACATTCGCGCTGTCGAAGCCCAAGCCGATGGGTCAGCACGGCTGGCCATGCTGATGCAGGACCGGGGGACCACGCGGCGTCAGGTGCAGACGTGGGTGCGTCATCAGCTCATCGTACGCGCCTTCATCGACCGGCGCATTCGACTGTTCGTGCGCGTCAGCGAGGAGCAGATCGCCCAATATTACCGGCAACATCAGCAGGCGATCGGGGAGGCATGGTCCAAAGCGGTAGGCGAGCAGATTCGGCAGCTCTTGGTAGAACAGCAGGTCAATGCCCGGCTGGATGGATTAGTCGACGCTCTCCGCAGGAAAGCCACGCTGGATTTTCCTCCGTGAGCCTTTCCATGGCGGCGCCGCCAACGCCGCTCCTCGAATCAGTATGGAGCAGCGAGTGCTCAGGTGAGAGTGCGCGCTATTCGATCTTGCCGAAATCCTCAGGCTTCACGTTCTCAATCCAGTCGCGCCAGTCGCGGACGGACTCGGTGTCCTCAGTCGGCTTGTCCTCGCTCAGATCGATGCTCTTGGCTTCGCGGATCACCTTTTCGGCCACAAAGATGGGCGCTTTCACCCGCAGTGCTAGGGCAATAGCATCGCTGGGACGCGAATCGATGGCGACCTCCGTCCCATTCACCGCAAGGAAAATGACGGCGTAGAACGTATTATCCCGCAGATCGTTGACGACGATCCGCGACACCTTGGCCTTTACCCCTTCGAGGATATTGCGAATCAAGTCATGGGTCATGGGACGGGGAGTGGTCACACGTTCCATCTCGAGGGCGATGGCATTGGCCTCAAAGGTGCCGATCCAAATCGGTAAGGCGCGGTTCCCTTCGATATCTTTCAGAATCACGATTGGCATATTCGTCAACGGATCGAGCGTCAGCCCTTTGACTACCATTTGTAACACGGCACAGTCCTCCCCTCCGCGTCCCTTCAGTCAGTACAGACCCTGCCTTCCAAGCTATGGGTGCCCCCCTTTTCGATCTGGACAGTGACGAGGGAGCCGGTCAAGGACGGGTGACCAACGAAGTTCACGGGACGATTCTGTCGCGTGCGGCCGGTCAGCTGCACGCTCCCCTTTTTGCTGGGCCCCTCCACTAAGACTTCTTCGCATCGTCCGATCCTGGCTTGGTTGCGTCGAAGTTGGATGGCCTCCTGTGTTGCCAACAACGTATTGAAGCGTTCGGTTTTGATGGCCTCGGGAACTTGATCTGCGAACGTTGCCGCTTTGGTGCCCGGCCGCGGCGAGTACTTGAAGAGATACATCGCGTCGAACTCGGCGACCTCGACGAGCTGTTGGGTCTGCGCGAAATCGGCGTCGGTCTCCCCTGGAAAGCCGACGATCACATCCGTTGACACGGCAACATCGGGCACATAGGCGCGCAAGCGCTCGATTCGCCTCAGGTAATCTTCTCGAGTGTAGCCGCGGTGCATACGTTTGAGGACGGCGTTAGACCCAGACTGCACGGGCAGATGGATGTATTCACAGACCTTGTCTAGCTCCCCTACCGTTCGCATCAGCTTGTCGGTGAAGTCGCGAGGATGGGAGGTAATAAAGCGAATGCGGTGGATGCCCTCGATGGGATGGATCAGCTGCAGCAAATCGGCGAGATCTTTGCCCTCGGGAGAGCGCTTGCCATAGGAGTCGATATTTTGGCCGAGCAGCGTGACCTCTTTATAACCTTGAGCCGCCAACTCCTGGACTTCCCGGAGGATCGCTCCTGCGGGACGGCTCTGCTCACGGCCTCGGGTGTAGGGGACCACGCAGAACGTGCAAAATTTGTCGCACCCCTGCATCACCGTCACCCACGCCTGAAACGGGTGGTCCCGACGCACCGGAAAGAGTTGCTCGTCCCACAAGGGATTGTCGGCGAGGTCGCTGATTTGTTGGCGGTGGGATTGGACTTGGTTCAACAACGTGGGAAGTTTGGGGATGTTTTGCGGTCCGAACACCAAATCGACATAGGGAACCCGCTGCTGGATACGTTCCCCCTCTTGCTGCGCCACGCAGCCACAGACTCCGATGATGAGCTGGGGATTTTGCCGTTTAAGCCAGCGAAGCTGACCCAACTGACTGTATACCTTCTGTTCCGCCTTGTCGCGAATGCTACAAGTATTGAGCAGCACGAGGTCAGCCCCCTGCACCTCGTCGGTCATCTCATAGCCAAGGCCAGTGAGGATGCCGGCCATGCGCTCCGATTCGTACTTATTCATCTGGCAGCCATACGTGATGACTGTGGCGCGTTTGGGGTCCATAAGCTGCTCTGCCGGAAGGGGCCACAAATTCCAGCGAATCCGCCACCGTTGCGGCGTTCACAGCGCTTAAATATAGCGAGAGCCCTAGGGGTTGTCAAGGGAACTGGCCGCCTGACGCGCTGTCTTACGCCGGGAGGAAGCGATGTTCAGTCTGAATGAAACGAACAGTGCCCGTGCTGCAACGGATGGCCAGAGAGTGGGTCGTCGCCCCTTTACCCGAGAGGCGGACCCCTCTGAGAACGTCGCCATCGGTGATGCCCGTCGCGACGAAGAGGACATCCTGCCCAGGGACAAGGTCGTCGATGGTCAAGATCTGATGTAGCTCGCGCAGTCCTAATGCCGAGATCTTCGTGCGCTCGGCCTGCGTGCGAGGCAGAAAGCGCCCCTGCATGTCACCGCCCATGCCTTTCAAGGCTGCGGCGGCCAACAGGCCCTGTGGTGCTCCGCCGATGCCCATCAGGACATCCACCCCGGAATCTTTGACAGCCGCGGCAATCGCTGCCGAGAGGTCGCCATCGCCGATGAGCCGGAGCTTGGCGCCCGCTTCGCGGATATCTTTGATGAGCCGCTCATGGCGCGGCCGGTCGAGCACCACAACCGTCAGATCCTCGACATAGGCTTGCAGTGCCGCAGCGATGCGCTGCAGGTTCTCCGTCGGCGACAGACTCAGATCGATCGCCCCCTTGGCTTTGGGGCCGACGGCGATCTTTTCCATATAGACATCGGGCGTGGCCAGAAACCCGCCCGGATCGGTCAACGCCAGCACGGAAATCGAGTTCGGCCGACCGGAGGCGCAGATATTGGTGCCTTCCAAGGCGTCCAAGGCCACATCGACCGCAGGAAGATCCCCCTGGCCGAGGATCTCGCCATTGCTTAAGTAGGGCACCTGTCCTGGGTCGCCTTCACCGACCACGATCCGGCAGCGCAGGGGACTCCGACGGAGGAGGTCATGCATGGCGGTAACCGCCGCTTTCTGGGCGGCGGCCTCGTCCCCTCTGCCCATGAGCCGAGCCGAGGCCAGAGCTGTCGCCTCAGTGACTCGGACAAATTCGAGATCGAGATTGTGTTCCCACATCGGAACGCTCCTTCGTGCAGGATCGACCCTGACGCCAGACCTTCCGAAGAGCCTACGTTCTGCTTGGCGATGGATGGCAAGTGGATGGCATTGGCTATCATAGTGAAAGCGAGCGGAAGATGCAAGGATGGAATGGCGTCATGGCGGCGAAAGAAATTGACAGGCACCTCGGTGTATGTTAGCCTGAGATGGCTTTCTTCGCCGTGCGAGGACCGCCAGAGACGTGAAAGCGCTTCCAACCTGACGATCTGCGCCGCACCGACCGTCATCCTATGTTTTGCCGCACGCCGACAGCCGAAGATCGCCCCGATGACTTGCCTTTCGAAGCAATGCCGGGCATATTCATGAGATAGAGGCGGCAACCAAGGGTAATAACAGCGGGCGTGGCACACGATCGCTCGTGACGAGGGCGGGCACCTGCATCCGGGCCCTGTGAAGGAAGGCGTGCACGCGATGTTAAAATGGCTTCTTCCGAAAATTATCCCCAGTAAGAACGAACGCGAGTTGCGACGGTTGCGGCCGTTGGTCGAACGCATCAATCAGTGGGAGGCGACGATCGCCTCCCTCTCAGACGCCGAGTTACGTGCGAAAACCGCGGAATTCAAAGGGCGTTTGGACCAGGGCGCTACACTCGATGATGTGCTCTGCGAGGCCTTCGCGGTCGTGCGTGAGGTCTCGAAGCGTACGCTGAAGATGCGCCATTTCGATGTCCAGCTCATCGGCGGCATGGTGCTTCACGAAGGCAAAATCGCCGAGATGGCCACCGGTGAAGGCAAGACGCTGGTCGCCACGCTGCCCGCCTACCTCAATGCCTTGACCGGACGCGGCGTGCACATCGTGACGGTGAACGATTATCTAGCCCGCCGCGATACCGAGTGGATGGGCCCCATCTATCGCGCGCTGGGGCTGACGGTCGGCACCATCCAACACGATATGGACGATGCTGAGCGCAAGCGGGCGTATCAAGCCGACATCACCTATGGGACCAACAACGAATTCGGCTTCGATTACCTCCGCGATAACATGAAGTTCGCCCTCGCTGAATGCGTGCAACGCCCCCTGCATTATGCCATCGTGGACGAGGTGGACAGTATTCTCATCGACGAAGCCCGTACGCCGCTGATCATCTCGGGTCCTGCCGAGCAATCGACTGATCTCTATTATCGCATCGATCGCATCATTCCACGCCTAAAAAAGGAAGATGATTATACGATCGACGAGAAAACGCGCTCGGTCGTGCTCACCGAGGATGGGGTGCAGCATGTCGAGGAGTTGCTGCACGTCGACAATCTCTATGATCCGCGCAACATTGAGATCCTCCATCACGTGACGCAAGCCCTGCGGGCGCACACGTTGTTCAAAAAAGATGTGGACTACGTGGTGAAAAACGGAGAGGTCGTCATCGTCGATGAGTTTACGGGCCGTCTCATGCCAGGGCGGCGGTGGAGCGATGGACTGCATCAGGCGGTAGAGGCCAAAGAGAAAGTCAAGATCGCCAACGAAAACCAAACGCTGGCGACCATTACCTTCCAGAATTATTTCCGGATGTATAGCAAGCTCGCCGGCATGACTGGGACAGCCGATACCGAGGCCCAGGAATTTCACACCATTTACAACCTCGATGTCGTGGTTATCCCCACCAATCGAGCGCTCATCCGCCATAACTACCCCGATGTCGTCTACCGCACGGAAGAGGAGAAGTTTCGAGCGGTGGTGGACGAAATCGCCGAGCTCTACGCCATCGGCCGGCCGGTCTTGGTCGGCACGATCTCCATCGAGAAATCTGAGCGCCTGAGCCGACTGCTCCGCCAGCGCGGCATCCCGCACAACGTCCTGAACGCCAAACACCACGAACGCGAGGCGGAAATCGTCGCCCAGGCTGGACGCTATAAGGCCGTCACCATTGCCACCAACATGGCAGGCCGCGGCACCGATATCTTATTGGGCGGCAATCCGGAATTCCTCACCCGCGAACGGCTCCGACAACGCGGCCTCGACCCCACTCATGTCCCTCCCGAAGAGTGGCAGCCGGTCTATGAGGAGATTAAAGCTCAGACGGATCAGGAACGTGAATTGGTGCTGAAGGCCGGAGAAATCGGCGGGCTGCACATCGTCGGCACCGAACGCCATGAGAGCCGCCGGATCGACAACCAATTGCGCGGGCGCGCCGGTCGTCAGGGCGATCCGGGGTCATCTCGCTTCTACCTCTCGTTAGAGGACGATCTGCTGCGCATCTTCGGTTCCGATCGCCTGTCCTCGATCATGGGCAAGTTGGGCATGAGCGATGGTGAACCCATCGAGCATCGCATGATCACCAAGGCGATCGAGGGGGCGCAGCGCAAGGTCGAAGCCCATAACTTCGAGATCCGCAAACACCTCCTCGAGTACGACGATGTGATGAATAAGCAGCGCGAGGTGATCTACGAGCTGCGCCGGCAAGTACTGGCTGCGGAGCAACTGAAAGAGACGGTGTGGGAGATGCTCGATGACGTGGTGGAGAGCATCGTTGCCGATCACATTGGCGCCGACCTGCACCCCGAAGAGTGGGATCTCGCGGCGCTCGATGAAGCCGTCAAACGGCATTTCAGCGTCGAGCTCCACCTCGAGCGCTTTCCGCGGGCTGGAGCCGATCTCGAAGCGCTGCGCGACCATCTCAGCGACTGTCTCCGCCGCAGCTACGATGAGAAAGAAGCGCAGGTAGGCGAATCGACGATGCGCCAGATCGAGAAACTGCTCATGCTGCAGATCATCGACACGCGCTGGAAAGACCATTTGCTGGCGATGGATCACCTGAAAGAGGGGATCGGGTTGCGCGGCTACGCCCAGAAAAACCCCTTGAACGAATATAAACGCGAGGCGTTCGATCTGTTCTCCGCCATGATGGACCTCATCAAGGGTGAGATCACCGAGTATCTCTTTAAAATCCAGGGCGGCAAGCTCGAGGAAACGGCTCGGCGTGCAGAAATCCGACGCCCGCGCTACATCGAACATCGTGGCGGGGGAGGCGATGGCGACGGCAAGCCCACCCCTGTGCGCCGGGAAGGGCGCAAGATCGGGCGCAACGAACCCTGTCCCTGCGGGAGTGGCAAGAAGTACAAACGCTGCTGCGGTGCCGCATGAGGAACAGACCCCCCTATTTATGGGCATAGACGACTTTCCACAGATCGATTTTGCTCAACTGATCCTTTGAATCCACCGCCAGATGGGCGCGGGCCACGAGATCCTCGAGATCGACGTCGGAGTGCCAGCCTAGCCGCGTACAGAGCGGCGACACCCATTCTTCGAACTTCGCCACCACTCGATTCTGGCTCTGGAAATGGTTGATAATGACGATCCGACCCTCTGGCTTCGCCACCCGTTTCATCTCCGAGATCACCCGCACAGGATCGGGCACGACGCTGATGACAAATGCCGCCACCACGTAGTCGAAGGTATTATCCCGGAAGGCCAAGCGCGAGGCGTCCATCTCCGATAGGCCCACCTTCCTCAGTCCATATTTCCGCACCTTCTTACTGGCCTTCTTGAGCATGTCTCCGGAGAGATCAATGCCAATCACTTGGCAATGGCGCGGATATAGCGGCAGGGAGAGCCCTGTGCCGACGCCGACATCCAACACACGGGCGTTAGGGCCGATGTTGAGGGAGTTGATCACATGCTGGTGGCGTGGGGTGAAAAACCATTTGAAGATATAGTCGTATACATTGGAATAACCCGCATAAATCCGTTTGATATCTTCGAGGTCCATCCGCCTCCCTCCTGCGTCTTCCCAAGGCAAACCAGAGCATTATATCGATGATGGCAGCGACGATGACTTGTACAATTCGCCTCAAGCTGTTGCATAGGTGATCAGCATTAGAGCAGAGCGGCCCCAGGGCAGACTCAGACGTGACTCTTACCGTGCCCCCTTGACGTCGATCAGCGTGGCCTCGATCGAACCCACTTTGATCGCCGTCTTCATGCGCAGAGGAAGACGGCGGCTATCATCGGTCAACCAGATCAGCACCTCCCCTCTTTGCCGGAGGATCTCCTGGTACCGGAGGATCGGTCGGATGACGAGCGTATCCACAGCGCCCCAGTAGGCCTCAATCTTCTCGCGCCGCAGCACCTGAATCTCCACATCGTAGGTCCGGCCATTGGAGAACGTGTGCATGGACAATGTTTGTCCTACGTGGAGGGGCAGCGTGCGGACGACGTAGAAACTGGACAGCGAATCCTGTACCCGGGGAGGGACTGCGATCTCCTGCGGCGGCTGTTGATTCTTGGTATAGACAGCAACTTGGCGCTCCTGGTCGAATGTCACGGTACGCTGGATAACTCGGCCGCCTTCCCGTTGGTCAAGATAGAAGTACCACGGGAACAAGCCCTGGACGTCGACATAGGTCTCGCCCACATCACGCACAGAGTAAAACATCGAGAAGAACGGCGAGGACTGGGCGATGGTCCTGATGTGGTAGACATCACGGCCATCTCGGGTCACCCGGCTGCTGACTGCCATGCTGGCATGTCCCGCCAATAATCCCATCCAGCGCAATTCAAAGACCAATTCCTCCCCCACCGAAAATGGGACGGGCACCGTTTGTGCCTTGGGATCGAAACGCGCCACTGTATAGGGGGGAGGGATTTCAGCGGCGTAGGTCCTGGAGGGAAGGATGTTACAGGCGAGTAGAACGCTGACTCCAAGCAGTAACATGCCTATCGGGCATTGTCTCAAAGCGTTTTACACCCCACTTTCATGAATGCTATTCGAGGTGAGGAAAGCCGCCCGCACCATAGCAAATTATGCCTCAGATTGCAACTCGATTCTGCAGTGCAGCGTGAGCAGGTCCATAGCCCATTCTTATCCCTCTGCACATCAGGAAAATTTTGCTTGACAGCACCAATTGAAGGTGACTAGAGTCTCCACAAATAAGACAAACTAGCATATTTTTTCTCTGCAATTCATAAATTCATACAAAGTCGACGGTAACGGCGGGAAGTGAGGAGGAATTTGCCATGGAGTCGTATCGCGAGCGCAAGCAGAGCGTCTATCGCAGCTACGCCCGGTCGTATGATGCCGATCGGCGCTTGATGCTTGGCGATCACGCCCTGAGTGCACGCTTAACGTTCGTGGCCGATGCCCTCAGCGGCGTTAGCACCGTCCTCGACCTCGGCTGTGGCACGGGCGATCTCTTACAGCTGCTCGGCACCCTCCTTGGCGATGCAGCCTGGTGTGTGGGCGTCGATTTGAGCCCCGACATGCTGGCCGTCGCCCGTCGGAAACTCGAGGACTGCCCGCGCACGTTCATCGTCCAAAGCGATGTGACCCAGCCGCTCCCGTTCGCCGATGAGACCTTTGATGTCATCGCAAGCTTAAACCTCTTGCAGGAAGTATCGGCGCCGACGGTGGTCCTGGACGAGGTCTATCGCCTGCTGAAGCTCGGCGGCTCGTTTCGGGGGGTGGCCGCCTGTTATGCTGGTGATAACGCGGCAGAGATAGTTCACCAGGCCATCGCCCGCCGACATACCTGGTATTTTCTGCCCGCCGATGAGTTGCTCGTGCAGTTCCATCGGGTTTTTCCCTCTGGCACGGGCTATTTCGAGCCGTTTCCCCGCGTGGCGCGTACCCAAGCGGCCGGGTCCCCGACTTTTACGCTGTTCGCGGAAATGATGCAGACGGTCCAGGAACTCGGGCATAACCCCGAGGATGTGCGGATGGGAGCCTTGTTCCTAGAGGGTAAAAAGGGATAAGGGCACGGGCGTTCTTAGGCCTCGCCGCAACTCCCAGCCGTCCGACCGATCTTGCGCCGTACCTCATCGAGGCTCAGCTGGAAATAAACCGGTCGGTTATGGGCGCAGGCGTGCGCCCGCTCGGACTGACTCCAGCCCTGTAGCAATTGTTGCTGCTCCGCCAGAGGCAGGGGGGTCCCTGCCTTGATAGCGGCTAAACAGGCGATCATCTGCGGAATCGTTTCCCCCCGACGCTCGATCATATCGTCCCGCAAACGCTGGATCAGGCGCCGACAAAAGGATTCTGCCTGGCGGGCTGGCAGACAATCGGGGATGGTTCGTACCGCCACTGCCCCCGGCCCAAATTGGTCGAAACTCAATCCACAGGCTTCCATATCCGACCGGTGCCTTTCCAACACTTCCAACTCCCGGGCGGCGAGCATCAGCACCTGCGGGGCGATCAACTGACGGCGCGGCGGTGCACCGCGCGCGATGGCTTCCATGAGGCGGTCGTACAGCACGCGTTCGTGGGCGGCATGCTGGTCGATCAGGTAGAGAAGGCCCTGCCCCGCTGCGAGCACGAACGTATTCTCTACCTGCCCGATGGCGTGAAAGGTCTGCGCCGCCTTGGCAGATGCCGCCGTTCCGTAAGGCGCTTGGCCTTCCGCCACGCCTCCAGCATAGCGCTTCTCACCGGCAAAGTGGCGGCTGAGAGCCCCGAAGACGAGATCGTACACCCCCTCCTCATCTCTGAAGCGGACCTCGCGCTTGGCTGGATGGACATTGACGTCCACCAGCTCCGGCGCGATTTCCAGGAAGAGCAGCAACATACCAGTCCCACCCAAGGCGGCATGGACTGCTCGGTAGAGGCGCGCATGCCGCACCGGTCGGCGGTTCACGAAGAAGCGATAGGAACGATGGGCCACCATCGGGTCGCGACAGACGCTGCCCCATAGCCGCCCGCTCAGCCCTTCACAGTCGAGCATGTCTAACCGCGCTGTGACTTCCTGGCCATAGAGGGCCAGGAGGCGATCGCGATAGGATGTCGCGCTGAGTTCGAAGAGGGCTTTGCCATCGCAAATCAACGTCCACGCCTGCTCCGGAAAAGCGACCGCGAAGGTGGTGAAGACGCCGATGATATGGGACAGCTCGACGCGCACCGAGCGCAGAAATTTTCGCCGCACTGGAATATTGTAGAACAGGTCGCGAACCTCGATAGTCGTCCCGAGACGGGCGCCTGCTTCGCTGACGGCGAGGAGCTGACCGGCCTCGATCTGGGCGCAGGTCCCGAGCGCCGCCCGACGGGGACGCGTTACCACCTGCACCCGCGACACCGCGGCGATGCTGGGCAGGGCTTCACCTCGAAACCCAAAGGTGCGCACGGCTTCGATATCGCGAGAGTCATAGATTTTGCTGGTGGCAAAACGCTCGAAAGCCAACGACACCTCATCCGAGGCGATCCCGGCACCGTCGTCGCTGACGCGGATCAGTTGCCGGCCGCCATGTTCGATCTCGACTACGATCTGTTGTGCCCCGGCATCCAGGGCGTTCTCGATTAATTCCTTGACGACGCTGGCGGGGCGCTCGATGACCTCCCCGGCGGCGATCTGTTGGCGAAGATGAGGGGGTAGGATGCGGATGTTCATCGCGGCGCCGTCGTCGAGAGCTGGTTCAGTGGTCGACGTTGCACGATCGCTTCCCGTAGCTCGTGCAGGAGCTGTAACGCCTCAAAGGGAGTGGTATGGAGCGGATCGATCTGGCGCAAGCGTGTTTCCAGGTCCGACGTGGTGGACCCATCCGTACCTTGGAGGGCGGGGGCAGTCGCTCTTGGTACCGTGGGGGAAGCGCCGGTCGGCTCCACCAGCAAGGCGGCGGCGCGGTTCACCACCTCATTCGGAAGTCCGGCCAGTTTAGCCACATGAATGCCGTAACTGTGGCTTGATACCCCTGGCAACACTTTATACAGGAACGTCACCTCGCCACCTGCCTCACGGACCTGCATGCAGGCATTGCCGATGGCCCCATTGGTGCGCGCCAGAGCTGTGATCTCGTGATAATGCGTGGTGAAGATCGTCTTGGCACGGACGTGGCGCGCCAGATACTCCACGACGGCCTGCGCAATGGCCAGTCCATCGGCCGTTCCCGTGCCGCGCCCGACTTCATCCAGAATGATCAGACTGCGCGGGGTGGCATGCCGCAAGATGTGCGCCGTCTCCGTCATCTCCAGCATGAACGTCGACAGACCACGCGCCAGTAAATCCGCCGCCCCGACCCGCGTAAAGATGCGATCGACGATGCCGATGCGCGCCGATTGCGCCGGGATGTAGCTACCCATCTGCGCCAGCAACACCGTGAGCGCTGTCTGTCGCGCATAGGTCGATTTGCCCGCCATATTGGGGCCGGTGACGATGAGGATGAAACGCTCCGCGGTGAGCGTGAGGTCATTCGGCACGAAGGTCGATCCGCTGGCCTCGACCGTAGGATGCCGCCCTTCCTCGATGGTCAAGGCAAACTCTTCGGTGATGTCTGGTCGGGTCCATCCCAACGCCGCCGCCACCTCGGCCAGGGATGCCAAGGCATCCAGCGTGGCGAGAAGATCGGCGGTGCGTCGCAGGCGATCGGCTTGCTCGGCCACCCAACGACGGAGCGTGCAAAACAACTCATATTCCAGGCTTTTGCTGCATTCTGTGGCGGTGAGGACCTCGGCCTCCAGGCGCTGTAGCTCGGGAGTGATAAAGCGTTCCCCCACCGCCACCGTTTGCTTGCGCACATACTCTGCAGGGACCAACTTCAGGTTCGGCTTCGTCACCTCGATGTAGTAGCCGAAAATCTTATTAAACCCCACTTTCAAACTTTGGATGCGCGTGCGCTCGCGCTCGCGCTGTTCGAGGGTCGCCAGGGCTTGCTGGCTCTGGGAAAGGCTTGACCGCATGCGGTCGAGTTCGTCCGAGACGCCGGCGCGGATCAGGCCGCCCTCTGTCGCCAGGGCCTTGGGATCGTCGAGCAGTGTACGGTCGAGGCGCTCCCACACATCGGTCAGGGGATCGAGCTGGGCCGCGATGTCACGCAGCAATGGCGTGGTGGCGCTGCCCAGCAGCCGAGTGAGTTCAGGGAGCGCGGCCAGAGCGGTTTTGAGCGACACCAAATCGCGCGGCCTAGCGATCTGCGAGGTCAGCCGCGCGGTCAGGCGTTCAAGGTCGAGGATCGACTTCAGGCGGGCTCGGATGCTTTGGCGCAAGGTCACCGACGCGATCAACTCAGCGACGGCATCCTGGCGCCGGGTGATTTCCGGACGGGAGAGCAACGGGTGCAGCACCCAAAATCTCAGCCGTCGACGTCCCATGCCGGTGGTGGTGCGGTCGAGCACAGCCAGCAGGCTACCCTCGCTGCGGCGGTCGAAGAGGTTTTCGGTCAGTTCGAGGTTGCGTTGCGTCGAGGCGTCGATGATCAGGAAATCAGCCGGGCGGTATGGGCGTAAGGCCTTTACGTGCGGTAGAAACGCCATCTGCGTCTCTTGCACATACCGCAACAGCGCGCCTCCGGCCCGCAACACCAGCTCTCCCTCGTAGAACCCGAAGGCCTCGATGCGCTCGACGCCGAAGTGCGCCTGCAGGACCTCAGTGGCCTTGTCATGATCGAACTCCCCTGGGGGCCGAATGGTCACGGGTGGCACCCGTTGCATCCAGCCGCTGAGGGTGGCGGTCCAGGCATCGTGGTCGCTGGGGAGGAGTATCTCGCGCGGCGGGAATTTGGCGAACAGCGAGGGCAACTCGGCCGGCCAGGCCTCAGTGCCAAAGAACTCACCGGTGGATAGCTCAAGCCATACCACACTGAGACGCGGCTCCGCCGGCAGCAGCGCCACCACGAAGGTCTCCCCTTCGGCGACCTCGAAAAACGTTCCGGGAGTGACGACGCGCACCACACCACGCTCGACTAAGCGCTTCGCTGGGCTGGCCTCCTCCAGTTGCTCGCATATCGCCACTTTATGGCCGCGCGCGATCAGACGGGCGATGTAGCCATCCACTCGATAATAGGGGATGCCGCACATGGGCACGCGTTCCATTCCCTTGCCCTGCGGCCGTGATGTGAGAACGAGCTGAAGCTCCCGCGCCACTAACTCGGCATCCTCGCAGAACATCTCATAGAAATCGCCGAAGCGAAAGAACAAGATGGTGTCGCGATATTGTGCTTTGATGCGCTGGTACTGCGCCATCATGTCCGTGGGAGTGAGCTTGAGTGGAGAGGCCTGATCTTTGGCCTTCGAGGGCATGACTTCACCCGTTGACTGGGGCCTGTGGGGAGAGGGAAGCATGGCTTCCCCCCAAGGGGCTGACAAGGGTCGATAACGATCCCTTCACCCTTGGTGGGGGAGGGTCAGGGTGGAGGAGCATCGGCATAATGGCACCCGCACCCTCCCCATTCAAGGGAGAGGGGAAATGCTGCAGGATCACAGTGGTGTCTAACCTCCCCCCATTAGCCCATGGGGGGGAGGTAGGATGGAGGCCCAGGTCGTCCATTCGTCCAGAGACCTCGGGACGGGGCGTTTTACATCGTCGCCGACAAACCGCCATCGATATGGATGGTCGTTCCCGTAATGTAGCGGGCACGCTCCGAGGCGAGAAAACACACGAGATCGGCGACGTCTTCGGCCTCGCCAAGGCGCTTGAGGGGGATCGCATCTCCCTCCTTGGCATAATACTCATCGGGCGTCAGGTGGGAGTACTGCGCCTGCCAGCGCTGCATCCATTGCGCGCTTTTGATATGCCCTAGGCAGATCGTGTTGACCAAGATATTGTCGGCGGCACACTCTTGCGCCAATGCCTTGGTGAGATGGATGCCCGCAGCCTGAGTCACGCTGGTGGGCACCGAGCACACCCCAGCCTGTTTGCCAGCGATAGCGCTCAGAGTGATGATACGGCCGCCGCCCTGTTTGCGCATGTAGGGCAGCGCCAACCGCATGCAGCGAATGGCCGCCATGAGCGTGACCTCGATATCGTCACGCCACACCTCATCAGTGGCCTGCTCGAACGACATGGCGGAGGATCGGCCCGCATGACTTACCAGGATATCCAGGCGGCCGAAGTGCTCGATGACGCGCTGGATGAAGCGCACGCAATCGACGGCCTGGGTGATATCGGCCTGGATGGCCAAGACTTCGCCGCCCGTCGCCGCGGCGATCTCCTGCGCCATCGTCTGTACCAGCTCTCCACGGCAGGCGCAGATCGCCACCCCCGCCCCCTCTTCCGCCAGGCGAAAGGCTGCGGCGCGTCCGATCTCCTCGCTGCCACCGATGATGGCCGCCACCTTGCCTTTCAAGCCCAGATCCATCGCTCTGAGGCCGCCCCCGTTACTCTTCCACCTGGGTCGTTTTGCTTCCCTTGGCGGTCAAAGCGATATGGGAAAAGGCCGAGTCCGGCGTGGCCCCGTGCCAATGCTTCTCCCCGGCGTGAACGTGGACGACATCGCCGGTCGTGATCACTTGCTGTTCGGTCTCGGTGGCGATGATGCCCCTCCCTTTGGTGACGAATAGCACCTGGTCGCTGGTATGAATATGCATTTTATTGCGGGCCCCAGGGCTGAAATTCACGATGTTGATGTTAAAGTCGTTGCCCATGTCCGGTGTGACGAGCGGCTGGCGCGTCACCGGACCGCCGGTAAACAGAGGGCTGTCGGCGGATTCTTCTGGCACGGCGTCTGGTTTGATCACCTTCATCGTCCATTCCTCCATAGTGTTGACGAGGGTTCACGCTTCATCCAGGGTGTATTGGCCATTGAGCCTTCCGAGCCAGGACACTACCCCGCTCGCTCTGCAGCCGAAGATCTACAGAAAAGGCAACGCCTGCCCCCACCATGTCAACCTAAAAACGAGGGCACATGATGATCGGTTTGGGAGCTGGTATTGCATGAAAGGTTTATCTGGCAGTTGGTGACCGAAGCGGCCGCACAAACCATAAACGACCCCGCACTTGTAACACAAAATCGCCAGGGCGACAAGCAAAAACACGAGCCGAGAAGAGCGGTGTGGGGGGAGGAATCGACCGAGGGTATAGGTAAGGCTATGATTATGCCGAAGGAGTTTACATTTGCATCGAATCGGGCTAGGATACGAACACCCAGTGCGCTGCTCCTTTGAGCTTGGGGTGGATGGGGGCGCCACTGTGGGATGATCGCCTGGGCAAGCGCATGGGTTCGAACCATCGGTGGCGAACCGGGAGACGAGGAGAGCATCCCCTATGAAAGTGGTCATCTTAATCAAGCAAGTTCCGCTGGTGACGGATCTCAAATTCGACCCCGAGACCAAGACGCTCATTCGCGAGGGCGTCCCGAACGTCATCAACCCGTACGATCGCTATGCGATCGTCGAGAGCGTGAAATTGAAGAAAGCCCATGGCGGTGAGGCTGTTGCCGTCACCATGGGACCCCCGCAGGCTCGCGAGGCCATGGTCGAGGCGTTGGCCTTGGGGTGCGACCGCGCCGTCCATATCGTCGATCGCGCTTTCGCCGGATCGGATACGTTGGCCACCGCTCGCGCTCTGAGTCTGTTTCTCAAGAAAGAGGGGTTCGACCTCATCTTCTGCGGCAAATATTCGGTCGATGCCGAAACCGGCCAGGTTGGCCCAGAGGTAGCCGAGTTGTTAGACATCCCCCAAATCACCGGCGTCACCAAGGTGGAAATCGCCGAAGGCGGACGCCACGTCAAGGCCACCCGCGGCACCGATGAGGGACAGGAAGTCATCGAATGCGACCTGCCGGTGCTCCTCACCGCCGAAGAGCGGTTGAATCGTCCCGGTCCGACACCGCCTGCCGCTATGGAAGCGGCTCGCAACCAGCCCATCGAGGTGCTCGCCGCCGCCGACCTGTCCCAGGATCATTCTCTCTTTGGCTTCGCCGGGTCCCCCACCTGGGTATCTGAGATCTACTCCGTAGCCACCACACGGCAGCCTGTCATGCTCAATGGGTCTTCCGTCGACGACATGGTGCGCACGCTGGCCGAGCGTTTGCTGGCGCAAGGGCTCTTTGGCACCTGGCAGGGCACGAAGGAGCCACGGCGCGTCATGGCGCGGCCCCCCGGAGCGCGTGGCGATCGAGCCGTGTGGGTGGTGGCTGAAACCATGGGCGGGCAGGTGCGCAGTGCCACGCACGAGCTGATAGGGAAAAGCGTTGAGCTGGCGGATCGGCTGCGGGGGGATGTCGTCGGAGTGCTGATCGGCGACGATCGCGCCGACCATGCCGCCGAACTGACGGCCTTTGGCGCCGATCGGGTCTTGCTGTTGGAGCACCCCCACCTGGCTCAGTATTCTCCGGAAGGCTATGCCAATGCCTTGGCGCGGGCCATTCAGGAGCATCGGCCGTATGTAGTCTTGATCCCGGCGACGACACGAGGGCGCGATTTCGCCCCCCGCGTGGCGGCGCGTTTGGGGTTGGGGCTGACCGGCGATGCCATCGGCTTGGAAATCGACGAGCAGGAGCGTCTGGTGCAACTGAAACCCGCTTTCGGAGGCAACATCGTCGCTCCCATCCTGTCGAAGACGTTTCCGCAGATGGCCACGGTCCGTCCAGGCATGCTGGAGGCCCTGCAGCCAGACTGGGAGCGACAACCGCTGGTGCAGCGCATGGCGCTGGCGGACGTGGGGCCGATTCGCACGCAAACGGTGCAGGCGACTCAGGAGGTCGATGCCACGGCCATGTCCTTGGAAGCTGCGGATATCGTGGTGGGCGTGGGCACCGGCCTGGAACGGCGGGACAATCTCAAGCTGGTGCGCGAGTTGGCCGACGTCCTCGGCGCCGCCATCGGGGCAACCCGGCGGGTGACCGATGCCAATTGGCTCCCTCGGCAGCATCAGGTTGGCTTGACCGGCAAAGCCGTGGCGCCCAAGCTCTACTTCGCCCTGGGCATCCGCGGTCATATGAACCACACCATCGGCATTCAGCGCGCCCAGACGATCGTCGCCGTGAATAAAGACCCCGAAGCGCCGATCTTCCAGGTCGCCGATTACGGCATCGTGGGTGATTGTCTGCAAGTTATCCCGGCGCTGACGCAGGCCTTAGCCGAGGCGAAACAGCGTCGGCAGGGACCATAGGAGGGGGCGCGGCCTCAGGGCGCCCTCTGCGGCACGGCTCATCTCGGAGGAAGGAGGAGCCCATGTCGATCATCACGATTTCGCGGGGGTCCCTCAGCGGCGGCCGATCTTTGGCCGAACGGGTGGCAGAACGGTTGGGCTATCGCTGTATCAGTAGCGAAGCCTTGATCGAGACAGCGACAAAGTACGGCGTTCCTGAGCCCAAACTCTCAGAAGTCTTCGACAAAACACCCAGTTTTTGGGAGCGCTTGACGAAATCACGTCGGCTCTACCTCATCTTCATCCAAGCCGCCATGTGCGAGCTAGCGTTACAGGGGCGGCTGGTCTATCACGGTCAGGGGGGACAGCAACTACTGAAGGGCATCAGTCACGTGATGAAGGTGCGGTTGATCGCTCCCCTCGAATTTCGCCTCAAAGCGGCCATGGAGCGCGAGGGTTTTCTCAGCCGCGAGACCGCCATGCAGTACCTCCAGCAGGTGGATGAGGAGCGGTTGCGGCGCATGCGCTACTTGTTCAACGTCGATTGGCGCGATCCGGCCCTGTACGATGTCGTCCTCAACATCGAGCATATGAGCCTGGAGACGGCGGCCGATGTGGTGATCTACATGGCGCAGCATCCCGAATATCAACCGACGCCCGCCTCAGAGAAAAAACTCCGCGATTTGACGCTGAGTTGTCAGATCAAGGCGAGCCTAGCGGCACATCCGGTGACCAGTGGCGTCGACGTCGATGTACGAGCCGACGACGGCATCGTCTGGTTGACGGGCCTGGTCGACTCCAGCGAGCTGGAGTATGAGATCATTCGCGCGGCGCAGATGGTTTCTGGGGTGAAGGAAGTGATTTCCGATCTCGAGATCAAGCCGGTCTTTCCATATCCGGGACCGTGATGGGGCATCTTTCGCCCGGCATCCTATGTCGGCAACGTAAAGGTCATGGGGCAACGCTCGTATGGTGCGACCTTCCATCATGACCGTGTTCCTGGTCGCTGTGTGGACCACGATGCCGTGTGCCGGATTGGCGTGGGGGCAGATCTACAAATGGACGGATCATCAGGGACAGGTGCATTTCACCGATGATCCCAGCCGTATCCCGCCGCAGTATCGGGCCGGGGCCATACAGTACGGGACCAGTTCACCCGCCGCGCCCACAGCCCCTTCAACACCCGGCGAGGGCCAGGAGACAACCACGGACACTGCATCTGCATCGCCGGAGCAGGCCCCATCCCCAGCGGAGCCGCGCGATCGTCTCGGCCGTGGCCCTGAGTATTGGCAAGGCTTGGCGCGGAAATGGTCGGCCGAATTGCAGCGACAATTGGCTGAACGCGACCGGCTGCAACTCCTATTCAATTACACGCAAACCCTTGCCAGCAACACCCGCGATGTCTGGGATCGGGGTCGCTTAGAGGCTGAAGTCGAGCGACTGAGAACGGCTCTCGTCGACATTGACCAGCAAATCCAACGAGCGCAGACGATGCTCCAGACGACGCTGCCGCTCGAGGCCGTCCAAGCCGGGGCGAATCCGGAGTGGCTCAAGGAGCCTGCACCGCCATCGCGCTGAGTGTGAGGTCGTGCGGTAAAAGGCCGTCGAGATGAGCCGCTTGCACGAGTACATCGGGGGCATTAGTATACACGCAGAGCTTCGCGACGTTGCTGTGGTGCGATGACTGGGGCAGTCCGCACGAGTTGTCATCCGCCCTGCAAGCACGCTAAGCGCGACAACTTGCCTGGCGATGACAACTTGGGAAGGAGGGGGTTCGTGAACCCTTTAGTGATCGACAACCTGCCGACGTTACGTCAACCTGTGATGATCCTAGCCTTTGCTGGCTGGAACGATGCGGGGGAGGCCGCCACGAGCGCGGCGCAATTGCTCTGCTCCCGCCTGAATGCCGAAAAATTCGCGTATCTCGATCCAGAGGAATTCTACAATTTTGCCGAGCACAGGCCACGCGTGCGACTCATAAGAGGCCAGCGCGAGATCACCTGGCCGGCCAACGAGTTCTTCTATTGTCGAGACGACAGCTTGCTGCGCGATCTCATCATCGGCGTGGGCATCGAACCACACCTGAAGTGGAAAACCTATGTCGGAGCCATTCTGGATCTCGCCCGCCAATGCCAGGTCAGCATGGTACTGACGCTGGGCGCCTTATTGGCGGAAGTGGTCTATTCGCGACCGATCCGCATCACCGGCTCCTCCACCGATCCTGATCTCTCAGCGCGCTTGCACCTCTCCACGTCCCGCTATGAGGGCCCCACGGGCATCGTCGGTGTGCTGAACGATTTCTGCCGACGCGAGGGTTTGCCTGCCGTCAGTCTGTGGGCTAATGTGCCCCACTATTTGTCCAATACGCCCAACCCGAAGGCGATGCATGCCTTGGTACGCCGGGTTTTGGGCGTGCTGGACTACCCCCTCGACCTGCACGATGTCGAACTGGCGGTGCAGGATTTCGAGTCGAAAGTGGCTGAGGTCATCGCCAACAACCCGGCCGTGGCGTCCTATGTGCGGCAATTGGAAGAGCGCGAGGCCGACGAGGAGGACGACGCGCCGTCACGCCGAGAACCCGACCTGCCGAGCGGCGACCAACTAGTGCAGGAGTTGGAACAGTTCCTGCGACAGCAACGCCGGGACAAGCCGCCAGAGTAACGGGCAGCCGGTTGGACGTGGAACGGCGTCATCCGAGGCGCTCTTTCAGGACGAGAGTTGTGGTCTGATCTGTGTCGCAATGTGTTCGAGGGTGGCCAGAGTGGCCTTGTGGGACTGCGTAGACATTTCTAAGATCACATGACGCAGCCCCAACTCTTGGTAGGCCCCGAGCCGCTCTACGATGGCAGTAGACTTGCCCACCAGCTTATCGCGCCCCGGGCGGTCAGGGTAGTGTACGGCTTCTTGCGAGATGCCCTCGATGAAACAGGGGATGCGCATCGACAGTACGGGCTCGCCATCACGCCCTTGGCGTTCCCACTTCGCCCGTACATCGGCGATGCCTGCTCGCAGGGCTTCGTACGGCATGCTGCTGGCGTGCCAACCGTTGCCGAGTTCTGCCACCCGCCGTCGCGCACGTGGGCTGTTGCCTCCTATCCAGATGGGCGGGTGGGGCTGCTGCACCGGGCGCGGTGAGGCCTGCATATCCTGAAACGTGAAATACCGCCCCGTAAAGCTGACCTTTTCATTCAGCCAGAGGGTTTTGATCAGCCGCAGGCATTCATCGCTAAAAGCTCCCCGCTCGGCAAAGGGCGCGTTCAACGCAGCAAATTCCGGTTCCATCCAGCCCACAGCAGCGCCGAAGATCAGCCGTCCCCCCGAGAGATAATCCGTGGTGGCGAGCATTTTCGCGACCACGACAGGGTGTCGATAGGGCAGAATGACGACGCTGGTGCCGATTTTGACGCGTTGGGTGATGGCTGCCACATAGTTCAGCAGCGCCAGCGGTTCCAACATATTATCGCGGTAGATGATATCCAGGGTTTGTGGCACCAAGATGTGATCGGTCACCCAGACCGAATCGAATCCTAGGCTCTCCGCATGGCGGACGGTCTCGAGGATCTTCGCCACGTCGAGCGGTTTACCGTAATGTGGAATGCAGATGCCGAATTCCATGCTGTATCCCTCCTAACGCCGATGCCTGCTGTGCGCTGTTCGCTCACCCGCTTTCTTCCCCATCGAGGCTTACAAAGGTGAGTGTTTTCGGACGCTACTCTGATCCCGGTGTCTTTCGTCGCTCTCCCCGCGGGAGAGGGCAGGGGTAAGGGACGAAAGATCAACCCCAGCAAGCCCACCAAAGGGGCGAGACCATCTACCGCCCCCGTGCGTCCGCAAGGGGGGCGATGGCCATGCTGTGTGCTCACTGCCTGGCCTGCGCCGGGTCGTTCTTCATTGCTGCTGCTTGGCGGAGCAACCCGGCGATGAGCGCTTTGGCTTCAGTGCGGAACCAATCGCGGCCTCCCACCGCCGCTCCGATAAGCCTCCCATCGGGATCGATGAGGTAAGTGGTCGGCAGACCGCGCACACCGTAGGATCGCGACACCTCGGCGGTGGGATCCAGCAAGATCGGAAACGTGAGCTGCATCTCCTCGACGAACGGCTTGACCATCGCAGCCCCCTGTCGATCCAACGACACCGCCAGCAGGATGAAGTCTGTTCGCTTAAACGTCTGGTAGAGCCGTTCCATGCTGGGCATCTCAATGCGACATGGCACACACCAAGTGGCCCAGAAATTCAGCAACACGAGCTTGCCCTGCAGGTGACGCAGCCGCATTGATTGACCGTGCAGATCCTGTAGCGTGAAATCCGGGGCAGCGGACCAGTGCGTTGGCTGGTGCAGTCCCAAGGCGGTGAACAGCGGCCTGAAAGTGGGGGAGAGTGGTCCGGGGCTGTCCTGCACGCGCGGAGAGGATCGCTGAGGGTCATCAGGCGTGGTCGGTTGATCGGGGGAAGGCCATGACGGTGGGGGTCCAGAAGGAGAGGGGAGCGCATCGAAGGGAGGATTGATCCCCCGGTCGAGATGATGCCTTAACGATACCGCCATAATGCCGATGAATCCGATAACCATGCCGAGAGCAATCGGCCAACCGCGCATAGATTCCCTCTAGGTCGCCCGTCATTATTGGCTGGTGACCGGGCTGCTCCCCGCCGATGCACCCTGAGTCTTTTGCAACAGTTCACGAATCAACTCATGAGCTTCAGGTCGGGTCCAATCCCTGCCGCCGATGCCACGGGCGAGGATGGCGCCATCACGGCCGATCAGGTAGGTGGTGGGCATGCCTGTCACCGAATAGGCGCGAAAGACCGAGCCATTGGGATCGATCACCGACGGGAAGGAGAGAGCGTGTTGCTGAAAAAACGCCTTGACCTGCTCAGCGCTCTCCTTGAGATCGATGGCCAGAACGACGAGATCTTGCTCGCGATAGGCGTGGTGCAGCTTCTCCAGGGCGGGCATTTCCTCACGACAGGGAATACACCACGTCGCCCAAAAGTTGAGGAAGATCACTTTACCCTTATACTGCTGCAGCGACACCTGCGTGCCATCGACGCTGGACAGCGTAAAATCCAGCGCCTTTTGGCCGGTGACTTTGGCCATGCCCATGGCCTCGAACAGGTGCTCTTGCGCCAGCGTTCCCTTTCCCGCGAGAAGTACTGCCAAAGCCGTGACCAATGCGGCCGTCGGACACACCACCCGTCGTTGCATCTCCTGGCCCTCCCCACTTCTCACGTCATCGTCATTTCTGTAGAGGATGTCCTCTATCGGCATGGTACACGCGTGTACCGCAGCGTCTACGCGCGCAGCGTCGCATTGAAACCGCTGGCCTGGCCTTGACGATACGCCGAGGGGTCCCTTTATGGGAGTTGCGTCGCACTCTCTGCCGACCTGGCTGATGACGGGACGGCGTCCTCGGTGGTCTCATGGGATCTTGGTTCCCGCTTGTTGAGCAGCGGGACGATCAGTTCCCGGGCGTTGGCCTGGGTCCAATCGCGACCGCCAACCGTGACCCTGACTAGGTGTCCCTCCCGATCTAAGAGATACATCGTCGGCAGTGAGGTCACACCATACAAGCGCGTCACCGTGCCAGAAGGATCGAGAAGCACGGGAAAACTCAAGCGATACTGTGTGACGAACGGAACGACGACCTGTGCTCCCTGCCTATCGCTCGCCACCGCCAGGATCTCCAACCCCTGGTCGTGATATGCCTGGTACAGAGCCTCTAGAGAGGGTATCTCGGTCCGACAAGGCGGACACCAGGTGGCCCAAAAATTAAGGAGCACGACGCGGCCCCGCAGCGTCGACAGGCGCTGGCGGTTTCCCTCAACGTCCAAGAGGGAAAAATCCGGTACCACCAACGGTTGAGTGGTTGCCGTTGCCACCTCCGTGGTGACGCCTTGGGAGAGGTATCCGTGGTGTTGCAGGAACAGCAACACTCCTGGTCCGACGAACAACAACACGATCACGAAATTCCCAGACTTCCACGTCCTGCGCTGCTCAGCCATCGCGATCACACCCGCTGTTGACCCACTGTCAGCCTTCTCCTCAGGGTAATTTCCCTTCACCATACTACACTATCTGATGGAAAGACAATGCTCCGATCTTCTGGCGCATTTGAGCGGAGCCCGCCAAGGTGCCTTGAGCCCATACCCTGAATCACCATGCCCATAACGGTTTTCATCTCAACGTCTGGCCGGTGAGGATCATCGGTGCCCGTCCTGGGCTCCATCTCGCCCTCACCCTGCCCTCTACCGAAGGGAGAGGGGGGATAGCTTGTGGGGAAATGGCGGAGGGGCGCTGCCCACGGCCGAACGTTCTATGAACGACCCGCCTGGTCGGCATGGAACCGTGCGCCGGATATCCTGACCCAGATGGCTCAAGTCGGAGTCGATTGCGAAGACGCCGGCGCGTCGCCGGCAACTACGCAATGGGAGGAATAAGCTTTGGAGGGGAGGCGGAGGTCGTTTTCCACGCTCGCCGCTCAGAGGTCGCGGCCGGTGATTACCAAGATAAAGGGCGATCTATGGCGATGCAAGCGATGCGGCTCTATACCCAGAGGACTCGACTCCTCCTTGATTCAAGCAGCGCGATGAGTGACCTCTACCCTTACGCGGGAGGGAGGGGCGTCGGCGTGCTTCGCCCATACTTCCCGTACGTCTCGTCGATCACCGTTCGGATAGCCCGGAGCGGTTTTCCCTCGGCTTGCATCGCCATCACGTCACGCGTGATGTTGAGACAGAGGTCTCACATGCCTCCATGGCTGGTGAAGGTGATCGATCCGTCTGCCAGCCGTTCGGCCACGTAGCAGTCGGCATTGCTCTGATGGCCGATATTCCCACAGCCACAGAAACAAGGAATATATCGCAGAGCTTCCCCATTCGTCGCCGCATAGCGATACACCTCCTGCACCCTCGGACCGCCTTTCCTGGCAAAGGATGGAAGGCTTCCCGGTGGCACTGTCTCCAACAGATCACCGCTGGGAGTTCGCCGCAGGGGTGCTTCGGCGGGCGCTGAAACCCACCACACGAGAGAGCCCCCAATCGCCACCGCCCCCAATCCAAGGGCCGAGTGCGTCAAAAACCTTCTGCGGGGCATGCTTTTGGCCATTGCTCTTCCTCCTTTCCTGCACGGGCGGCCTATAATCGACTCACACCGCCGTGCGCTAGCGTCACCAGGTCGCGCAAGAGCCTGTGCGGATCCCAACGGGTGCCGTAATAATTAACACGTCGGAGGCCATCCTGGTCGGTGAGCGTCGTTAGGGTAGTGTGATCGACCCGGGCGGGCCCGAACTTTTTCACCGACACGCCGAAGCCTCGCCATACCGGCCCCATCTCTGCCAATGCGCCGGTCAGGAATTTCCACGTGGCGAAATCGGCCCCCAACCTGGAGCCATACTCGTGTAGGACGGCAGGCGTATCATGTTCAGGATCGGCGGTGATGAAAAGCAGGCCGGTGCGCGTACGCTCGGCCTCTAACAGCTCCTGTTGGATGAGGGCGAAAGAGGCGGCCAGCAGGGGACAGACGTCCGGGCAGGTCGTATACCCAAAGGTCACCCCCACGGCACGCCCACGCCACGATTCAAAGGCAAAGGGCTGCCCATCTTGGTCCGTCAGCGTGAAGGTCGGGGCCGGAATCTGTATGACCTGCCGCCCCCCGGTGGGAGTGCGATGGGATGACCCCTGATGGGCTAGCGCTGTCCGGCTGCTTAGCACCAGCCCCGCGAACCAGCCGAACCCCAGATATCGCAGGACGTCGCGCCGGCGCATGCGTCTATCCTCCCTCAGCCTATTCAAGCGCCACGAATTCCAAAGTCACTCGCACCGGCGACGGCTCCTTCGGAGCATCCTCGCCCACAAAATAGACCACAGACGTTTCATGCACGGCACCGGCGGCGACCTCCTGCGGGAAGAGGAAACCACATTGGATGAGGTCGAGATGCCGCTCGACAGCGGCGGGTTCAACGTGGTGGACCACCCTGAGTCGCAGGGATTCAGCGGCCTGATTGTGGACAGCGACGCGGAGTTGGACGATTTCGCCACGTGGCGTCAGGACTTCCGCCCGATTCAGGGTAGCATCGACACCGAGTCCCTGCGGCACTTGTGTCCGAAAGCGGATACGCACGCCGCTAGCCCAATCCAAGAAAATGCGCCAACCCTCGGCGTCGCGGACGAGCTCCCACCTGTCCTGCACCCCTACCGTCGGGAGCTTGCCGCTGGCGATGAGCGCCTCCAGCTTGGTCAGCCGTTCCTCCAGCTCATGCACGGGCGCCTCCGCAAAGCCATCGGCGGAGAGCAATAAGGCGCTCACCTCTGCCGCATTGCCATTGGGCAGGCTCAAGAGGGCTCGAACCGTCGCCCTGTCTTCCTGGCGTTCGATCACGGGATCGCGGATGACGATGGCCTGCGCCAACCGTTTCGCCAGCGTCAGCGTCGCACCGGTAAAGGGCTCGTTATCCTGCTCATAATCCGCCTGGGCCTTCAAACGCCGATCGGCGCCCGAAATCCAACCGTAGGCTTCAGCGTAATCGCGCGCATAGACCGCTGTGATATAGCTACGCACAGCGGTCAAGATGGCGTCGCGCTCGTGGTTTCCGGCGAGTTCGCCTCCAGAGGCAAAGCGTGGGATGCACAACACGGCGATGGCCACGGCGCATATGTAGAGGCCTCCGCGGTGTCGGAGAAGTTTCCCTGGTCGATAATTTGCTGGCTGGTTTGTGTCTCGCATACATACTCCAGCGCGGGAGCCAATCCCCCCGCGTCGTATCGGGGGCATCTCATGTCTCTTTCCTGCTTCCCTCCGGGCTGCATGGGGGCGGTTCGTCGGTCGGCGGCGAGATCTGCACCAGCGATTCGAGCTCGACTTGGATCGTCGTGTGCTCGATGCCAAAGCGTTCGTGCAGCAGCCTATGCAGCTGGCGGAGGATGCGGTCGCCTGCGGCCAAATCGTCTACCACCACATGGCTGCTCATCACATCTTTGCCGGACGTGAGGGTCCAGACGTGCAAATCATGCACGGCCCGCACGCCCTGAACCGAGACCATGGCGGCTTCGATCTCTCCGATGTCGAGGTGCGGGGGCACCCCTTCCATCAAGATGTTCAGGGCCTGCCGGATGAGCCCCCACGTCCTCGGTAAGATGAACAGCCCGATGGCCACGCTGACGATAGGGTCGATGACATAGACACCAGTGGCGTGAATGAGCAAGGCGGCCGCTATCACCGCAATCGAGCCAAGTGCATCGCTGACAACCTCCAGATAGGCGCCCCGAAGGTTGAGGCTCTCGGCGGATCCACGATGGAGGAGCCCCATGCCGACCAAATTGACCGCGAGCCCGAACATCGCGATGATGAGCATCGGGCCGCTGAGGATCGCGGGTGGTGTCCACAAGCGGAGCACCGCCTCATATAAGATATAACCGGCCACGAGAAAGAGTATCACACCGTTGGCCAAGGCCGCCAGGATCTCGGTGCGAAAATATCCATAGGTCTTCACCGCGGTGGGCGGCCGCTGGGCAAACCACGCGGCGAGCAGGCTCATGCTCAATCCGCCGACGTCGGCCAGCATATGGCCAGCATCCGCGAGCAGCGCCAGGCTCCCGGTCCATAGACCACCGATGACCTCGATGCCCATGAAACCGCCTGTCAAGACCAATGTCCACATCAGCCGGCCCGTATGCCGACTGGCAGCGGATGCCATGCTTCTGTCCCTCATGAGTATCCTGTTGCGCTTGGCATAAAGCGGCCTGCTCCGAGAAGCATATCGACCCTGGCCAACGCTCAAGCACCACGCCACCTTCGACCAGCACGCCTCGACGTGTGCCACCCTCTCCATTGGCCGGCGCCGCCGGCGGAGTGGTCACGCTGATCGCACTGGAGCGAGACCTTACTATCGCTGCCACGGCCGCCGATGATGCGTATCGCCATCACCATCGTCTGGCGGTGGCGGGATGCGCCACCGCCAAGGTTTTTTCGGAAACATTTCGACCGCGCTGACCTGTGCTCTCTGAGGCACACTGACGCCGATGTTAAGCGATACCTCTATATCCGTCAACAATCAGCAGGTGTTACTCGCCCTGATGACGCGGATGGCGTGTGAAGGTCGACAGACTTCGTAAAGCCACACGAGCCAGCGCGGGCACCAGGCGCGGACGCAGTAGATCGGCGTCGAAGTCGGCCATGCGCTTGGCATTCTCCTGCAAACAAATCTCCAGCAGCGAGGTCGGCGACACATCGACGGCGACGCTCTGCGACCCCCGGATCGTGAACCCTGTGCCAGCGGCGTTGCGGAAGACTCCCAACCGTCGACGCACTGCCCGCGTGTAATAGCGCAGTGCTCGCGCGGCTCGCAGCGGGGCGACGCGACCTCGGCGTTGATGTTGATGATACGCCTCCCAATTCACAAAGAAAACGATGTGGCGCGCTTCTTCTTCCAGGATTGGTGCAACGACGGTGAGTAAGGCTGCCGGGAAGAAGCCAGAGCGACGCGCGATCTCGAAGAAACCAAAAGCGAAGAATGAGTCGATACATTCGCCGTACCCCACATCGACGAAGCCTTGTTCGAGGTCGGTGGGAAGCGGCGCTATGGGGCGTGCCGACCAGGCGATGTCATAGCGCTGGATGAGGGCATCGATGACGGCAGCATGACGCATCTCCTCCGCAGCCTGGAGCGTGATCGCCTCACGCACGAGGGCATCGCCGACCGTTTCACCATAGGCCAGAATCTTCAAACCGGCCTCTTGCTCGGTGGCAACCGCCTCCCCCCAGAAGGGAAGACTCTGCAGTCGCTCCAAGGCAGCGTCATCGAGATCGGGCCATGGCAGTTTCTCCGGATCGAACTCGCGATGGCTGGCGATGAAACTCCGACAGAACAGCTCTTTATGAGCTTCCGAACCAATCCTCATAGCATTCTCCCTGCTGTGACACCACCCGCTACATTGGAAACCTGTCCGCGCTGCTTATCGCACAACAACTTAGCGCTGCCACCGTCGTGTAGTAGACGACCCTGAACCCGAGTGCCGTTGCCCATTCGGCTCTGATACTTATAACAGAGCGATGGCCGATCGTGTAGGGCTAGCTGGCAAGGTGCCGTGCCACGATATCGCCATCTGAGTTACTGATCCGGACATGAAGATCTTAACTTCGAGGGGCTGCAAAGCGGCCTCTATGCAGGATTTACATCTTATCGGTGCCATAAAGATCATCGCCTGGATCAGTAATGCAGAGGGCTTACCCCATCCCTTGGAGAGCGTTGTGCGAATCCGCCTGCATTGGCCCTCCTGCTCTATGCCGCGTCTCGCCTTGTGCATCGCGTTCGAAAGCGACGCTGCGATCCCCGTCTTCTGAGCTGCCACCATCTTGGACCAATGTCGGTCAACCTGTACCACAGCGGCTACGGATACCTCCTGAAGGGCCACCCGCGGAAAGGCTGGTCCTCATGGATGCCTCGTGACCTTTCCCTGGACAATGCCTCGCAGCATGAAACAGCCCTCGGCTGGTGGGCGCCTGCGTCAGATTCGTCGCCTCTCTCAAGCGCGACGACGCTTATGAGCGGTACTGGCCCGTGCTGGAGGGTGCTTTCACGGTCAGATGCTGACGAAAGTCATGTATGGCGATTTCTGAGTGTAGGGTGGGAAGGTTCCGTTTACGATTGCCAATTCAACCACGTGCTGAACTTACGCTTGTGCAATTACCATGGCAGCATACTGAAGTCCTGGGAGTTAATGCAGAAGTCTTGGTAGATCAGATAGTTACAGAGAAAAATCAAAATTGCGATCGTACACAGTCTATGGACGGCAATGGTTGCAGCAACTTAGTAATTGCATCGGTACAAAGCAATATGTAACTTTCTATTACCGTCCATTATGTACGTATGTCTTGCTTTACAGTGCCGATGAGTATCAGCGAGCGAATCGAAACCTGGATTCTGGTTATCCACGCAGAGGCGATACAGGCTAGTTCACGTCCACTGGTCATATGCGAGGAGAGACTCATGGCAGTTGTGCAGGCGCCCCTAGGAGAAGAGGTATTGTGTGCCATTCAGGAGGTCGATTTCGAGCATGCGCATCGGCTGTATTGGGACCAGAACGAATGTGTATTTCTGGAACATTTCTTATCGCCGAAAGTGGTCGAGCAACATCTCCTGTCTCAGGTCGAGCGACTACGCTCCGACGTGCACCGCAGCTACATCCCACGTCATAAAAAGGGGGGCAGCGTAAGCTACTACACGCTTGCCGCCAAAGCGCCAGTGTTCCTCGAACTGTATCGTTCCCCAGCCTTCATCGCCTTCGTGAGTCGCCTCGTCGATATCCCTGTGATGCCATGTCCCGAGGATGATCCACACGCCTGTGCCCTCTATTTCTATACCGAGCCCGGCGATCACATTGGTTTTCACTACGATACCTCATACTACAAAGGAGCGCGCTACACCGTTCTCATGGGCCTGGTGCAGCGCTCGACCCAGTGTCAGTTGGTGTGCCAGCTGCATAAGAACGACCCGGCGCGGCCGATGCAGGAACTCCGACTGTGCACCGAGCCTGGGTCGATGGTCATCTTCAACGGCAATAAACTGTGGCATGCCATCACTCCCCTCGAAGCGGATGCCGAGCGCATCGTCCTGACCATGGAGTATGTCACCAACCCCGAGATGGGGCCATTCCAGCGGTTCATCTCCAATATGAAAGACGCCATCGCCTATTTCGGGTTCTCGGCTGTCCTGCGCGGTCGTTGGTCACATCCCGGCCAGGTGAACGCTCCGGCTGCCAATCGTCGGCCATAAGGTTGCTCTTGCCCTTGCATCTGACCGAGGTTCCACGGCTCATCATCGTTTGTCCTACCGCCTTTTCACACAAGGGCGCCGTATCGTTGTTCGTTGCAGCCTGGCGAGGGGCGACGAGGAGGTTCAGCCCTTTCCAGGCATGCTTCCCCTTCGATCGACGACTCGAAGCACTACCCCTTGTGCCTAAGGGCCTGCATCGAACGCGCTGGAAGCCAGGCAACATGACAATGGTGGCGAGCCCCTCCCTTGTCAACACATCGTTCAGGCCATGTGAGGCGGGAAAGCCCGCAGTGATGATCGCGACATCGCAATGATGACGCAGATTCCAGGCTTGACCGGCGTCAGGCGCGCGGTTATAGTCACACTCATGTGTATGCCTCGCGGAACATGTCTCCATGGGTTCCCGCTCACAAAAGGAGGGTACGCGTGCCACATCGGGCCAGTCTGCTGTTGTGGATGGCCGTCCTGGTCGCCGTGTTATTGGCAGGCCGAATCATCACGCCTAACGTTATCGCGGATGCGTCAGAGCCTTCTGACGATGCTCCCCAAGCCCAAGGGCCCCGAGACCTCACACGACATATCAACGCCAGCGACCTGGATCGCCGAAGCTCCCTCGCACCTTTGCTAGCCGGTTTTGTGGATGCGAATATTCCCCCAGAAGCGCTGCGGACGGTCATATTGCAACAACTCTTGGTCGGAATGGATTATGCCCAAGCGTCGCCCACGAGTGACGAGGACCTCGATGACCTTGACGACGACGTCTTCGATGACGAAATCCTGGTCGAGTATGATCCATGGGAAGGCTTCAATCGGACGATGTTCGGGTTCAACCGCCAAGTCGATCGTTTCGTGCTGAAACCCGTGGCTACCGTGTGGAATACGGTCGTCCCCGAATTGGCCCAGCAAAGCCTGAGCAATGCCTTCGATAATTTGGCCATGCCACGCCGCTTCATCAACAACGTTTTTCAGTTGAAATTCGAGCGGGCTGGGCGTGAGCTCGCACGGTTTTTCCTGAATATCTCGATGGGCGTCTTGGGGTTTTTCGATGCGGCAGCCGACCTGGGACTTCCCAAAATCACCGATGAGGATACCGGACTGACCCTGGGCTACTACGGCGTCCCGCCCGGGCCTTATCTGGTCTTGCCGTTTCTGCCGCCGCTGACCGTGCGAGATGCCTTCGGATTTGCCGCCGACGGGGCCATGAGTCCGCTGAGTTATTTCATTCCTTTCGAGGCCAGCGCCGGCATGCGGGGAGGACAGGTCGTCAACGAACGGTCGCTGAATCTGGATTTCTTTGAGCAGCTCGAGCGCGAGACGTTCGACCTGTATACGGCGGTGCGCAATGCCTATTTGCAGCGACGACAGCGAGGGGTCGAAGATTAGGGCAGATCCATACGGGGGGTTGGCTTAGAAGCGCTCCTCCTCGATCTTGTCTTTGATGCGCTGCACCAGCGCCTCGTACGAGGAGGTCCGGAGGATTTTCGCGAACTGGGCGCGATAATTCGCGGCTAGGCTCACGCCGTCGATGACCACATCGTATATCGCCCACCGTTGACCATTGGACATGAGTTGGTAGTCAACTGGCAGTTTCGCCTCGTTCTTGCTGATCAGCGTGGTCTGAACGACCGCCCGTTGATTCTGCAGCGATTCGGTGCCGTAGATCGTACGACGTTCACCCAAAAACCGTACGATCAACCGGTTGTATGAGCGTTCGAAAAGGGTGCCAAACAGGTCCACGAATTCGTCCTGCTGCGGCGGCGTCAATTTGGTCCATTGCAAGCCCAAGGCTTCTTTGGCCATTTCGCGAAAATCGAAGGCGTTGAAAATGATGGCGCGAATCCGTTGTTGACGCTCCTTCTCTCGGTCAGGCCCCTGCAAGGCTGGCTCAGTGAGGACGGCCGTGACGGCTTCCAGGGTCGTCTGGACGCGTTCTAATGGGGCTGCGCCTGAGACGTGTGGCGCGACACCGAGAGCGATGACCGCAGCCAGGCCTCCGATGACCATGAGCTTTTCGTAGGCTGGGGTTCTCTGGGCTGTTGACACGGCATACGCCTCCTTATGACCCGCCGATGCGGACCGTGGAGATCCTCAGGCCGTCGGTCGTCAGGGATTTCTCGACGTGGGTCATCACCCCGGGGCTCGGAAGGTGATGTCACTCATCGATATCCATCGAGCACGTACTCTATATCATGAAGGTCGACCCTCGCCGAGAAGATGCTTGAGCAGCGAGGTTTTGCGGGGTGACGCGGGCATTGGCGCGCTTTCTTGGCGGCCCGAGCCGAGGAGCGCCAGCAGACTCGGCAGCGTCGTCAACGAAGCGACAAGGACACTCCCCACACCCAGCGTCACCAACAGACCCAG
>Ga0209172_10001850_pt1 | contig 41424 bp, 42 predicted proteins | sample LarsenN4metaG_FD_184113 | JGI IMG/M metagenome (GOLD analysis project Ga0209172, IMG submission 184113) | Hot spring sediment bacterial and archeal communities from British Columbia, Canada, to study Microbial Dark Matter (Phase II) - Larsen... ... | reverse complement strand
TTTAAAACGGCAGTGAAAGTTCGGAACGGACCGCAACCAGTATCCTGCGGTCGGCTCTCCGAGTGGTTTGCCCGGATATTGTTCTGCCTGGCCTGTGCGGCAAACTCTGTCACAGCGGCGGATCGGATAGCCGGCCTATCCCGTTTGCTAACCTCCGTTCTTTCACAAGAGAGGCCGGCGGTTGGGAGGTTTTCCTGCCGTCCTTTCCCCCGGACCAATGGGGGGGAAAGAAACCCCGGAAGGGGTGGGAGCCGTGTTCTTTGGTCGGTACCGGTTCCCTGGACCTTGCGGGGTTCGGTTTTGGGCATCTCCGTCCGTTAATGCCCAAACCGACCCGTTGCACGACAGAGATTGGAGACTGGAGATTGGAGATTCGTCCGCTCCGCTCCACCCCTGTTAAAGAGGGATGGCGGCTTGGGTATTAACCCGAACCACGTCCCTCTACTAAAGGCCCCCCTTGCGATATTCCCTCCGAAGTTGTTGTGAATTTGCAAAGCCGTTAAACGAAAAGAAGTTGGAGGGGCGAAAATCAGTAAATTCGAGAAAAAGACGGTTTTGCGCGGGAAAATAGTTTTTGGGAATTTTGTAAGATGTTGGGAATTAAGGCAAAAAAATTAGCAGGCACGGAGAACTGTGACATTCTATACTAAGTCGTAGCAGGTTAGCTAATGAAAATGGTGGTTGTAGGAGCAACTTGACGTTCACGCTTGTTATATGTTGTTTATATGGCGAGGTATGGATCAGAAAATGAAACCTTATTTCAAGCAAGAACGGTTTGAATTGTATCAAGGGGATTGCTTGGAGGTGCTCGGTCAATTGCCCGAGAATTCAGTGGAAATGATTTTTGCCGACCCTCCTTACCATCTTTCAAATGGCGGATTCACCGTTCACGCCGGTCGAAGGGTTAGTGTCAATAAAGGGATATGGGATAAAAGTAAGGGATTGGAAAATGACTTCAATTTTCATGGTAAATGGATAGCTGCATGCAGGAGGGTGCTAAAACCAAGCGGCACCATTTGGATTAGCGGAACCTATCATTCAATTTATGCTTGCGGGTACGCTTTGCAACTGGCTGGTTTCAAATTGTTAAACGACATTGCTTGGTATAAATCAATCGCTGCGCCAAGTCTAAGCTGAAGAAATTGATATGAAGCAGCACGAAGCAGTAATTAGAGTAATGGAAGAGAATGGTGGGTTTGCCACACTCGGCTTTTTATACCAAAATGTTTTGAAAGTTTCCGATGTTGATTGGAAGACAAAGACACCCTTTGCAAGCATACGACGCATAGTTCAAGATGAAAGATTTTTCTTCAAGATAAGGCCGGGTCTATGGGCTTTAAAAACATTTAAAAATAGACTACCAACGGAAATTTTCCCTACTAAACCATTACCGGAAACAAAGAAGTTGGATTTCAACCATTCATATTATCAAGGTTTATTGGTTGAGATAGGCAACCTTAAAAGTTTTCAAACATCAGTTCCATCTCAAGATAAAAATAAAAAATATCTGGATAAAACCTTAGGGGAGATAACAACAATAACAAGTTTTTATCAGTTTGGTTATGACTATTTAGTGAAGAGAGCCAGCACTATTGATGTGATTTGGTTTAATGAGAGAAGGATGCCCGACTCCTTGTTTGAAGTAGAACACTCAACCGATATTCAAAATTCACTCCTAAAATTTGTAGATTTGCAGGATTTTTATGCCAAGTTTTTTATTGTAGCAGATAAGGTTCGACGGAAAGAATTCGAAACAAAAGCAAAGTTTTCCGCCTTTACTCCTTTATCAAAAAGGGTCCAATTCATAAATTATGATGCAGTTTCAGATTGGCATACAAAAACTTATGAATATGTTGTTTTGGAAAAACAAATAGTGCCATGAATGAAAATAGATGGGTATTCGCCGTTTCTGAGGAAAAAGCGGAAAAACTAATTGATCGACTGATTTTTTGTGCCTACTGTAAAGAACCTTTTAAAGAATGCGATACCGTGATTCCCGGTGTCGGGATAAGGGTAGGCGATATTGATGTTTGGAAATTTAAAAAACATTATTGGCATTACGGGTGTATTGAAGATTCTGAGAAAGTTGCTTAATTCAAAAATTGTGGATGATTTTCGCGCTTTGACGGGGAAAATGGGCGTTTTGGTTCAACCAAGGACGAAAGGCCCCGGCCATGGAAGTACTTCAAGAGCTTTTTATGCCCGCACCGGTTTTGTAAAGAGCATTCTCGGCTTATAAAATAATAACTCGCAGCTACCGGCCCTTTTCCAATGCAAAAAGGAGTGGGGATTCGTGAATCGCCCCTACGATTGATGGATGGCCCAACCCACTTTCCCTCGGCAAGCTTCCTCGACTACGCTCGGAACAAGTCGGGACAAGCCCGTTTCGAGAAAGGGGGTGGCTTGGGTTGCAGTTTTCATTTTCACCCCCTCCGGCGCAGAGCGCCTCGCCCCCCCTTTCAAATACAGTGATTAGAGATTAGGGATTCTCCACCATTCCCCTCCAAAAAAAACAGAGGGGACAAAAAAGATAGGGCACGTGGCAACGTGCCCCTACAAATACAAAGACGGGCAGACACGAGGCCTGCCCCTACAAAAACCGACGGAGAATTTTGATTTTAGACAAGGGGCTGCGCTTTTTGCTTGACTTTTCACCTCTTTTTGGGATTTTTGGCAACCCGGAGGACGTTTGCATTTGGCCATACGGGATTTGAAAGCCGGCGAAGAGGTTAGCGGATTTTTCGCCGTCAGGAAAAAGGAGCTGAAAGAATACGACAGCCGGTTTTTTTTGAAGCTGGAGCTGGGGGACGCCTCCGGTCGGCTGGATGCCGTTATGTGGGAGGAGGCCGCCATTACCAATCAACAAATTGAAGTGGGCTCCGTGGTAAAAGTAAAAGGAACGGTGACCACCTACCGGGATGATTTGCAGATAAACGTCCGGAACATCCGGCCGGCCAAGCCGGAGGAGTTTTCGCTGGATGCCATTCTCCCCCGTTCCAAGTTTTCCAAAGAGGAACTGGAAAAACGGTTCGGCGAGGAAGTGGGGCGCATTAAAAACCCGCATTTGAAAAAGCTTCTCGAATTGTATATGTCCGACCGGAAAATCTTTGACGCCTACCTATCCGCTCCGGCCGGAAAGCTCTGGCATCACAATTATATAGGGGGGCTGGCGGAGCATTCATTACAAATGGCGGAGATTGCCCGGAAGCTGGCGCCGTTTTATTCCCTCGTTGATGTCGATTTGCTGGCTACCGGGGCGCTTTTGCACGACAGCGGCAAGGTGTGGCAGTATCAGGTTATCGGGTTTTTTGACTACACCACGGAGGGGCGGCTGGTCGGCCACATCAACTCCGGCGACCATTACATCGCCTCTTTGGCGGAGAAAATCGAGGGGTTTCCGGCCGAGCTTCTGCTCCGTCTGCGACACCTGATTTTGTCCCACCAGGGGACGGGGGAGCAGGGGTCCCCCATCGTGCCGCAGACGCCGGAGGCGTTTGTGCTTTATTCCATAGACGAACTGGACTCCAAAATGGGGGCTTTGGCCCGGATTTTTGAGAAAGAAAAAAAGGCCGGATGGAGTGAGTATATTAACCTAATCGGCCGATATATTTATTGGGGTGAAAACCGCATTCAAACATAGTTCCCTTGGGAAGGGAGAAACCGGAATGGGATTTTTCGACTTAATTTCGAACGACATCGGCATCGATCTGGGAACCGCCAACACGCTGGTTTTCGTGCGCGGGGTGGGCATCGTATTGAACGAGCCCTCCGTGGTGGCGGTGGACACCTCCAACAAGAAGGTTTTGGCGATCGGGGCGGCGGCCAAGGAGATGGTGGGACGCACCCCGGGGGAGATTTCCGCCATCCGCCCGTTGAAGGACGGCGTTATCGCCGATTTTGAAATCACCGAGCGGCTTTTGTCCGACTTCATTAAACGGGTGGTGCGGCACAAATATTTGATGAAGCCGCGCATCGTCATCTCCGTTCCTTCCGGCATCACCGAAGTGGAAAAGCGGGCCGTTAGGGATTCGGCGGAAAACGCCGGGGCGCGGGAGGTATATCTGATTCAAGAGCCGATGGCGGCGGCGATCGGCGTGGGGCTGCCGGTGGACCGGCCGACCGGGTCGATGATTATCGACATCGGCGGCGGGACTTCGGAAATCGCCGTGATCGCCTTAAACGGCATCGTCAACAACACCTCCATCCGGATTGCCGGGGATGAGCTGAACGAGGCGATCGTCCTCTACCTCAAGAAAAATTACAATCTTTTAATCGGCGAGCTGACGGCCGAGGAGATAAAAATAAAAATCGGGTCGGCCTTCCCCTTGGAAAAAGAGGAATCGATGGAAATCAAGGGGCGGGACTTAGTCGCCGGGGTTCCCAAGACCTTGAAAATCTCCTCCGTGCAAATCCGGGAGGCGTTGTCCGAGCCGGTGAACGCCATCGTGGAGGCCGTCCGTCAAGCTTTGGAACGGACGCCGCCGGAGCTGGCGGCGGATATTCTGGATAGAGGCATCATCTTAACCGGCGGCGGGGCGCTTATACGGGGGCTGGATAAGCGCTTGCGGCAGGAAACCAATCTCCCCGTCAACGTGGCGGAGGACCCGCTCACCTGCGTGGTGCGGGGAACCGGGAAAGTTTTGGAGAACATGGCCCAATATTCCAAAGTATTGATAAAAAGCCGGCGCGACTAGTTTGGTTGTATCATAGGACGTGGCGCCTCTTCTTTTAATCAAGAACCTCAAAAAGAGCTATCCTCCCCAACGCACCGTTTTTGACCGGGCGACGCTTGCCGTCGAACCGGGTGAGCTGGTGGCCCTTTGCGGCCCTTCCGGGGCCGGAAAGACCACTTTTTTGGACATCATCTATTTGTCCGAACGGCCGGAAAGTGGAGAGATTTTTTTGGAAGGGAAGCAGGCCCCCTGGAACGAACGGCGGGGGGTGGCTCCCTGGCGGCGGCGAATCGGCTACATTTTTCAAGACCAAAAACTGTTTTACGACCGGACGGTTTTTGAGAACGTGGCATTGCCCTTCTTTTTCGACTCCCAGCAGCCCCCCAATTTGAAACAGGAGGTGGAGAAATGGCTTTCGGCGGTGGGGCTTTTTGGCCAGAAGGATAAAAGCCCGGGCGAGCTTTCGCTGGGAGAGCGGACCTTGGTGGCGCTCTGCCGGGCCTTGATCACCTCTCCCCCTTTGATTTTGGCGGACGATCCGCTGTCCAATTTGGACTCCGCCCGGGCAGAAGTAGCTTTGAAGCTGTTGGAAAAAGAGGCGGAGGCGGGCAAAGCCGTGGTTTTGACTTCGGCGACCGGGAACGTGAACTGCCCGCGGGTTAAATTCTACTTCATTGACCGGGGACAGCTTTTGGGGGAAACCCGGGAAGTTCCGGCCTAATATGCGCACCGGTTTTTTTGTGCGGGAATCGTTCCGCGGAATCAAGCGGGAGAAGGGGAACACCCTTTTGTCGCTACTTTCCTTGCTGATGGCGTTTGTGCTTTTGGATTTGTACTTTGTCGGCGCCTATAATTTGAGTTTCTTTTCCGAGCGGCTGCAGCGGGGGCTGGTTTTGCAGGCCTTTTTGACCGATGAGCTTTCAGATATTCAACGGGATTCGCTGCAGGTGAGCATCGGCGCTTTGGCCGGAGTGGCATCCGTGGAGTACAAATCCTCCGATTCGGCTCTGGCCGAATTGGAGCGGGACTTGGGGGAGTCGATTGCCGGGGAGCTTTCCGCCAATCCGCTGCCGGCCTCCTTCACCGTTGAACCGGCCGCCGACCGGAAGACCCCGGAGGGGCTGGCCGAGCTGGCGGAAATTCTCAAAGCGATGCCGGGGGTGGAGGAGGTTTTGTACCCGGAAAGCTGGGCGGCGGATTTGGAAAACGCCTTTGCCAAAACGGAGCGGCTGGGGATGTGGCTGTTCATCGCCTTGAGCGCGGGGGTCATTTTGCTGACCGCCAACACCATCCGGCTGGTTTTGAAATCGCGCGCCCAGGCGGTGGCGATGTACGCCCTTTTGGGAGCGGGACGGGGATTTTTGACCATTCCCTACTATCTTGAAGGGATTTTCCTGGCCGTAATGTCGGCGATTTTGGCCTGGGGCGGGGTGGCCTGGCTGATTCTGGGGGTGATCCGCTCCACTTTGCCCCTGGCGCTCTTTCCGTTCACCGCCGGTCTTTTGACTCTGGGGCTGGCGGTCGTGCTTGGGCTGGCGGGGAGCTTTTTGGGTATCAAAAAAGAGCTGAAGGTATGAAAGTTTTCCTGGCCGCATTGGGACTGGCTCTTTTTTCCGCAGGATTTTCTCGGGCGCAGGAAAGCGACTACGATTCGGTGGCCCGCACCCCGGCGGACGCGGCCGAGGCCTCCGAGGATTTGAAGAAAATCCGGCAGGAGCTGGATGCGGAAAGACGAAAACTGGCCGAGGTGGAGCGGCAGGAAAAATCGGTAACCAAGCAACTGGATAACCTGGACGCCAACATGGCCCTGACCGAAAAATATCTGAAACGGCTGGCGCGAAAAAAGCGGGAGGTGGAAAAACGGCACAAGCTGACGGCCGCCACTTTGGACATGTCCGAGACGATTTACGAAAACAAAAAGGAGCGGCTGGGGATGCGGCTGAAGTACTTCTACGTGGCCAATCAGAAGTCGAAATCGGAGATTTTATTGGCGGCCGCCGAGCCGCAGCTGATGCTGGAGCGGTTTTTCGACTTCCGTAGAATTCTTTCACAGGAGAAAAAGGAAATAGCGCTCGTTCAGAACCAGAAAGAATACCTGGCCGTTCAAAAGGAAAGGTTGGAAAAGCAGGCGGCCACCCTGCGGGCCATTGAGCGGGAGCGAAAGCGGGAGGAAAGCCGGCTTTTGGCCAGCAAGGAGCGAAGACAGGTGCTTTTGGCCTCGCTGCGCCAGCAGAAACAGGGGCATCTGGCTTCCATTGAACGCTTGAAGCAGTCGGCGGCCGAACTGCAGCGCATCATCTCCGAACTGGAAAAGAAGCGCAAGGCGCGCCCGGCCGCCGTGCCGGCGGGCGTCAATTTTGCCAGCTTACGCGGGACGCTTCCATGGCCCGTTTCCGGGCGGGTTCTCTCCCGCTTCGGCACACACAAGGACCCGGTGACCAAGGTTGTGTCGTTTCAACCCGGAGTGGACATACAGGTTTCCGGCGGGGAACAGGTGCGCGCGGTGGCGGCCGGGTCGGTGGCGTATTCCGGTTTTCTGCGCGGGTACGGAAAGTTTTTGATTCTATCCCACGGAGGAGGGTATTATACGCTTTACGCCCGGCTGGAGGACGTCTTCGTGGACACCGGAAGCCCGGTGGCGGCAGGGGACGCTTTGGGAACGGTTTCGGCGGAGGCCTCCGAGCTGGGGAGCGGGTTTCATTTCGAAGTGCGCAAGGGAAAAACGCAGGAGGACCCGGAGCAGTGGCTGCAGTAGTGACAACTTTCGAAGGAGTTTTGGGGCAGGAAAGCGTCAAGTTCGCCCTTACGCGGGCCTTGGCAGCCGACCGGCTGCCGCACGGGCTTTTATTTTACGGCCCCAAAGGGACGGGGAAGTTCGCGGCCGCCGTTTCACTCGCAAAAATTCTTTTGTGTGAAAAGAAAAACGGCTGCGGGGTTTGTTCCGGCTGCAAAAAAGTTTCCGCTTTCTCCCATCCCGATTTTTTAATCACCATTCCTCTCCCCTCGGCGGGCAGTCCGCCCGAGCGGAAAAAGGAGGAGGCGCGGCAGGAGATTTTCGGTCATTTTCTGGAGAGCAAAAAGAAAAATCTGTACGACCCGGTCTGGAAGGAAAACGCCGATTTCACCACCGTTTCCGATTTGCAGACCCTGCAGGACCGGCTGGCGCGGAAACCGATGGAGGGGGACTGGCAAATAACCGTTCTTGTCGAGGCCGACCGGCTGCAACTGCCGCAGGGGGCGAACAAGCTTTTAAAAACTTTGGAAGAGCCGCACAAAAATACGCTTTTGATTTTGATTGCCGAGCGGCCCAAAAACCTTTTGCCCACCATTCTTTCCCGTACGCAGAAGTTTTTCTTTCCCCCTCTTCCCGCCGAAATCGTCGCCGGTTTTGCCGAACGAGAGTTCGGGTTGGGGAAAAAGGAAGCCGGCGACCTTGCAACGGCTGCTTCCGGAAGCATCGCCAAGCTTTATTTTCTGCAGAATGAAAAGGAACAGGAACGGCGGCAGCAGGCGTGGGAGGTTTTGCGGCTGGCTTTGGCCGGGCAGCAAGCGCAGCTTTTTTTGGCGCTCAAGCAGGCCACCGATACCCGCAAGAAGGATGAAGTTTTGTCCTTTCTTTCCTGGGTGGAGGTTTTTTTGTGGGAGCTTTTCTGTTTTGCCGAGCTGAAGCAACCGGAACGGGTGGGGAGTTCGGATTTGAGGCCGGAGTTTGAAAAAATCACGGCGGCTCAAAAGGGCTCCTTCCCTTATTTGACCGCCCTGCAAGAAGTGGGAAAAACGCGGGCGGATTTGGAGCGAAACGTAAACTTCCGGCTGGCGCTTTTCTGGTTGTTTGCACGTATTATGCGCTCCCATCGGCTTCAAAAATAAGTGTAGTCTTCTCTTCCGCTTTTGACTTTTCCCCTTGGGGCGGCAATATTAAAGCCGAAAGGATGAAAACCCGTCAATTCTTATGAGCGAGTACTGGGTTTTGGAGTTCAAGGGGGCGCGCTACGACAAGTTTTTCAACCCCGAGCGGGTGCCCATCCGGCCTTCCGAGTTCGCCGTTGTCCAAGCCGAAAAAGGGGAGGATATGGGGCGGCTTTTGCGGGTGATTTACTCCGACCGGGAATATGAAAAGGAAGAGGAGGTTTTCAATATTTTGCGGCGGGCGGCGCCGGAGGATCTGAACCGCTACAAGGAAGTGCGTGAAAAGGAGAAGACGGCCTTGCGGGAGTGCCGGACGCTGGTGGAGGGGCGCGGGCTTTTGATGCGGCTGGTGGATGCCGAGATGCAGTTCGACGGGAGCAAAATCATTTTCTTTTTTTCCGCGGAAAAGCGGGTGGATTTTCGGGATTTGGTGCGGGAGTTGGCGAGCATCCACAAAACACGCATCGAGATGCGGCAAATCGGGGCGCGGGAGGAAGCGCGGCGGCTGGGGGGGGTACGGACGGTGCGGCCTCAAGCAGTGCTGTACGACGTTCATCAAGGATTTTCGGCCGATTTCCACCCAGTTTGCCCGGGACCAGGGACTGGCCTTGAACCCGCAGAAAATCACCGGGAACTGCGGGCGGCTTTTGTGCTGTTTGCTCTACGAGCAGGAGGATTATGCCCGGGGGATGGCCCAGTTTCCGAAAGTCGGCAGCCGCTTTGCCACGGAGCGGGGGGAGGGGGAAGTGGTGAAGCTGAACTTTGTGAAGGAGTTTATGGCCGTGCGGCATACGGACGGATTTGAGGAAAAGGTGAGTTTGCTGCAGTTCCGGAAAGCCAAACGCTGCGGGGATTGCGACTGCGGCCGGAAGAAGGAAGCATCCTGATGCAGAAGCCCTTGTTCATCACCACGCCGATTTACTACGTCAACGACCGGCCGCACGTGGGGCACACCTACACCACTTTGGCGGCGGACGTTTTGACCCGTTTTTGGCGGCAGCGGGAGCGGAAGGTTTTCTTTCTCACCGGCACGGATGAGCACGGCACCAAAATCGCCCAGAGCGCCAAGGCGGCCGACAAGACGCCGCAGGTTTTTGTGGACGAGGTTTCGGCGGAGTACAAAAAGGCCTGGGCGGGAATGAAAATTGAATACGACTATTTCATCCGCACTACGGAGGAACGGCACACCAATACCGTCAAGGAGTTTTTGTCCCGCTTGAAAAAAGCGAAAACGCCGGACGGCAAGGAGGCGGTTTATTCCGGCGTTTATAAAGGACTCTACTGTACGGGGTGCGAGAAATTCGTCACGGAAAAGGATTTGGAAAACGGGCTTTGCATCTATCACCGCATTCCGCCGGAGACGGTGGAGGAAAAGAATTACTTTTTCCGGCTTACTTCTTATCTGCCGCAGGTGGAGAAGCTGATTTATGAGGATAAAATCAAAATCGAGCCCTTGGAGCGGAAGAAAGAGACCTTGGGGCTTTTCAAAGTGGGACTCGAAGATTTTTCCATTTCCCGCGAGAGGGAAAGCTGGGGAGTGCCGCTCCCCTTTGACCCGGAGCAGACCACCTACGTCTGGGTGGATGCGCTCATTAACTACATCACGGCCTCCGGTTTTAGCACAGATGCCAACAATTTCGATTTGTGGTGGCAAAAGGGGGAAGTTTTGCACCTGATGGCCAAGGATATTTTGAAGTTCCACTGCATTTTCTGGCCGGCGTTACTTTTGGCCGCCGGGGTGAAGCCGCCGGACCGAGTTTTCGTGCACGGTTTTTTTTCGGTCAACGGGCAGAAAATGTCCAAATCGCTGGGGAACGTCATCGATCCGCTTTATCTCGCTTCCGAATACGGGGTGGACGCGGCGCGGTATCTTTTGCTCACCCCTTTCGGCTTTGGGCAGGACGGGGATTTGCGGGTGGACCGTTTTGTCACCCGCTACAACGCCGATTTGGCAAACGATTTGGGAAACCTGGCGAGCCGGACCATCAAGATGGTGGAGACCAATTTCGGCGGGAGCGTTCCGGAAGCGAAAAGCCCGGATGAGGCGGCTTTGGATTTGGCCAACGAAGTGGAAAAGACCGAAAAGAAGGTGGCCGAACTTTTCGAGCGGATTGCCCTGACGGAAGCGGCGGATGAAATCGGACAATTGGTCAAAAAGGCAAACCGGTTTTTCGACTCACAGGCGCCGTGGAACTTGGCCAAGGATAAAAAGACGGAGCAGTTGGGGACCGTTTTGTACTACACGCTGGAGACCTTGCGGCATTTGGCGCTTTTGTATTACCCCTTTATGCCGGAAAAGTCGCAAAAGCTTTTGGCTTATTTGGGCCAGAGCGTAGAAAAAGAGCCGGAGGTTTTGGGGCTCTTTCAATGGGGGCGGCTGAAGGCGGGGAGCAAGGTTTCCCATCCAGAGCCGCTTTTTCCGCGGCTGGAAAAGGAAAAAGCTGCGGTTGGAGTCCCGGAAGCGGGCGTTGTCTTGGAGGAGGACGGACTGGTGACCATTCAAGATTTCGCCCGGCTCAAATTGCGAGTGGCGGTCGTCGAACAAGCGGAGCGGGTGGAGAAATCGGACAAGCTTTTGCGCCTGCAGGTAAATTTGGGTGGAGAAACTCGTCAGATTGTGGCGGGGATTGCCCAGTTTTACACGCCGGAGAATCTGGTTGGCAAAAAAATCGTGATGGTGGCGAATTTGAAACCGGCCAAAATTTTCGGCGTGGAGTCGCGGGGGATGCTTTTGGCGGCGAAAAAAGAGGGAAAACTGGTAATCGTGACCCCGGACGGGGAGATTCCGCCCGGTGCGGAGATTTCGTAAAGGAGGAAGAATGGTTTTTGCGGATGCTCTGCCGGTTGGAAAACTGAAAACACATGCTTGGTTGTATGATTCCTTTCTCATTTTGGGCGGGAGTTTGTTCATTGCGCTTTCGGCGCAAATTGCCATTCCTCTCCCCTTCTCCCCTGTGCCGATTACGGGGCAAACATTTGCGGTCTTGGTCGTGGCGATGCTTTTGGGGCGGTGGCGCGGGGTGGCGGCGGTTTTGGCTTATTTGGCGGAAGGGTCAATCGGCCTGCCGGTATTTGCGGGAGGGGCTGTGGGCTTTGCAAAAATCTTGGGACCGACGGGAGGGTATTTGGTCAGTTTTCTTCCTGCCGCCTATTTGGTCGGGTATCTGGCGGAAAAGGGGTGGGATAGAAAAGTTTCCACCACCTTTCTAGCGATGATTTTGGGGAATGTCATCATCTTCGGTTTCGGGGCGCTATGGCTCGCAAAATTTGTCGGCATCAATCAAGCATTCAGTTTGGGGGTTCTTCCCTTTTTGGCCGGGGATGTGGTGAAAATCGGGCTGGCGACAGTTGTTTTGCCGGGGGCGTGGAAACTTTTGGGCGAAAAGAAGTAATTATTGTTTTCCACGAAAAACCCTCGATTAAAGTCGAGGATACCAAGTATCCGCAATTACAATGGTTGATACCCACGCGCATCTGACTTTTCCGGATTTTCAGCAAGACCTTTCGGAAACGGTCGCCCGGGCAAAAGCGGCCGGGGTGGATAAAATCATCAACGTTGGCACGGATGCAGAACACATCGCCAATGCCATCGAACTGGCGGAAAAATATGACGGGCTTTATGCCTCGGCTGGGCTGCATCCCCACGAGGCGGAGAACTTTTCGGAAGAATTGTTGAAAAAAATGGAGGAGTTTGCCCGGCATCCGAAAGTCGTGGCGATTGGGGAAACAGGGCTGGATTTTTTTCGCAATTACGCCCCAGCGGAGGCGCAATATCGCGCTTTCGAAGCGCAGGTGGAGCTGGCGCGGCGAACGGGAAAGACCTTGGTGATGCATATCCGCGCGGCGTTCAAAGAGGCGTGGGGCGTTCTGGAAAAAGCGGATTTGGGGGCGGAAAAAGTGGTTCTGCACTGCTTTGGTGAAGGGGTCGAAGAGGCCAAAAAGGCGATCGAAAAACGGTATTTTCTTTCCTTCAACGGCACGCTCACTTTTTCGAAGTCCACACTGCCAGAAGTTGTCAAGATTTTGCCTGCCGATTTGATTTTGACCGAGACGGACTGCCCGTATCTGGCGCCGGTTCCCCATCGCGGTAAGCGGAACGAGCCGGCGTATATTCCGTTGGTGGTGGAAAAGCTGGCGGCTATCCTCGGATGCACGAAAGAAGAAATGGCGGGAATCACCTCCGCTAACGCCGCGCGCGCTTTTGGCATTTGAATGCCCAAAAAATCGTTAGGGCAGAATTTTTTAATCAACAAGTCCATCCAAAAAAAGATTGTTTCCTTTTTAGACCTCTCCCCTTCCGATTTGGTTCTGGAAATCGGTGCGGGAAAGGGAGCCATGACCGTTCATTTGGCGGAAAGCGGGGCGAAGCTTTGGGCGGTGGAGGTGGATAAAAAAATTCTGCCGGAATTGACAGCCAAGCTGGCGCCTTTTTCCAACGCCCAAATTTTGCCGCAGGCAATCCAGAGCGTGCGGCTTTTGGATTTGGAGTCAACCGGAAAATTCAAGATTGCCGGCAACATCCCCTACCATTTGACCAGCCCAATTTTGGATTGGCTGGCCGTACAGAAGGACCGAATCGAACGAGCCGTAATAATGATTCAGCGGGAGGTGGCCCGGCGGGCTATGGCCGGGCCGAAGACGTCCGAATATTCGCCGCTTACCTTCTTTGTTCGTTTCCACTTTGAAGTGGAAAAACTTTTGGACGTGGGGCCGGGGAATTTTTACCCCAAACCGAAGGTGAACTCCACAGTGGTGAAATTGATTCCCCGACCGGAAGTGCCCTGGGGGGTTGAAAGTCCGGAAAAATTTTTTGAAGTGGTCAAAAAAGCGTTTTTGCACCGGCGGAAGACGCTTTTGAACTCGCTGGTGCTTGAAAAAGTCGCCTCGGCGGAGAAATTGGGGGAAATTTTTGAAGCAGTAGGAATTCCGGCTAAGGCGCGGCCGGAGGATTTGGGTTTTCTTGAGTTTGCCCGGCTGGCAAAGTTGCTTTTTCCTTCCGGCTGAATTTTTTCAGCCACAAGCGGCAGGCCTGGCTGCCGAGGATGCCGCCGAGTGTGTCGGCAATCCAGTCGTACACCTCCATTGTCCGGCCGGGGACGTAGAACTGGTGAATTTCGTCCGTGGCGCCGTAAAAGCTGGCGATGAGGACGGCCCAGAGATAGGGGTGCTTCCAGCCCAATTGGACAAAGAGGCGGGCGAAAAGAAAGCCGAAAAGACCGTATTCCCCCAGATGAATAAATTTATCGCTCCACGCGAACCGCAAGGTGGGAAGGGAGGCGCTTTCTATGGAGGAAAGACCAAAAATCAAAAGCGCGTAGCCGAGGGGCGGGAGCCAAAGGGAAAGCTGTTTTTTCACCGAAGGTGAATATAGAGAGTTTGTGAAAAAAGGTGCTATAAAATCAGGAAATCAGCGTATATTGTTAGAGTAAAGGTTCTCAAAATGAGAACGACCTTCAAAAACGAGCTAATTAAAAAAACGGGGGTTATTTTTGTCTTTGTGCTGACCTTGCTTAGTGCGGTCTCCCTTTTTGCCCAGCCGTACATTGGTTGGATTCAGCGATACAACGGGCCGGGAAATGGGGATGATAAAGCCGTCGCTCTTGCGATCGATAATAGCGGCAACGTTTATATAACTGGTTCGAGCATCGGAGACACTACTGGTCTCGATTACTGCACAATCAAATATTTGCCGAATGGCGACACGGGGTGGGTTCGTAGATATAACAACCCGGCATACAAAGGAGATTATACCGTTGCTCTTCGCTTAGATAAAAGCGGAAACGTCTATGTAACCGGTACGAGTATTGGACAAGGTATCATGGGTGGATATGGCAGCACAGATATTGTCACAATAAATATTTCCCGAACGGCGACACAGCCTGGTTAAGGAGCACATCTATTGCCGCAACAGACCGAGCGGATCTAAGTGCTTTGGGACTGGCGATAGATGGGCATAGCAGTGTTTATATTGAAGGGTGGTCATTTCACCCTTTGTATGGTTCCTCTGGTGTTACGATAAAATATGATTCGGCAGGCAACAGTCTTTGGGCCAATTCGCACTCAAATTCTGGCCCTGCTAATGTAATCTCACCAATTGCAGTGGATTCAATAGGGAGCGAGATATATGCGGCTACATCTGATAGCGTGATTAAAGTCGATTCACTGGGAAACAGTATCTGGTCGAGAAATTTCTCTGGCGTAGTTTACGGGATTGCGCTTGATATTAACAGTAATCCCTATGTTACCGGTGCCGCAGGATGCGGTTATATCACAAGAAAATTTGACGTTGATGGCAACTTACTTTGGTCAACTGATTTACTTTGTTCGTTTGATGGCCCGTCTGCTTTTGCAATAGATAAGAAGGGAAACACTTTTGTTACGGGCAGTGTTTGGGTGTCTTACGAGGTTCCCAGTTGGGTTACAGTTAGTTACGATTCTCTTGGTCAACGACGTTGGTTTCAAACCTTCGGAGTCTATCCACCAGGAGGGGGTACTGCCATCGCTCTGGATTATAATGGATGCGTTTATGCAGGAGGCTATTTACTGAATAGCCCATTTTCAATTGTTAAATACGATTCAGCGGGGAACCTGATTTGGTTGAGGAGCGGAACTAACAGCGGTGGGCTTAAAGCACTTTCTTCGGATGAGAACGGAAATGTATTTGCTACAGGTTATAGTGCTGGTAACGGGACAGGTGATGATTTTTTCACCATCAAATATTCCCCCATTCCATTTTTAAAAGGAGATTTGGACGAGAACGGGGTCTTGACGCTGGATGATATTGTTTCGCTTTTGAATTGCGTATTTTTGGGAAGTGGCAATTGCCCGCCGGCCTTTGCGGATGTGAATTGTGATGCGTTTTTGACACCGGCGGATGTCGTAGTTCTCCTATTGACATTCTTCGCATCCGCTCCTCCCCCCTGCTGAAAAAGTGGAGGTCTGAAGACCTTCCCTCGACAAGCTTCGGGACAAGCCGCTACGCAAAGAACGGGCACAATATATTTGCCCCTACAAAAATCACCCCCTCCGGCCTTCGGCCTCATCCCCCTTGGTAAGGGGGACAAAAAAAGAAGGGCAGGCACGAGACCTGCCCCTACAAAGACGACCTAACCCCTGGCCCCTTCCCGATGCGGGAAGGGGAAATGGGCGCGCAGCAGCTTACCCCTACAAAATCATTTCATGCTTGACAGAGGAATTCGTGGGGGTAATATCCGGTAGATGTTGAAGAAGGTTATTCCGATACTGGTTTTGGCTGTGGGGCTGCTTTTTGTGTTGATATATGTCCAACTTACCAAAGACGCCGATAAAGAAGGCGTTTTGAGCGGGTCGGGGACGATAGAGGTGACCGAGGTGGAGATTTCCTCGAAGCTGGCGGGGCGGATTGAGGTCATCACCAAAGAGGAGGGGGATTCGGTAGCCAAGGGGGAACTTTTGGCCCAATTGGAGCACAAGGAGCTTTCGGCTCAATTAAAAGTGGCGGAGGCGACCATCAAGATGACCGGCGCGCAGATTGCGCAGGCGAGAACCAATCTGAAAAATCTGGAAGACAATTTGAAACGGATCGAGGCCCTTTACAAGTCCGGCTCGGCCACCCAGCAGCAATTGGAGGATATCCAAACCAAGGTGGACGGGGCGCGGGACCAGGTGCGGAGTTTGGAATTTTCGCGGGAGCAGGCCGCGGCGCAGAAAAACTACATTCAGGCGCAAGTGGACAACGCCAAAATCTTTGCGCCGATGACCGGACGGATAATCAAAAAAACGGCCGAGGCGGGGGAAACGGTCTTCCCCGGCTCGCCGATTCTCACCCTGGCGGATTTGTCCAAGCTGACTTTGAAAATTTATTTGAAGGAAACGGAGGTTGGGCTGGTCAAACTGGGGCAGGCGGCCAAAGTGAAAGTTGATTCGTATCCGGACTTGGAGTTTGACGGCAGCGTCTCTTTCATTTCCCCGGTGGCGGAGTTTACCCCCAAAAACATCCAGACGAAGGATGAGCGGGTGAAGCTGGTTTTTGCGGTCAAAATCACCATTCCGAACCCGGAGGAAAAGCTCAAGCCGGGGCAGCCGGCGGACGGAGAGATTTTGGTCGCCCCGGCGAGTTGATGCCTTCCGCAATTGCAGTAAAAGATTTAGTCAAAAAGTTTGCCGAAACGACCGCCGTCGATGGCTTGTCCTTTTCCGTCGAGCGGGGGGAAATTTTCGGCCTCGTCGGCCCGGACGGCGCGGGGAAAACGACCACGATGCGGATGCTGGTCGGGGTAATGTCACCCAGTTCCGGCACGGCGGAGGTGGCCGGGTTTGACGTCGTCCGCCAAGCCGAGGAGATAAAGAAACGCATCGGCTATATGTCGCAGAAGTTTTCGCTTTACGGGGAGCTTACCGTGCAGGAAAATTTGGATTTCTTTGCCGATTTATACCTCGTTCCTCCGCATGAAAAAGTGGAACGGCAGAAGCGGCTTTTGCAGTTTTCCAAGCTGGGACCGTTTGTCGACCGCCAAGCCCGCCACCTTTCCGGCGGGATGAAGCAGAAGCTGGGGCTTTCCTGCGCCTTGATACACACGCCGGAGATTTTGTTTTTGGACGAACCGACCACCGGCGTGGACCCGGTCTCACGGCGGGAGCTTTGGGAAATCGTGTACGACCTTTTGGAAGAACATGTGACCGTATTCGTTTCCACCCCCTATATGGATGAGGCGGAACGCTGCTCGCGGGTGGCCTTCATCCACCAGGGGAAAATTCTGGCCTTGGACGACCCGAAGCAGTTGAAGAGCTCCGGCAATCGGGAGGTTTTTGAGGTCAAAATCAAAAATCCGAGGCAGTGGCGGGAGGGGTTGGAAGGGCTGCCCGGGCTTCTGGAACTGGAGATATTCGGGGATAAACTGCACCTTTCGTTTTCAAAAGGGACTATGGAGGAAAAGGGGCTGGGTGTGCTTTTGTCCGGGAGAGGGGCAACGGCAGACTCGGTCCGCCGCATCGTGCCTTCCTTGGAAGACCTGTTTATTTCGTTGGTGAAAAATCAGGCGGCAAACGGCTGAAATTGGTTGATTTTTGTGCACAAAAACGAAAAACTGTCGGAAGGAGTCAGGATTTATTTTGGGCCGCCGGCAACCTCTTGGAGCACAGCGTATTGAAACGCCGGCCGCCAACCCGACTCCGGCACAGCTTTTGATATTAGAGGTGTGGAACTGGAGGTGTTTCAAAGCAGATTATGGGGATAACGATTGAGGCCAGAAACTTGGTGCGCCGGTTCGGCGCTTTCACCGCCGTGGACGGGGTCTTTTTTGCCGTTGAAAAGGGGGAGATTTTCGGCTTTTTGGGGCCAAACGGGGCGGGGAAATCCACCACCATCAAGATGCTCTGCGGGATTTTGGCCCCCACGTCCGGCGAGCTCTACGTCGGCGGCGTGGACGTGCGCGCCGATCCCGAGGAGGCCAAGCACCGAATCGGGTATATGTCCCAGAAGTTTTCGCTCTACGAGGATTTGACGGTTTGGGAAAACATCGAGTTTTACTCCGGCATTTACCGGCTGCCGGCCCGCTCGAAGCGGGAGCGGATGGAGGGGATGCTGGTGCTTTCCGGCCTCGAAGACCAGAGAAACCGGCTCGCGGGGGAGCTGCCGGGGGGGCACAAGCAAAGGCTTGCTTTGGGATGCGCGCTTCAGCACGACCCGCCGATTGTCTTTCTGGACGAGCCGACCGCCGGGGTGGACCCGATTTCGCGGCGGAATTTCTGGGAGCTAATCGCCAAAATGGCCCAGGAAGGGAAAACGATTTTCGTCACCACCCACTATATGGACGAGGCGGAGCATTGCGACCGGCTGGCGTTGATTAACAACGGGAAAATCGTCGCGTCCGGCACGCCCACGCAGTTGAAATCGCAGCAAACCGGGGTTCTATTGGAGGTGGCGACCTCCCAGCCGATACGGGCGTTTGCCGCCGTCCGGCGGGAGCTGCCCGAAACCTCGCCGGCGCTCTTCGGCGCGCTTCTGCACCTGACCGGTCTTGAGCGGGAAGGAATCGAACGGAAGCTGCGGGCGGTTTTCGAAAAGGAGCTGATTGCCATCGAAACACTGACACCCGTTTCCGCCACCTTGGAGGATGTTTTCTGCCAGGTGATCGAAAGTTCCGATTCCCCGGTTTCACCCGGAACAGGAGCCAGGATCGGATGAAGTTTCAGCGGATTGGGACTTTGATTAAAAAGGAATTTGTCACCATCCGGAGGGATTTCTCCTTTGCCCTGAACATTTTCATCATGCCTTTGATCATGCTCGTCATTTACGGTTACGGCATCCGCTTCGACATCCAGTACCTGCCCACGGTTGTCTGGGATTTGAGCCAAAGCCCGCAGAGCCGGGAGCTGGCGGAAAAATTTCTGGCCTCCGGCTACTTCAGTTCGGCCGGGGCGGCTTCCGGCTACGACGAAATCGAGGAACGGTTCGACAAAGGGGAGGCGAAGCTGGCCCTGGTCTTTCCGGCCGATTTCGGCTCCGAGCTGGCGCGGGGGGAGAAAACGGCGGTGCAGATTCTGGTGGATGGTTCGGACAACAACACGGCGACTTTGGCGGTCGGTTACGCCCGGGGCATTGTGCAGAACTATCAGGCCGATTTGGTGGTGGAAAAGCTGGCCCAAAAGGGGATCCGGCTTCCTTTTGAAGTGCCGGTCGTTTCCCTGGAGAACCGGATGTGGTATAACCCGGAGCTCAAATCGATCCGCTTCATTCTGCCCGGCGTCATCGTGGTGATTATGAGCGTGATGGGGACGATGATGACGGCGATGACCATCGTCGGCGAGAAGGAACGGGGAACCTTCGAGCAGGTGGCAGCCTCCCCCCTTTCCGGGATGGAGTTTTTGACCGGCAAAATCGTCCCGTACATCCTTTTGGCGCTGGTCGACATGGTGCTCATCGTGGCGGCGGGGTATTTTTTGTTCCGGGTGCCCGTGGCGGGCTCGTTTGCGCTGCTTTTTTTCTTTTCGCTTTTATTCGTGGCGGTGACGATGGGGCTGGGGCTCTGGGTCTCCTCCATTTCCAGTTCGCTGCAGGGGGCCATGACGCTGGCCTTTTTGGTCACGCTCCTCCCTTCCATTCTGCTTTCCGGGTTCATCTTTCCAATCGATAATTTTCCGGCCCCGCTCAAGGCGATCACTTATTTGAACCCCGGGCGGTATTTCATCGAGGCCCTGCGGGGGATTTATCTGAAAGGGGTCGGGCTTTCAATCCTCTGGCCGCAGGCGGTCTTTTTGTCGCTTTTGGGGGCCTCCCTTTTGGGGATCACGCTCTTCCGGTTCAAAAAGAGGCTGGCCTGATGGAAGCCGCGTGGAAGGAGAGCGCCGGGCGGGTCCGACAGGTGGTGAAAAAGGAAGTGATTCAGATTTTGCGGGACCGGAAGTTTCTGGTTTTGGTTTTGGTCACGCCGGTTTTGCAGACGGTGATTTTCGGCTACGTGGCGAACGTGGACGTGACCGACATCCCGACGGTCGTCTGCGATCTGGACCGCACGAACCAGTCGCGGGAGCTGGCTGATCGCTTTTTGCAATCCGGTTTCTTTTCGGCGGCGGGCCGGATTGACGACCCGCGGGAGGCGGACCGGTGGCTGGACGGCGGGAAGGCAAAGGTGGTATTGGTCATCCCCCCCGATTATTCCCGCGCCGTGGCCGGCAAAAAGGGGGCGGCGATACAGGTTTTGACCGACGCTACCAACAGCAACGTGGCGGGGATCGCCGGCAGCTACGCTTCGGCCATCGTGGCGGCGGCCAACGTCGATCTGCTCCTTGCCCGACTGCACAAAATCGGCATCCGGGCGCAGGAGACGGTTTTGGTGGAGCCGGAGGTGCGGGTCTGGTACAACCCGGAGCTCAAAAGCGTCAACTTCATGGTGCCCGGGATGCTCTGCGTGATTTTGCTGACCGCCACAATGAACCTGACCGGCATTTCGATGGTGCGGGAAAAGGAGCGGGGGACGGCGGAGCAGCTTTCCGTCACCCCGGTGCGCTCCTGGGAGCTCGTACTCGCCAAGGTGCTGCCCTTCGTCGGCATCGGTTTCATCAACATGGTCTTCATCCTTTTTCTCGGGATTTTCTGGTTCGGGGTGCCTTTGGCCGGGTCTTTGGGGCTGCTCTTCGCCCTTTCGGGCATCTTCATCTTCACCAGCCTGGGGCTGGGGGTTTTGATTTCCACGGTGGCCGCCACCCAGCAGCAGGCGATGATGATGGCCCAATTTTTCATGGTGCCGAACATGCTTTTGTCCGGATTCATGTTCCCCATCGCCAACATGCCGGTTGCCATCCAGTACGTGACCTATCTGGTACCTCTGCGCTACTACGTGGAAATCGTGCGCCGGATTTTTATGAAAGGGGCGGGGCTTGGCGAGCTTTGGAACCAACTCGTTCCCCTGGCGGTTTTTGGAATAGTGGCGGTCGGTTTGGCCTCCTTGCGCTTTCGGAAGGTGCAAAAATGAGATGGTTCTGGGAGATTTTGCCGTTGGTTTTAATCGGGCTCTTTTTGCTTTTGGCCCTCTACTTTGTTTTGGCCCCGGGGCCCTGGCGGATTTCCTATCCGGTGCGGCTTCTGGTCGGCGGTGTTCTTTTGGTTTACGCCGGAGTGCGGGGCGGCTTCTGGTACCGAAGATGGCAAAAGGAACGGATGAAGGGTATAACCAAGTAGAGCAACTTGAGGGTTGACACTAAACAAGGGAAGGTGTAAATTGAGCGTTTTGAATTTTTTTGAAGGGAAGAAAGAAAGAGCTATGCGATTGATGCGTGCCGCCGGATGGGGATGGGCGTTTGTCCTTTTTGCCGTTTTTTCCTCTTTTGCCGCCCAGCCGGATCCGGCCGCCCAGGCCGCCTACGACAAGAAGGACTACAAAACCTCCATTCAAATTCTCGAAGAGCAAACAAGGAAAAACCCCAACGATGCGGAGGCGATGATCCTCTTGGGGAGCGCCTACCGCCAGTTGGGGGATCTGGCCAAATCGGAAGAGGTGCTCAAAAAAGCGGTCGGCTTAAAGGGAAAAGATCCGCAGGCGCTTTTGGAGTACGGAAACACTCTTTTGGCGCTAAAGAAATTCAAGGAGGCGGAGGAGGTTTTTCAAAAAGGGGTTTCCACCAACAAACGGACGGACGAATTTTACAACGGGTTGGGGCTGGCTCAATTAGGCCAGGGAGCCGGAAACAAAGCGGAGCTTTCCTTCCGGCAGGCGATTCAGAAAAATCCGGATGTGGCCGCCTATCACAAAAATCTGGGGGACGTGAACATGGCCAGCCAGATTTACTCCATAGCGGCCACTTCCTACAAGACTGCGTTGAAACTGGACAGCGCCAACGTGGAAGTGCGCCATCAGTTGGCCCGGGCTTTTATTCTGAACAAAAGCTATAACGAGGCGGTTGCCGAGCTTCAAATTGTTTTGAAATTGAATCCCGGATACGCCAAAGCGTACCAGGATTTGGGAAAACTTTATATCTTTTCGGCCAAGAACGCCGGCGACACCTCGCATTATCAGAAAGCGGTTGAAGCCCTGTCCAAGTACACGCAACTGGATCCCAAGAACGCCGAGGCGTTTCTGGATTTGGCCCGGGCGCAGATTGCCGTGAAGAATGCCGAGGGAGCGCGGGAGGCGGCCCGGCAGGCCTTGGCCATCGATTCGGCGCTCTGCGATGCCTATTTCATTTCCGGGCAAGCCTTGCAGGACACCAAGAAGGATACGGCCAGCTTGAACGCCGTTCTGGAGGATTACAACCGCTACGAGGCCTGTCGAAAAAAGGGGTCTGATGTGATATTTGCCGGCAAGGATTATGAGTTTTTCATCCGGCGCGGGCGGGCCAACCGCTCCCTTTCCGATTCCGTTCATTACGCGCTGGCTTTGGCCGATTTCAACAAGGTTTTGGAGCTTTTGCCCAACAACACCGCCATTCTGGCCGACATCGGTTTGACCCAGTACTACCTCAAAAATTACCCGTCCGCCGATGAAGCCTTTCGCAAGAAACTGGCGGCCGATTCCACCTCTTCCGCGGCTGTGAACGTCTATTTTTATCACGGGTATGTGTTGTCGCAGCTGGAGCGGCACTCGGAGGCCGCGCATGCTTTTGAACGGGTCACAGTTTTAAAACCGGATTTTGTGGGGGGCTGGAAGCAATTGGGGGAGGCCCGCATGCGGCTCAAAGATTACCCCGGGGCCCTGGAGGCGTACAACCGGGTTTTGTCGAAAGACTCCAACGACGTAGACGGCTTGAAGTATGTCGGCTTCGTGTATCTGGACCAGCAAAAGCACAGCCAGGCGCTTCCCTATCTGGAAAGGGCTTGGAAGCAGGTGACCGGCAAAGGGCTTAAGGTATGCGAGCAGACGGACCTGCTGATCTATCTGGCCCAGACCTATATGGCCTTAAAGTCGAATTCCCGGGCCAAGGAGTATTTTCAGCGCTGTTTGGACTGCGATTCGAACAACAAGAGCTGCCGGGAAGGGCTGGATTATTTGAAAGGACTGAAAGGTGAACTCTCCTCCGACGGCGATGACGGATAAAAAGGAACCGAAGGAAGAACGGGCCGACCCGAACATCCGATACCGCTACATCGGTTTCGAGGTTTTCCCGGAACAGAAAAAGCCGTTTTTTGCTTCCGAAGAGGAAAAGAAGCGGCACTTAAGCCGTCTCGAGGAAAAAAAGAAGTTGGACGAGCGGGAATTTTCACTTTTATTTGTTTCCAGCTTCAACCGGGTGGAGCGGGTTGTGCTTTTTATCGCCGCTTTGGCTTTAGTAGCCTCCCCGGCTTTACCCTGGTTTTTCCTTCCCACTCCGCAAGGGGTGGATATGTATTTGGGTTTCAGCTTGATAACGGCCGTGGCCTCCCAAATCGGAATGCTTTTTGGTATCAGCCCGGTGGCCGGAGTCGGCGCGGCACTGGTTTTGTTGAACTTGATTCTGGCCCCGCTGGGGGGAATTTTGCTTTTTTATGCCCTTTTCGGCAAGGGTTCCGACCCGGCCAATCCCTACGTCAAAACCAAAAGGCTTTTGCGCCTGCACTGGCTCCCCTTTGCGGCCTATTTGGCCATTTTCGGTTTGGGAATAGCGGGGTTCAATCTTCCCGAAGGTTCGCTGGCGATTTTTCGGGAGGGTTTCAACATTTTTGGCATTTTTTCGTGGGCCGGGTGGGGATTCTGGACAGTTTTTGTGGCGCATCTTTTGCCGGCGGTCAAGTCGGCAGATTTGTAGATAAAAACAAACGCTTAACTTGAGGAGGAGTTTGTGAAACAGTCGCTTTTTGTAACCCTGCTTCTGGTGGTTTCGCTGGGAGTCGGCTTCGGCATCTGGCTGCAGTTGCCCCAGTATCTCCAAGAAGGGGGCCCCCTAGTGGCGATATTAATCGCCCTTTCCATCATGCTCATCACCTTCATCGTGGAGCGCTGGATCACCCTGCGGAAAGCCAACGGAACCGGCTCCGTGCAGGCCTTTTTCCACTATGTGGTGGAATCCCTGCAAAAAGGGGATCTGGACGGCGCCTTGGCCGCCTGCGACAAGCAGCGGGGCTCCTGCGCCAACGTTTTGCGCTCCGGCATCGAGCGCTACCAGCAGATGATGGGGAACTCCTCCTCCGAAAAGCGGCTGGCCGAAACCCAGCGGGCCATCGAAGAGGCGAACGCCCTGGAAGTGCCGCTTTTGGAGCGGAATTTGATCGCGATGTCCACCATCGCCTCCATCGCCACGATGGTGGGGCTTTTAGGAACCACCATCGGCATGATTCGCGCCTTCCACGCCACGGCCGGGACGGGGGGCGTCATCAACGCCACGGCTTTGGCCCAGGGTATTTCGGAGGCGTTGGTGAACACGGCGGGCGGGCTTTTTGACGCCATCATCGGCATCGTGGCGTACAACTTTTTTGTCAATAAGGTAGACAGCTTCAACTATACCATCGACGAGGCCAGCTACGAAGTTTTGCAGCTTTTGAAGGAAAAGGAAGCCGGCAAGTAAAATGCTGAAAAAGATGAAGCGGCGGGTGGGGGTCCGCATCGACATGACCCCGATGGTGGACATCGCCTTTCTCTTGTTGATTTTCTACATGGCCACCACAGTTTTCAAACCGCCCGAGAAAAAAAGCGTCACCCTGCCGGCTTCGCACGCCAAGCTCCCCCTGCCGGATAAAAACATCATCAACATCACGGTGACCAAGGACGACTCTATTTTCATCGAATTCATTGAAGAGGTGGATGAAGGGGGAAAAAAGATTCCGACCCGGCGGTTGATGGAAACCGGGCCGGACGATTTGATCGTCAATTTGAACATCGCCCGGGGGGTTTTCTGGGAGCGGGGCCAGAACCCGATTCCGGTCATCAAGGGGGACCGGGAAGCCAAGTACGGCTTGATCGAACAGATTATGAAGAACATGAAGGATAACGATCTGAACGTCTTTCAATTAGTTACGGAGTTCAAGGCCGAAGAGCGCTGAAATCAACGGGCGTTTTAGGCGTATTTACTTATGAGAGGTAGGATATGGCCGGATTAGATGGCAGCGGCGAAAGCAGAGCCCGAAAAAAGGGGACCGGACTAAGGCGGCCCAAAAAGCGGCTGGGGATCCGCATCGACATGACCCCGATGGTGGACATCGCCTTTTTGCTTTTGATTTTCTACATGGTCACCACCATTTTCACCACCCCCCAGGCGATGGAAGTGAATCTGCCCAAGGAGGATAAACAGGAAATCAAGATCGCCGAGTCCAATTTGCTCACCATACGCGTGTACAAGGACGGCAAATTTTACGAAAACATCGGGAACAAAAAGCCCAAGCCGATCGACGAACGGCAACTGCGGAACTTTCTGGTTGAGAAGAACCGGGCGAACCCGGAAAAGCTGGTGACGCTCATCCGCATTCACAAGGAGTCGCCGTATTACAAAATGATTTATTTGATCGACGAAATCCAGGTGGTTGAACAGCTCCTCAAGGAAACCATCCCCACCTACAGTTCCCGATTCGCCATGGATACTTGGACGGAGGCGGACGACAAGGAAGTGGAAAAGGCGCTGGGGGGCGGCGAATAAGAGATGAACGGCATTGCCTTGAGTTACGGGGCCTTTGAGTTAAAACGGAACTACCAGCGGCATCTTCTCCGCGCGCTTTTGATTGCCGCCGGGCTGCACGCGGCCATCATTGGCGGTTTTCTGCTCTACAACTACATTAAATCGCTTTCCGACCGGGACAAGGACGTCATCGTCATCCGGGACATCAAATCCCTGCCGCCGCCGTCGTTGCAGAACAAGCCCCCCACGCTGAAAGTGGAGCCGCCGAAAGTGCGGCCGCCGGCCGTGGGGATTCCCAAGGCGATCCCGGATGAGGAGGTGGTGGAGGAAATCACCATTGCCTCGCAGAAGGAACTGGCGGAAATCACCGCACCGACGGAGGGGATGGGGGATGCCGTCATTGACATCGACCCGAGCGAATACACGCCAGAATTTGGCAAATTCGTGGAAGTGGACGAAGAGCCGGCCATCATCAAGCAGGTTAAGCCCCAGTATCCCCCCATCGCTTACTCCAATAAGATTGAAGGCCAGGTGGTGGTGGCCATTCTCGTCGATACGGACGGTAAGGTTTTGGACACCAAGGTTGTGAAAAGCTCCAACGAGATTTTTAATGAAGAGGCCGTGGCGGCCGTCAAGCAATGGAGTTTCAAACCGGCTATCTATAACAAAAAGCCGGTCAAGTTCTGGTACAACACCCCGATTGTATTTAGGCTAGAATAGTTTTCCAAGTAAGGCGCTGAAAAGGACATATCCCTTGGGCCGTTGGCCCGGAAAGGAGTATTTTGTGTCCATTTACTACGGCGCCTTAGAGTTGAAAGCCAGCTATCAGAGGAACTTGGGAGAAGGGCTGTTCTTTTCAATAATCGTTTCAGTAACCATCACCCTTCTTTTTTCCGCCTATACTGGGCGCGCGCTAAAGGAAACAACGATAAAATTCCCGGGGCGAGTTGAAGTTATTCCTTATCCCAAGCCGATGCCGATTCCCCCTTCCCCCGCTTCTCAACGGCGTCCAAAACCGGAACTGCCCCGGCCCAAGGCGGGGGTTTTGATGGCGGATTCTTTTCTGGCAGAACTGCCGGAGAATTTGGAAAAGAAGTTGGGCCCAGCGGAGCTTCTGATAGATGGAGAAAATCCGGGTTCTGCCGGCGAAGGCGGTCCTCTTGGAGGATTCACTGGCGATACGATTGTGGATTTGGACTTGGATGGTTTAAAACCCGTTATTTTGCACAAGACCATTCCAGCTTACCCGGCTATTGCCCAGCAGGTAGGAATGTCCGAGACTGTCATTGCCGAGATCGTAGTTGGCACAGATGGACTTGTACGGGAGGTTCTTATCCGAAAAAAGTCGACCGGAGTTTTTGACGAGGAAGTCGAAGCTGCTCTAAAACAATGGATATTCAAACCCTTGGTGATGGATGGCCGGGTGATACGGTTTCGTTATCTTGAAGTCGTGCGCTTTACTCTTCGTTAAACTTCAGCACCGCCAGATATGCAAAAAACGGCACCACTGGGTGGTGGTAGCGGTCGGCGCCGACAAAGAAAAAATGGATGGCCGCCCAATAGAATAGCGTCCAAACAGGCAAAAGGCTGCCGCCGGCGGCTTGTTTTTTTGAATTAATCAGAACGAAGATCGCTTTTACCGTTCCCCAAAAAAGCAAAATCCACCACATTGCCTGCCCCAAGATAGCCCAGACCAACTGCCCGTATGGAGGTTTTACCGTTAAACCAGACAGAATGTAACCGTAATCAAAACCGAAAACCACCCCTAGTTTAATCAGGCCCAAGCGGAGGTATTCAAATGGATGTTTTTTTACATAGTCCCATCCCAATTTCCAGGCCGTGCGCTCCATTTCTCCTTGACTGTTGAAATCGAACGGCAAGGAATCGGGTAGGTGATAGTAACCGGTGGCTTGGGGATTGGCGCCCATCCAAAAATTGATACCGGAGTGGGTGGATAGGGTCCATACTCCAAATGTTTTGTAGTTGCGGTAAGACCACGGCAGGATTACAAGCAATGCCGCAAGTAAAAAGAGAAGCAGGCGAATCCTACGGCGCTGTAGAGCGGCTGAAGCGGCCGGAATGACCGCCCAAGCCAATACGACTGGCCGAACCAAGGCAGCCAGTCCGAAACTTAGACCGGAAAGAAAGGCGGGCAACCTTTTTTCTCGATGCAGCTCAAACAGATAGATACAGAGCATCCAGAGAAAGACGAAAAGCTGCTCTGAAAGCAGGTATTGGGTCGAATAAACCTCCGGCAAATAAAAAGCAAGAACGGTGCAGGCGGCGAGCGCCGTTTTTTCGTTCTTCCATTTCGAAAATAGATTCCAGAGAAGAAAAAGGGTCAAAACATCAAGAATTATGTTGGCCAATTGAGGCAAAAGAAAAGTATGTCCAAAAATTTTGTATAGACCTGCCAAGAAAGCGACATAGCCGATGGGGCGGTAGGCGGTAATGGCACCATTGTCCTGAAACGTTCCTGTTTGGGCCAAGGTGTGGGCTTGCTGGTCATAATCCCGGGCGTCGGAGACCTGGGGAGCGTTGGCGAAAAGAATTACTGCCAGCCGGAATAGCGTACCGGCGACAAGAATTAGCAAAAACTTGCGTTTTAAATTTCCAGTAGAAAACCAGCTCCAATCCAATTTCCATACCCACAAACCGAAATAAACGGTCCAGATGAAAGACAAAAGCCAGAAGGTCAGATGGTGAACGCGGGTGATTTTGACGGTGGCCCAGGAGGGGCCGTAGCTTTGTATTAACCGGGAGGCCGGGTCGAAGAGAAACGGCGTGAGGGAAACTCCAACCAAACCGAGGAGAAAAAAGACGTGTTTTCTGGACACGTCATTAAATATAGGGACGGCAGTTAGGTTCGAAAGAAAATATTTTTGGTTAGGATTTAATCAGAAGCAAGACGCCGAAAATGGCGGTGGAAATCGGAAAAACAAAAAGAAAGGAAAGAGGGGTGACCAAAACTAGAAGCCCGGAGACGGCGGCGGAGGGGAGCAGCACATAGCGGAACAGGTCGAAAACAAAGCGCAAAATGCGGATGACGACGGCCAGGGCGGCGAGCGCCAAAAAGACGGTCAGCGCCGTGCCGCCGGTGGGGCCCAACTTTTCAAAAATATAGGAATGGAAGGCGGAAACGGCCTGATAGGCGGAACTGAAAATGGGGGAAATTGCTTTTAAGGTTTCATTTATTTCGGCCGGCACTCTTCTTTCCCTTGGGCGGTTGGTCGGTTTTTTCCAAGGGCTCGATGGTGAGACTCGATTCCCCCACCCGCGAAAGCCCATTCATCCTATTGATAAGAAAATTCTGGGTGGAAATCCAGCTTTGGGACAGGGCCAAAACTTCTTCTTCGACCATGTCTTCTTCCCAATCCAACATCACCTGGTCGTAATGCTTGCCGGAAACGATCAAGTCGTCCATCGAAAGAGTGAATTTGACCTTCATTTTACCCTCCGATTCCGACTTCGCAACGGAGGTGCCAAAAGAAGGTTCAAGAAGCCACTTTTTCACCCTTCCATTCCCTTGCAGAGCAAAGGCTTGCAGAAAATGGGAAGTATCCAACAGTGGGCGGATTTCCATACGTTTTTTTATCCTATTGCTTTTACCCCCCTATTCTTGGAGGGGTTCCAATAGAGGGGTCGACTTTTGTAACGGATTTCCGTGAGAAAAATCCTCGCGATTCAAATCATTGGCGATAAGCCGGTTTGTTTGACTACAGTGGGGCTTTTTCTTATCATCTTTTGCTATGCCACAAGCAGCCGTCGGGGTGAAAAAAACTCCGCTATCCGATTTGCACGAAGCGGCCGGGGCCAAAATGGTTCCCTTTGCCGGGTTCTACATGCCGGTTTCCTACCGCGGCATTTCCGAGGAGCACCGCAGAGTCCGCAGCACGGTCGGGGTTTTCGACTTGTCCCATATGGGGGAGTTTCGGGTGACCGGCTCAAAGGCCTTGGAATTCCTGCAAAAAGTCACCACCAACGACGTGGCCAAACTGGCGGTTGGGGATGTTCAGTATTCAATGATGTGCTATCCGGAGGGAGGTGTGGTGGACGATCTTTTGGTTTATCGCCTTTCGGACAGCTACTTGTTGGTGGTAAACGCCGCCAATATCGAGAAGGATTTTAACTGGCTGGCAAAACAGAAACCGGACGGGGTGACGTTGACCGACGAAAGCGACCAGACGGCGCTTATCGCCATTCAAGGACCGAAGGCCGAGGCCTTGATGGCCAAACTGACCGATTTCGATTTACCTAAACTGGGGTATTACAAGGCGGCAAAAGACAATGTCTGCGGTGAGGAAATTCTTTTTTCCCGCACCGGATACACCGGCGAGGATGGGTTTGAACTGTATATGACACCTGAACGAGCGGAGCATTTCTGGAAGAAAGTCGTTAAGGCCGGCCAGGCCTTCGACATCGAGCCGATAGGGCTGGGGGCGCGAGACACCTTGCGGCTGGAAATGAAGTATATGCTGTACGGCAACGACATTGACGCCACCACCAATCCCTTGGAAGCAGGGCTCGGTTGGGTGGTCAAACTGGCCAAGGGGGATTTTATCGGCAAAGGGCCGACTGAAAAGCTGAAGGCTGAAGGGCTTAAACGGAAACTGGTCTCTCTTGAAATGGCCGAAAAGGCTATTCCGCGCAAAGGGTGCGGCGTTTTTGCCAGCGGCCAAAAGGTGGGAGAAGTAACCTCGGGGACTTTTTCCCCTTCGCTTGAGAAAGGGATTGGCTTGGGATACGTTCCTTCGGCTTTGGCCGAAGTTGGAACGAAGCTGGAAATCGAGATTCGGGGGAAAAACAGTCCGGCGGTTGTCGTGCCGGCGCCTTTTTACAAGCACGGCACGCGAAAATAAAGAAAGTTTCTTTTATAAAACGAAAGATGGAAAATAGATGAACAAAATTGATTTGTACTTTACGCCAGCGGAAGTGCAAGACAGCGATTTGGCCGACAAGCTGGTCATTGTAATTGACGTTTTGCGTGCCTCCACCACGGCCGCCGTGGCTTTGGCCAACGGTGCCCGGGAAATCATTCCGGTCGCTTCCATCGACGCGGCGGGGGAGCTCAAACAAAAACTGGGGAAAGAACATGTCTTGCTCTGCGGGGAACGGGACGGCATCAAAATAGAGGGGTTCGATTTGGGAAATTCTCCCGCCGAGTACGAGCCAAAGGCGGTCAAAGACAAAGCGCTGATTTTTTGCTCAACGAACGGCTCCAAGGCGATGCTCAAAGGGGGACAAGGGGTCTTCTGTCTGGTCGGCGGGCTGGTCAATTTGTCCGAGGTTCTGCGCTTTGCGGTGCGGGAGCAGAAGGATACGGCCATCATCTGCTCCGGCTCGGGTGGAAAATTCTCCTTTGAGGATGCCGTAACCGGGGGGAAATACATCGCCGAACTTGAAAAAAAGCTGGGGCGGGAACTGGATAAGAACGATGGGGCCCGCGCGGCGCTGCAGCTTTTCCGCCGGGAAGAGACGGATTTGTATGCCGCTTTGCGCAGCTCCTTCCACGGAAAATACTTGGTCACGCTCGGCTTTGAGGCGGACATCCGCGCATCCGCCCAGTTGGATTCCGTCCCGGTGGTGCCGCTCTTTACCGGCGGACGGATTGTCCGCCACCAGCCGGAAACGGTAACCGCCCAGTAACATGCAAATCGGCATTCTGGGGTACCCCCATGCGGGGAAATCGACCCTTTTTCGGGCTTTGCTGGGCCACAAAGGGCACCACGCCGGCGGACGCAAGGAAGGGTACGACAAAGGGGTGGTAAAAGTCCCCGATTCCCGCATCGAAATTCTCGCCGAACTGTACCAGCCGAAAAAGGTCACCTACGCCGAAATTGAGTTTTGGGATTCGCAAGCCCTGGACGAGCCGAAGTCCGGACCGCACGAACTGCCCGCCTATCTGCGCCAGGCGGATTCGCTGGTGGCGGTCATCGCCGCTTTCGAGAACCCGAGCGTGGTTCATCCAAAAGGGAGCGTCAATCCCCAGCGGGACATCGATGATTTGAACGCGGAACTGGTCTTTTCCGATTTGATTTCGGTGGAAAAACGGCTGGGGAAACTGGCCAACGATTTGAAGCGGGGGCATAAGGAAGTGGTTGACGAAGTGAAATTTTTGGAGCGGTTGAAAACTTCTTTGGAAGCCAACCAGCCCTTGCGCTCGCTTGATTTGACTCCGGACGAGCACAAAGCAATTCGCGGCTTCGAGTTTCTTTCGCTCAAGCCGGTTTTGTGGGTCATCAACATCGGCGAGAAGGATTTATCCCGGCGCGGGGAAATTGAAAAGAGTTTTGCCCCCACGTCCCATTCCGAATTCTATGCTGTTTCGGCGGAAATTGAGGCGGAAATCGCCGAGCTACCGGAAGCAGACCGGCCGGCCTTTCTTTCCGATTTGGGGATTGCCGAGCCGGCGCTCTTTGGAATGATTCGCCACATTTACCACCTTTCCGGTCTCATTTCCTTTTTCACCGCCGGGGAGCCGGAGGTGCGGGCTTGGACCGTTCCACGCGGGGCCCGTGCGCCACAGGCGGCGGGGGTTATTCATTCCGATTTTGAAAAGGGGTTCATCCGGGCTGAAGTCGTCCACTTCGACCGGCTCAAGGAATTCGGCAACATCCACAAAGCCAAGGAAAAGGGGCAGTTACGGCTGGAGGGAAAAGAATACGTGGTGCAGGACGGGGATGTAATTCTGTTTAGATTTAACGTCTGATTTCTTTATCGTCAACCTTGTTTTCCCCTCTATTTTTCGCTATCTTTTGAGTCCAAAAATGAGGTGGGATGATGCCGTTTGAACGCCAAAAAGTTTTAAGCGTCTTTATCGAGGAGGAGATGAAGTCCTCCTACATTGATTATTCGATGTCGGTCATCACTGCCCGGGCCTTGCCGGATGTGCGGGACGGGCTGAAGCCTTCCAACCGGCGGGTTCTGGTGGCGATGAACGATTTGAATCTGGCCCCGGGGCGGCCCTTCCGTAAATGCGCCAAAATCGCCGGCGACACCTCCGGCAACTACCACCCCCACGGGGAACAGGTAGTCTATCCCACACTCGTCCGGATGGCGCAGGATTTCAACATGCGCTACCCCTTGGTCGAGGGGCAGGGGAACTTTGGCTCCATCGACGGGGACGAACCGGCGGCGATGCGCTACACCGAAGCGCGGTTGACCGCTTTGGCGATGGAGATGTTGGCAGATTTGGAGAAGGATACCGTCGATTTTATCCCCAACTACGACGGCACTTTGATGGAGCCGAGGGTCTTGCCGGGGAAATTTCCCAATCTGGTCTGCAACGGCAGCTCCGGCATTGCCGTGGGGATGGCGACCAATATCCCGCCGCACAACCTGAAGGAAATGGTAGATGCCCTCGTGGCTTTAATCGAGGAACCAAATCTGGAGTCGGAGGATATGCTGAAGTTCGTGCAAGGGCCGGACTTTCCGACCGGCGGCATCATCAACGGACGCACGGGCATTCACGAATACTTCAAAACCGGCAAAGGGCGGCTTACCCTCCGGGCCAAAGTTTTCACCGAGAACGAAAAATCAGGGAAGCAGCGCATCATAGTTTCCGAAATCCCCTATCAGATCAACAAGGCGAACCTGCTCGAGCGGATTGCCGAGTTAGTCAATGCCAAAACCATCGAGGGAATTTCCGATTTGCGGGATGAGTCCGACCGGGACGGGATGCGGATTGTCATCGAGTTGAAAAAGGATGCCTTTGCCGAAGTGGTTTTGAACCAGCTTTTCAAGCATACCCAGATGCAGGCGACCTTCGGCGTAATCAACCTCGCCTTGGTGGACGGCCAGCCGAAGATTTTGAATTTCAAAGAAATGCTGGAGGAGTTCCTCAAGCACCGCCACGAGGTGGTCACCCGCCGGACACGGTTCGAACTCAAGAAAGCCGAAGAGCGGGCGCATATCCTTGAGGGTTTGAAGATTGCCTTGGACCATTTGGACGAGGTCATCTCCCTCATCCGCAAGTCCAAAACGCCGGAGGATGCCAAGCATGGATTAATCAAAAAGTTCGAGCTTTCCGAAATTCAGGCGCAGGCGATTTTGGATATGCGGCTGCAGCGGCTGACCGGGCTGGAACGGCAGAAAATCGAGGATGAATACGTCGAACTGATTAAAACCATTGCTTCCTTGAAGGAAATTCTGGCTTCCAAGGCGAAGCGGATGGCGATTATCAAAGAAGAACTGCTTTTCCTCAAAAACACCTACGGGGATGAGCGCCGCACGGAAATCAAAGAAGAGGAGGAATCGGAGTTTTCCATTGAGGATTTGATTGCCGAGGAGGATATGGTGATTACCATCACCCACTCCGGCTACTGCAAGCGGCTGCCGGTGACCAGCTACCGGAAGCAGCAGCGGGGGGGGAAGGGGCTCATCGGCATCGAAACCAAGGAGGAGGATTTTGTTGAGCATCTGTTCATCGCCTCGACCCATGAGTACATCCTCTTTTTTACCACGGCCGGCAAATGCTACTGGCTGAAGGTGCACGAAATTCCGCAGGGGGGGCGGCTGGCCAAAGGAAAGCCGATTGTCAATTTGCTGGCGCTTTCCGATGGGGAAAACGTCGCGGCGATGCTGCCGGTGCGAAAATTCGACGACCAGCATTACATCATTCTTTGCACGCGCCAGGGAACCATCAAAAAAACCGTGCTTTCGGCTTTTTCCAACCCGCGCAAGGGGGGGATTATCGCCATCGGCATCGACAAGGGAGACCAGCTCATCGACGCCGCCTTGACCGACGGGCAGTCGGAAATCGTTCTGGCCACGCGGCAGGGGATGGCGATCCGCTTTCACGAGGAAAAGGTGCGGGATATGGGGCGGGGGGCGTACGGCGTACGTGGAATTACGCTTGAAGACAAGGACTATGTCATCGGGATGGTGGTCATCCGCCGTGATGCCACCCTTTTGGTCGTAACTGAAAAGGGGTATGGCAAACGGAGCGAAATCGGCGACTACCGGATCACCAACCGGGGGGGGAAGGGGGTTATCAATCTCAAAGTGACCGATAAGGTCGGCGAAGTGGTGGCCATTAAAGAGGCGCTCGACTCGGACGAGCTTATGATCATCACCCAGAAGGGAATCGTCATCCGCCAGCCGATTGGGAAAATCAAAGTCATCGGCCGGAATACGCAGGGCGTTCGGCTGATCAACCTCGATTCCGGCGACCGGGTGGTGGATGTGGCCCGGGTGATTCCGGAGGAGGAAGAGGCCGACGGTGCGGGCGGGGAATCGACCTCGAGAATACCGATCCGGAAAAGCGAAGAAGAGTAGTTGAAATGCTTTATTTCGAAATTATAAAGTTAATACTATAAATTTCCTCAAAACCGATAAAACCCTCAATACATGAAAGCGAGAATTGTAGTTTTTGCGATAGTTATTCTCGGTTTATTCGCGAGTGTTGCCCAGGGAGAAACTTTTCTGCATAATCAGCCACCCGATTCGGTCAGAAACCAATGGATATTTGATTCAACCTCCGTTCATGTCGCACTTAAACACTTCTTGACCGCTTTTGAAAACCTCGACTGGGAAATTTTTCGAATGAGTTTTGATGACCGGGCGACGGTATTTTTTCCATTGCCGGAGCCGCCAGAGCGGTTTGAAGGTCGAGCCGCTTACGAAGCCTGTTTTCGGCTGGTTTTCAGTCAAATCCGTAAGTCCTCGCCCAATGGCCCACCCTTCCACCGCCTGAATCCGGAAAATTTGCAAATAGAAGGTCTTGGTTCCCAAGCCGCGCTTGTGACGTTCCATCTGCGCAATGCCGAAAGGATTGCCAGGCGCACCATAGTATTTCGGAAAGCAGATGATGACTGGCGTATCTGGCATTTGCATGCGTCCAATGTATCCCAACCTTGAAACAGACCATAGAAAGAGGAACATTAGACGCAGGCCGAAACAGCCTGCGTTTTTTTGTTGAAATTTCACCTGCTGGCTTGCATCAGAAAAAGGTTTTATATTGGAAAAGGACGACGGAAAAACTGTCCTAAGTTGAGTTTATATGAAAAGCGCCGATATCCGCGAAAGTTTTTTGAAATATTTTGAGGCCTCCGGGCATATCCGGGTGGGTTCTTCCTCTCTTGTTCCTCAAGAGGACCCGACTTTGCTTTTTACCAACGCCGGGATGAATCAGTTCAAAAAGGTTTTTTTGGGGTTGGAGAACCGCCCGTACAAGCGGGCCGCTTCCTCGCAGAAATGCATGCGGGCGGGCGGAAAGCATAACGATTTGGAAAACGTGGGTCTGACCCCGCGACACCACACCTTTTTTGAAATGCTGGGAAACTTTTCTTTCGGCGATTACTTCAAAAAGGAGGCCGTGGCGTTTGCCTGGGAGTATTTAACCCAAAAGCTGAACTTACCCGCCGGGCAGCTTTGGCCCACGATTTACAAGGATGACGACGAGGCGGAAAAGCATTGGCTTGCCGTGGCGCCGGAAACCAAAAGCCGCCTCCGCCGCTTTGGGGAAGCCGACAACTTCTGGTCTATGGGGGAAACCGGGCCGTGCGGCCCTTGTTCCGAAATCCATTACGACCGGGGGGAAATGTACGGCTGCGGCAAAAAGGATTGCGGCCCGAACTGCGAATGCGGGCGGTTTATGGAGCTTTGGAATCTGGTTTTTATGCAGTACAACCGGAATGAATCGGGCAAACTGACTCCCCTCCCCAAGCCCTCCGTCGATACCGGCGCCGGCCTGGAGCGGCTGGCGGCCGTTTTGCAGGGGGTTGAGTCGAATTACGACACCGATTTGTTTTTCCCGATTATCCGTAAAATCGAATCGCTTTCCGGCAAAAAGTATTCGGCCGGGCCGGAAGGGGTTTCCTTCCGGGTGATTGCCGACCACCTGCGGGCACTTTCCTTTTGTTTTGCCGACGGGGCTTTGCCTTCCAACGAGGGGCGGGGGTATGTTTTGCGGCGGATTTTGCGCCGGGGAGCGCGGCACGCCCATCTTTTGGGGAAAAAGGAGCCGTTTATTTACCGGCTGGTCGATACGCTCGCATCCGAGATGGGGAGTGTTTATCCGGAGCTTACAACCAAAAAAGAACATGTGAAGCTTGTCATTGAAGAAGAAGAGAAGAATTTCGGTGTCACGCTCGAGACCGGATTGGAACTGGCGGCCAAGGAGTTTCCGGTACTGGCCAAAAAAGGGCACAAAGTGGTTCCGGGGGAACTGGTTTTCAAGTTTTACGACACCTATGGGTTTCCAGCCGATTTGACCGAGCTGGTGGCGAAAGATTACAAACTCGCCATCGACTGGGGAGGTTTCGAAAAGGAACTGGAAAAACAGCGCCAGCGCTCGCGGGAGCATTCCAAATTCACGGCCGCCTCCGCAGACCAATTGGTGGTCCGCATCAAGGAAAAGAAGCTGCCGGAAACGCGCTTTGTCGGCTATGAACCGGCCAACATCAAATGGAAATCGAAAGTGCTCGAAGCGGACGCCAAGGCGATGGTTTTAGAATCGACCCCTTTTTACGCCGAATCGGGCGGTCAGGTGGGGGATACTGGCAAACTGATTGCCGACCATACCGCTCTGCCGGTCACGAACACTCAAAAAAAGGACGGCTACGTTTTACATGAGCTGGCTGATACACCGATTAAGCCACAGGAGATGGTAGGAAAAGAAGTTGCTGCCGAAATCGACTGGCAACGTCGGCAGGAAATAATGCGGAATCACACGGCCACCCATCTGGTGCACAAGGCCTTGCGCAACGCTTTGGGGGAGCATGTCCATCAGGCGGGCTCCTTGGTGGCACCTGAGCGGCTGCGCTTCGATTTCACCCATTTCAAGCCGCTTTCAAACGAAGAATTAAAACGAATCGAAGAAGAGGTAAATGAAAAGATACTGGAAAGCATATTGATAGAAACACTCTTGGATATCCCCTTGGAGCAAGCCAAAAAGATGGGGGCAATGATGCTTTTTGGCGAAAAGTACGGGGAAAAAGTCCGGGTCATCAAAATCGCTGACTATTCGCTGGAACTCTGCGGTGGCACGCACGTGGCATACACCGGCCAGATCGGGCTTTTTTCGATCCTTTCCGAAAGCGGCATCGCCTCCGGTGTCCGCCGGCTGGAGGCGGTCACCGGTTCCGGCTTTCTGCGGCTGGCCAAAGGGGAGCGGGAGCTATTGAATTTGCTTGCCGAAAAGATGAAAGTCCCGTCCGAAATGCTGACTCACAAGGTTGAGGAGTTGCTTGCCACCCACCGGCAGTTGGAAAAACGACTGGGAGAGCTGGAAAAGGAGCAATCGAAAGAAAAATTAACGCTGGCCCTGCAAAATGCCATCCCGATTAACGGTATCAAAGTCGTCGCCACGGAACTGGATGTGGAGAACCGACAGGCGTTGATGGACTCCGCCGATTTGATTGTGAACGCCAAGGAAAAAATCGTTGGCGTTCTGGCGGCGGTTTTGGATTCGGATGTGGCCTTGGTGGCGGCCGTTTCCAAACCGGCAATGGAAAGTTTAAAAGCCCCCGATCTGGTCAAGGAGGTCGCTTCGCGCCTCGGCGGCACAGGCGGCGGGAGGCCGCATCTGGCCCAAGGGGGTGGCAAGGATAAGGCCAAACTATCCGAAGTTTTGACCGAAGTGCCAAAAATGGTCGAAAAGCTCTTGGCGCGCTGATGGGCGTTTTTCAACACCTTACGGATGAACTGAAGAAAAAGCGGGGGCTTTTCTTTTTGCTTTTGGATCCGGACCGCAAAGCTGCCGCCGAATTGGCTTGTCAGGCGGAAGTCGCCCAAAAGGCAGGGGCAGATGCGGTTTTGGTCGGCTCATCGATGCTGGTCAATTCCCAGTTTGACGAAGCGGTGGCGGCCATCAAGCAAAAAATCTCCATCCCCCTTATTCTTTTTCCCGGCAACTCCAACCAGATTGCGCCGAAGGCGGATGCCGTTTTGTTTTTGTCGCTTCTTTCCGGCCGCAACCCTGATTTTCTAATCGGCGAGCAAGTGAAAGGGGCGCCTTTGGTCAAAAAATACGGCCTCGAGCCGATTCCGACGGGGTATTTGCTCATCGAGTCGGGGAAAACGACATCGGTTGAATATGTTTCCGACACCCGGCCGATTCCGCGCGACAAGCCGGACATCGCCTGTTCGCATGCCTTGGCCGCCGAATATTTCGGGATGAAACTGGTCTATCTGGAAGCTGGCTCCGGTTCGGCCACCTCCGTGCCGGACGAAGTGGTTTCTGCCGTGGCTTCCTTCATTTCGTTGCCGGTGGTCGCCGGAGGAGGAATCAAAACGCCGGAAGAAGCAGCAAAAAAGATTCGGGCCGGGGCCAAGGTTGTCGTGGCGGGAAATCAATTCGAAAAAAGTGATTCGGGCCGGTTCTTAGTCGAATTCGCCGTCGCCTGCCATCAAGGATAGTGAAAAACTCCCCAGCGGAAATCGCCCGTAGAATTCTGGCCGAGTCGATAGAACTCCGGCAGCATTCCTTCGACTCCATTCCAATGTGGATAGCGGGCTATCGGCTGATTCATTCGGCCTTGAAATGGGGGAAAAAGATACTACTTTGCGGCAACGGCGGATCGGCGGCCGATTGTCAGCATTTTGCCGCCGAACTGGTGGTGCAGTTGCGCAAGGAGAAAAAACGAAAGGCACAACCCGCCATGGCTCTTTCGACCGACACGTCGATACTAACCGCCGCCGGCAACGACTTGGGATTCGAAAAGATTTTTGCCCGGCAGGTGGAAGCGTTGGGACAGCGCGGGGACGTGCTGGTGGCCATCTCCACCTCCGGAACATCGGCCAACGTAGTCGAGGCGGCTCGTGCGGCGCGCAAACAAAAGATGAAAGTCGTTGCCCTGACCGGCAAAAGCGGCGGCAAGCTGGCCAAGCTGGCCGATTGTTGGGTTGCGGTTCCCTCAACCGACACCCAAAGAGTTCAGGAGATGCACATCACCATCCTGCATTTCTGGGGGGAAGTTCTGGAAGCGGGCCTGTCCCGGTAGATGGGGGCTTTCCGCCAGTTTTTGTGGTGGGGCCAGTTGGCGGGCTGTTATCTTTTCGCAATTTTTTCCCCTTTCTGGACCTCCGCCGCCGAATTTAGCCTGGCCCTGGCATTGATATGCTGGGTGGCGGACTGGTTTTTCGAATTTCCCCGGCCTTTTCCGGCCGATTATCTGATTTTGCCCGTCGCATTTTTCTTCCTCGCTTTATTTTCATCTGCTTGGGCTGGCCTATCTTTCCCGCGCTCGATGGTTTTCATTTCCAAGCAGTGGGTTTTTCTGGCGCTTTTCTTTTTTGCTTTAAGATTGAAGGATGCAAACTTCCGTCAAAAGATTTTTACTGTTTTAGGTATTTCGGCCGGGCTGGTCGCGCTTTATGCCGTTCTGCAGCATTTCACCGGCTGGCATTGGCTTTTGCCGCATACGCTTGAGCCGCTCGGTCACCGTTTCCGTTCCACCGGATTTTTTCCCGGATTGCTGGTATCCAGCTTGTACTTTGTTCTGACCGGAATGGTTTTCCTGAATTTGGGCTGGCCGCAAAGAAAAACCGCCATCGGAAAAATCTTTCTGACCGCAGCGGGCCTTTGCTGCCTCGCCGTGTTGTTCAACGCCGGGCGGGCCGGCATTTTGGCCTTTGGAACCGGTTTACTCTTTTTTCTTGTTTTGAATTTCAGCAGGCAAAAACTTTATGCTTTGGGCGGCGCGCTGGGTTTGACGCTGGCCGCTTATTTGGCCAGTCCCGCTATTTTCTCCCGTTTTGAGCAATTCAAGGGTTACGAGTTCGAGCAATCGGCCGAAAATCGCCGCTTGGCGGTCTGGCACCGAAGCTATGAAATCTTTCAAGACCATTCGGTTTTCGGCATCGGGCCGGACAACTTCAAAACCGCCTACTCGGAAAAAATCAAAGGGAGCCGAGCCATACCGCTTGGGCATGCACATAACGACTTTTTGAACGTTCTGGTTTACGCCGGGCTTTTTGGCCTGACCGCTTTTCTTTTTTTCTGGAAACAGCTCACGCTCCGGCTTTGGCGGGGATTTAAGGAAAATCGCACTTCGCCTTACCTGTTGGCCGGGGTTTGCGTTTTAGCCGCCTATCTGGTCTATGCCCAGTTCGAATCTTCACTGGTTTACCGCGAAATCCGCATGGTCCTGTTCTTCCTTTTAGGCGCTGCGCTGTCTGTTTTAGAGGAAAAAACGGCTTAAAAACATTCAATTTTTTTCAAAAATTTATTGCATTTGTGGAACGCTTCCATATATTTTTCGCCGCCGTGAAAAAACAGCCAAAGCCGGAAGGGAGGTGCGGATGGTAATTTTACCGAAGAAAATTTTTCTGACCAAGGGGGTGGGCAAGCACAAGGAGCAGCTTTCCTCCTTTGAGCTGGCGCTCCGTTCCGCCGGCATTGCGCGCTTCAACCTGGTTTCGGTCTCCTCCATCTTTCCCCCCAAGTGCAAAATCATCAGCAAGCAGGAGGGGCTGGCCTATCTGTACGACGGGCAGGTGGTGTTTTGCGTAATGGCGCGAGCCGCCACCAACGAGCCGAACCGGCTCATTTCCTCCTCGGTCGGGCTGGCAATACCGCAAGACCGGCGGCAGTTCGGCTATCTCTCCGAACACCACGATTACGGGATGACCGAAAAAAAAGCCGGCGACTACGCCGAGGATCTGGCGGCGGAGATGCTGGCCACCACGGTCGGGCTGGAATTCGACCCAAACAAAAGCTATGACGAAAAGCGCGAAATCTGGAAAATCTCCGGCAAAATCGTGCGCACCCGCTCCATCACCCAGTCGGCCGAAGGGGACAAAAACGGGCTTTGGACCACCGTTGTGGCGGCCGGTATTTTCATAACGGAATGAAGCAAACCCATCGAGTTTGATTTGAAGGAGGCCCGTTTTGGCCGAAGGG
>Ga0209172_10001849_pt1 | contig 41431 bp, 33 predicted proteins | sample LarsenN4metaG_FD_184113 | JGI IMG/M metagenome (GOLD analysis project Ga0209172, IMG submission 184113) | Hot spring sediment bacterial and archeal communities from British Columbia, Canada, to study Microbial Dark Matter (Phase II) - Larsen... ... | reverse complement strand
TGTATTTGAGAATCATGGAGAATGAATATTTAGTCATGCTTAAACTCCTTTTTTTTTATCTGCGGCTCTCATTATAACATAATTGTGGCTATTTTTACCACTTTTTTATTGACATTCAACACTTCTGGTTGACTGCCCAACTTCCGATAAATCAGAAAATCACTATCTAACGTCAATATCTCACTCGCGGGATTCAATTCAGCCATTCTGACTAAACAAGCATCCGCTAGAGACATGGGGACAGACTGATAGCGTTGCATCAATTCGTCAATTTCTCTGAGTTCATCCTCTAACCTAAAGGCAATTTTAATCACACCTTTGCGGAATAATGATAGAATCCCTGCTTGACCACCATAGACGGTTTTTACCAAAAAACAAGACTCAGTAATCACCGCCTCACAAGTCAACAGGGGATGCTCAAGCTGACTCCATTCCTGTTTCGCCCAATTATGAAAGCGATCGTTTCGGTCAATCAGAGCAACTAACGGCCCCGCATCCAAAATTACCTGACGCTTCATTGTACTGGATGCCTTTTCAATTCTTGTTTTTTCATGGATAAATCCCCAGGTCCTTCAATACATCCCACCAAATCTCCCGCAGCTTCCAATGCGGACATGGGACGACCATCAGGATGCAGGAATTTCTCAGGTGGTGTATCCTGCTGGAGGAGAAATTCGATAAAGTCCAAAACTTGTTGCTGTCGCTGACTGGATAAATCTTGCATCTTGGCGGCGATCGTCTCGGCTAAACTGAGGGCTGATTTCATAGTGATTATCCCAATTGGCGATAATTTCATTATATACCAAAACACCACGGGATGACCAATAAACCTTAAAGGCAAAAATCTTGGCATCAAAACCGAGATTTGGGAAAAGAAACCCGGTTTCCAAAAACCCCACGAAATCACAAAAAAACCGGGTTTGTTGGGTTCCCTAATTACCACCGGGGGTCATTGGCGAGTAATTCTTCGGCTTTATCTTGTGGTAAAGGTTTGGCGAAGAAATAGCCTTGACCGTATTCGCAACCGAGGTCTCGTAATTGCTGAAGCTGTTCTGCGGTTTCGACGCCTTCAGCAATTATATCCATTTTTAGCTGGTGAGCTAGGGCGATAATGGTTTTGACGATTAGTTGATTGTCTGGCTCATTCATCCGGCTAACAAAGGAGCGGTCAACTTTTAAAGTGTCTGATGGGAATTGGGTTAAGTAGGAAAGGGAAGAATAACCAGTACCAAAGTCATCAATTCCTAGTTTAATATGCAGTTCTTTTAGTCGATTTAGCAGGGCGATGGTGGCTTCGACATTATCCATTGCCACGCTTTCGGTGATTTCTAGTTTCAAACTTTGGGGCGGTAATTCGGTGGTTTTGATGATATATTCGATCCGCTCGATTAAGTCTGGTTGGGTAAACTGTTTGCCGGATAGGTTGACGCTAATCATCTGGGGTGCTTGCATTTGGGGAAATTGCTGCTGCCACTGGCGCATTTGTTGGCAGGCTTTGTAGAGGACTAATTCTCCTAAAGGCACGATCGCGCCGGTTTCTTCGGCGACGGGGATAAAGTCTCCTGGGAAAACTAGACCTTTGGTGGGGTGCCCCCAGCGGGCGAGGGCTTCAAACCCGGCGATTCTACCGGTGGGCAGGTAAACTAGGGGTTGGTAGTAAACGAGAAATTCTGAATCTACGACACCGGCAAAATCAGCGTAATCTTTGGGGGCTGATTTGAGGGCTCGCCGCAGGTCGGTTTCGGTTTGAAAGCGGGCGATACTGCGGGCTTGCATGGCGGTCTCAAATAGTTCTGGGGTTGGTTTGCCAGAGACTTTGGCGCGATACATGGCGGTATTGGCATCCCGGAGTAGGTCGCGTTGTTCCCCTACTTCGCCGACGGCGATACCAATGCTGACGCTGGTAAAGATTTCTAGCTCTTGCAGGTGGAAGGGGATGGCAAGGTGGTGGCGTAGTTGTGCGGCGATCGCGGTGGCAAAATTGACGGATTCGATGTTTTCCAGGAGGATGGCGAATTCATCGGCTCCGACGCGGGCGATCGGGGTATTGCTGCTGCAGTAGAGGGTAACGGCGGCTCTGAGCCGATCGGCGAAGGCGATGAGGAGCCGATCGCCCACTTCATGTCCCAAACCCTCATTCACCATTTGGAACCTGTCTAAGTCCAGAATCAAAACTGCTACTTGTTTGGGGGGGGAGGGGGACTGGGACGGGGGGCAGGGGGGCTTCTGGAGTGTGGGGAGTGTGGGAAGTGTGGGGAGTGTGGGAAGCAATCTTCCTCCCTCTCCTCCCACCCCTCCCCATCTTCCCCCTCCTCCCCCTCTTCCCCCTCTTCCCCCTCCTCCCCGCTGTCGTCGTCGGAGATACTGCATAAATGAGGCGCGGTTGGGCAGGTTGGTGAGGCGATCGTAAAAAACACCATAAACCGCTTTCGCGGTGAGAACCGCACTGCTATTCGCCATAAAAGCCAACAAAGGCGCCACCACAGGCACCCATCCTCCCAGCAAAAATAGGCCAAAACTGATGCCAGCAATAGCCACAGCTAAGGCGCAAATAGCAATTCCCAGAGTCAGGGGTTGCACCCGGGCAAAAACCACTAGGGCCCCCATCAGTCCCCAGCCTACAACCCAGAGCAGTTCTAACCATTCTGGCCAAAACCAAAATAGCCCGCGAGCAGGCAGTAGCACACCCTGGGGGGAATCTGCGGCGGCGGTGATGAGCTGGCTCACCATTTGGGCATGGAGGATGACTCCGGGGGTGTGGGCTTTCTCTCGATCTGTCCGACTGTAGGGGGTAAAAAATAGGTCTTTGCCGCTAGGGGCGGTAGTCCCAATTAAGATGATTTTACCTTTTACCCAGTTGGGGTCAAAATCACCGGTGAGTAATTGTGATAGGGTAATCGTCTTGGCACCGTTATCCCGAGAGCGGTAATTGAGCAGGATTTGGTAGCCCTTATTCTCGATGGTTTGATAGCCGCCTGAATTGGCTTGCAGGGGGGAAAATACGGCTTTGCCCAACCGAATTTGCCCTGGATGATTGGGGTGATTTTGCGGTGAAATTCCCGATCGTTGCAGATACAGCAATGCCAAACGCAATGCAAAGGAGGAGTAAGTCACACCGGGCTCGATCCGAAAAGATAGCAAATTGCGGCGGATGGTGCCATCGGGGTCAACTACCATATCGTTAAACCCGACTCTTTCTGGGGGGACGCTCTTGGGGGGCGGTACTCCCAAGGAATCAGCGTCGGGGAGTTTTTGAATGGCGATGATATTTTCGGCTTGCAACTGTTGCACTAGGTCGGTGTGACCTGGTTCTAAAACAAAATTGCGGTACAGGTCCAGGCCAATGGCGGCTGGTTGATGAGCGGATAGTTTCCCTAGAGCTGCTGCCACTTCTTCATCGGAAAGGGGCCATTTCTTTGCGGCTTGGATATCGGCTTCGGTAATGCCTACCACTAACAGTCGATCGTCTGGTGGTGCGTCGGGACGCCACCGGGTCATCATGTCGAATGCGCCTATTTCTAAGGTTTCTAGGCCGCCGAACTGCCGCACCACCAGCACTAAACTGGTGATGAGGATGCCTAATGTGGGGGTGGTATGCAGAAATGGGGCGAAGGGGAGGGGAGATGGGGGGACGGGGGGACGGGGTGACTCGGAGACGGGGGGACGGGGGGACGGGGAGTGGTCCCCTGGTCTCTTGGTCTCTGTGTGGATGGCTGCCCAAATGCGGCTGACAGCGCGATCTAATCTGAAATTCATCTTAAATTATGTGATATATATAATATTTGGAATTAAAATGGGTGTTTTGGTGAATCTCTGCAAAGGGATTGAAATATAACCATATTCAACAATTATGACCGATCGAGTTTCCATCCCGGTAATAGTTAATGGCGCCGCTGGTAAAATGGGGCGCGAGGTGGTGAAGGCGGTGGTGGGGGCATCTGATATGACCCTATTCGGCGCTGTAGATGTGAAGCCTGGGCCTGGGGGGGTTGGCCAAGATATAGGGGAAATTGTGGGCATTGGCCCGGTGGAAGTGCCGTTAATGACGGATTTGCAATCGGTTCTCTGTGCGGCGGCGCAGGAGGCGCAGCCGGCGGTGATGGTGGATTTTACTCACCCTAGCTCTGTTTATGATAATGTGCGGGCGGCGATCGCCTATGGTGTCCGCCCAGTGGTGGGGACTACGGGGATGAGCCCGGAGCAGGTGCAGGATTTGGCGGAGTTTGCGGATAAGGCGAGCATTGGTTGCCTCCTGATTCCTAATTTCTCGATCGGCATGGTTCTGCTGCAGCAGGCTGCTATTCAGGCTAGCAAATATTTCGACCACGTGGAGATTATCGAGCTGCACCATAACCAAAAAGCTGATGCTCCTAGTGGCACGGCGATTCAAACGGCGCAAATGTTGGCGGAAATGGGTAAAATGTATAATCCGCCATTAGTGTCGGAAACGGAGAAATTACCTGGGGCTCGGGGTAGTTTAGCTGATGAAGGTATCCGCATTCACAGTGTCCGTCTCCCCGGTTTGCTGGCTCACCAAGAGGTGCTTTTTGGCGCTCCTGGTCAAATCTACACTCTTCGCCATGATACGAGCGATCGGGCTTGCTATATGCCTGGTGTTCTCTTGGCTATTCGTCAAGTCATTGCTTTAAAATCGATGATTTTCGGTTTGGAAAAAATCCTGATCTAGAAACCTGGTTTCTGGCGGGGTTTATGGGGAAGAATTCGGTTTGGTGGATAATGTCGTGCCCCTAGAATATCATGCTCCCACATCTAAATCAGATGATCCCCCCCGTAGGGCCACGGCATCATCAATCTCTCGGTTTGAGATACAATGTTGATGACGCCGTGCCCCGCCAAAGTATTTTTATTCATATAAATATTATTGTGTATGACATCTCAATATCAGTGAATATTTATTTGATTGCGCCGGATTTTAATCAATCAAGAGTTTTTATTCATATAAATAAGCATTCATGTTATGCTGATTCCCATCACCCGCGAGACTTTTGAGCAGCTCATCCCGGCGATCGCGACTGGGGCGCAATACCGCTATTACTGGGGCAAGTTATCTGATGTCCTGCAGCGGGTTTTGATTTCTTTTGTGGGGGTGCTGCTGTTGGTGCTACTCACGAATATCGCTCCCGATGCCTATCGTCCAATTGTGACGATCGGGGGCATATTTGTGGGAGTTTACTGGCTGTGGGCGCCCATCTTTTTTGCCAGCCGCCGGAACCTGGAGTGTCGCCGCTACCAATATAGTGGCTTGTGGCAAGGAAAGGTGTTGGATATTGTGATTACGGAAGCATTAATCGGAACGGAGGAAATTGCTAACAGTTATGGGGAGTTGGAAATCGTGGAAAAACGGGAAAGGCGCCTGAATGTGGAAGTAGGCGATCGCACTGGCTTTATCACCAGCCTCCAAGTACCCCTCCGGCGGGATTACAAGCGTCTAACTGCTGGTCAACCAGCCCAAATGGTGGTGATGTCCGATCGGCCAGACCTCAGCCTAATTACCAAAGTCTCTGATATCTACATCCCCACTCTGGACCTCTGGGTCAGCGATTATCCCTACCTACGCCGAGATTTATTTCTGGAGGTGCGTGAGCAGATCCGCGCCTCCCGCCGCCCAAAACGGCCTCAACCCCGCCGTTAACCGATGTTGCGGTTTTCTTGACCGTAAGCCTGCCATGCCAAGTCCACCAAACCATTGACGATCGCCACTGCCACCACGGCGCTACCTTTGCGGCCATCTACGCGAATATGGGGAATCATCGAATCATTTAATCTCGCCTTGGCGGCGTCCACCCCCACAAAACCCGATGGTGTGCCAATCACCAACGCTGGTTTGATTTCTTCAGACTCGATTAGCTCCACCAGGGCCGTGAGGGCAGTTTGCGCCTGACCAACCACAAAAATCCCCTCGGGATACCTTCTGGCTAAGGTTTCAATCCCCCAGGCGGCCTGGGTTTTTTCTCGTTGGGGTCGGGTAATCGCCTCCATACTACAGTAAACCGGATTGGCAAACTTATTTTGGATGTGGGGGGCAATTCCCACCTGCACCATCGGCACATCCACCACGATCGTGGTCCGCGCCGCTAACGCTGCTGCTCCCGACTGCATCGCCTGGTTGGAAAAGCGAATCAGGGATTTGTATTCAAAATCCGCCGTGGCATACACCACCCGCCGCACAATCTCGTATTCCGCAGGGGAAAACAAGTGGTCTCCGATTTCCCGATCGATAATTGCCAGACTCTGAGCATCGCTCACGTGCCATTCCATCATAGATACCTCTTGTTTTTTGAGATGCTCCCGTCGCTAAAATTAAAAGATTAATCCCTCACCGGACTGGCTCCCGCTTAGGGATGTTACACGATCGCCATCGGTTTTGCAAGAAATCGGGGGGGACGAGGACAGTAGGACTTCTCCACGGGGGAGGAAGGGACTCGGAGGCGGGGGGTAGAAACCAGGTTTCTGAGGATGATTTCTCGTGGAAAACCAATCACCTCGGTGAAGCCACCCGGTTTCTCACTGGCGAGTTCCTGAACCAAGCTCCTATTCTTCAGTTCTATTGCGGCTCTTCTGTCGCATGGTTTTGGCTTTTTGCTGGAGATTTTGGAAATAGTCCGTGCCAGTGATTTCCTCTACTTGTTTTTCTTTTTTCGTTTGGTCAATTTCTATGCGCAGTTCCTGTACCTGCTGTTTCAGCTTTTGCTCTCGATCGTACACCTCCCGAGCCATTTTCTGAAACACCCGCGCCAGTTTCCCCAGTTCGTCGGTGCGTTTGACTACCTCCGTCAGGGAAGATAGCTCAAATTGGCCTTGCTCAATTTCCGCCGCTGCTTGGGTAATGCTTAAAATCGGTGTGGCAATGGCGCGATCGCTCAGGAGAATCGACGCTCCCGCCGCCACCACAATCATCCCCATCATCGCGAATAAAAGTCTTTGATTATTTTTCCTGATTTCTGCCAAAAAGTCGGCTTCAGGAATCACCGTTCCCACCATCCAATCCAGATAGTTAATCGGCGCTAAAGAAATAAAATATCTGCTACCTGTGGTCGGGTCTGTATAGATCAACTCCTGCATCGAGGTAATTTGGGCCATAGCTTCGGGCAGCTTCCCATTAGCTATATTCTGCTTTAGGGTCTGATTCGCTAACTGCAAATATCGGTTCCCTGCATCCTGCAAATGCTTAAGCTGAGGGACTCCCTGCTCATTCACACTTGCTGTTGACTCATCGGGGGTGGAAACTGCTACTAGCTGTTTTTGGGAGTTGATAATAAACAATGCCCCGGTTTTGGCGACTTGAAAAGTTTGGAGGTATAATGATATTTGTCCTAGTTCCACATCTACTGCTACCACCCCCACCAAATTTTCGCCTATTTTGAGAGGAATTGATGATGTAATTCCCGGCTTTTGGCTGGTATGAAATACGTAAACCTCCGTCCAATTATCCTGGTTACTTACCAGAGCTTTCTGATACCAAGGGCGCTCTGGGGCATAAAACTTATCCGTCATTTCTTTAATGTCGGTTGTTTTTAGTCCCGCCTCTGATACTTCATAGAAACTCACCCGCCTTTGGGCGGTTTTTGCCTGAGCATTCCAAACGCTTTCAACAAAGCGTAAATTTTTCTGATTTTCCCGTTGCGCTGCGAAAAAATTGCCGTTGGGATAGCCAAAACTAATCCCGGTGAAATTTCGATTAGTATTGAGTAATGTTAGATAAAAGTCTTGCCGATCCTGCTCGTTGTTGTAATCGATCGCTCCTCCGCTAAACATATCGACGATCGTCCTTTCTGTGGTGACAGCACTTTCAAACAGCCGTCGCACTTCTTCCGTGGTTCCCAAGACAATTTCTTGATTCAGCCGGTGAACGATATTCTCTGTATTGCGTCGGGATGTGAGGGTCCAAGGAAAATGGACGATCGCGGCTGTTGCTCCCACAATTACCAGCACTATTGCCACCATAGTTGTTTTCAGGCTGATAATCTTAATCCCCGCATGTTCTCCATCGGCATGGTTCATCATTATCCTAACCTTAAAATACTGCTTTTTCTGGACTAGCGGTGAGGGGTATCATCCCCAATTGCTTCTCCCCATTTTCCGCCTGTAACTCTGGGCGATCGGCCAGCCGGGTAGGGATTCTCATCTCTGGCCTTTGAACCCCAATTATACATCATCACCCTTTTTATTCTCTTTTACCCCAAAATTTTTATATATTTTCCACACTTTTGACCATTGCCATAATTTATCGGATCTATCAAAATTGCTGCCATAAATGCCACCGCCACAGGCTCCGCCATTATCTATCGATGCCATCAAAATGATAATGACGATAGTTTAATCATCGAGAAAACTGGGATGGTCAATGGCAGACACACTTCACCATTCCAGAAGCATTTGATTTAATCACTCAATGTTAACTCCCGAAAAAACCTATTTTTGCTGGTTATCTTTCTCTAACATCCGGTCAATTTTGTTTTCAATTGATGTGAGCTTACGCAAAATTGTGTGGCGGTTTTAATCCAAGGAAGCCAGCATCCGAGTAATTCTCTCCTCAACCAGCACCAATCGATCTATAGCTTTTTGCACTTTCACCATCCCGTCCCGGAATTCCTGCCGTTCCAGGCGAGCTTCCGCCATTGAATCTAGCATGGCTTGCGCCGTTCGGGCATTACTTTCTACCATTTTTCTCAGTTCGTCGTCAGTCATATGTTTGGTAAATTAATTTTTTCCTATCATATCACATTTGCATTTGGTTGACAGCCCCCGGCCCTAAATGTCACCACATTTAAAGAAATATTACAAATTTCCACAGGCGTAATTTTTTTGTCTAAAATGGAGGCTAATGCTTGCTATCAGTGGCCAGTCAAATGGTGGTGATTTAGGTGCTGATAGCAGAGCTATGATAATGACACTCAGGAGGTTAATGATGGTGCAGAGTCAAGGAGAACTGAAATTTAAGTTCAAGTACGTGAATAGCCAGGGTGCCGCTACGGGATTTTTTTCCCAAAAGGCGATTCTCAGCGAATCAAAAATTATCTTGGGTAAAGACGAGCTGAGGTATGTAGATGTGATGGATACAAGCACACGCGATCGGCGGTTAGTGCTGGCCATATCAGACCAAATAAATCTGGTGGATAAAAAATTATTGAATTACTTGCTAGAAGGTCGGATTTTAATTTTAGAAATTTATCATGCTGATGCCATCACAGTAGAAAAGTTTATCGATCGCATCAGTTCGCGCCACCAAGTGGAACTGAAACGGCAAGCAATGATTGCTGCTGGACAAGGCCATCTTTTCCATGCTACTACTTGCCCAGAATGTCAAGCCACGATCGACCTGTCCAACCTCAACCGCAGCTCTTATGTTTACTGTCGCTTTTGCGAAAGCATCTTTCCCGAAAACTTGCCCGCGATTACTAATGGCTCAAAATACCGGATTTGCGATGAATGCCATATGTTCGATCGGGTACAAGGCTACACCGAATTTTACTTTTACTTTCTCCTCGTAGTTTACGGCTTTTACGCCAAACGTCGCCATCTCTGCGATAATTGCGCCCACCAAGTCTTTATCAAGGCTTTCTTGATTAACTTCATCTTTATCCTCGGCATTCCTTCAGCACTTTGGATTAAAATTAAATCCCTGAGCAATCGCGACCCCGCTTTAAAATCTCTGTCTAAAGCCACCGGATTATCCAAAAAAGGCAATTATGCCAAAGCCGATCCAATTTACAACCAACTGCATAAAACATATCCTGAGCATCCCGGTTTGCTGATGAATGAAGGCTTAGGCCATTTGTTCGGTGGGGATGGCAATGGAGCCACGAACTGTTTTAACCGTTCCCTCCGAGCTTGTCCCAATTATTCCCCCGTTTTGCGATTATTCCAAGAATTTCAAAACCGCACCACCCGGCCACCCAAGTAATATCAAATCCGGTTAATTACTCATCAACACCCTAGGGGCTGCCCCCAGTGGCTGCCCCAGACATATTGGTAGGCGTAAGTAACCCCAATTTACCCTCACCCTCCCCCCAGGAGAAACGGTGGCAACCAACCCCCAAAGATGAAAATCTCCCCGGCATATCTTAGCAAAAATTTACAATTTGGCAGGAGCTGACCCATAAGAATATGGTACTGTTGCTAACAGTGGACAACCACCAGCCTGTATCTTGCAAATCTCTATGTCCGACAGTCAGCACAGAAAACCAATTCAGAAAATTATATTTGGCAGCCCGGGCACAGGGAAAAGCTATCGGGTACGCGAGATGGCCAAGGATCTGGGTCTCCCGTGGGACGAAACCACCAAATCTCCCGCCAATACCATCAAAACCGTCTTTCACCCAGAATACACCTATGCTGATTTTGTCGGCAAGCTGCTCCCCCAAACCACGGGTAGCGGTTCCGTCATCTATAAATTTTATGAAGGCCATTTCCTGCGGGCGTTAGGATGGGCGTACAGACATCTCCTCGATGGCACTAATGAAAATGTGCTTTTAGTTATCGATGAGCTAAACCGAGGTAATGCCGCCGCCATTTTTGGCCTAGTTTTTCAGCTCCTAGATAGAGAAGAAGACCATTGGTCAACCTATGAGATTCACTTATCCGAGCTAGAAATAGTGGGTCTGCTCAAAGCCATGCAATATAAGGCTTCTACCTCCCATGACAGTATCCAGGTAGATGGCAGCAATTTTGAGAAATTTTGCGAACTGACCGAAAAAGAGCTGGCCGTCAAAAACAACGCCGAAGGCTTGCGCGTCTTAAAGAATTTACGAGACCATAAAATTGCCCTGCCCCGAAATTTGTCAATTTTGGCGACTATCAACACATCCGACGAGTCCATCTATTACCTGGACAGTGCCTTTAAGCGGCGGTGGGACTGGGAATATGTGGACGTACCGGGAATAAGTACATTTTATAGTGATGTCCCAGAAAGAATCAAAGCTGCCAAAGTAGTGGTAGGAGCAACTCAGGTAGAGTGGTCAGATTTTGTCATCCAGCTAAATGAGTTCATCAAGTCTAATCATCAGGCCATCCGCCGAATTGAGGATAAGCAGATTGGCTGGTGGTTTTTGAAGCCAGAAAATTCTGAGATTAGCGAAGAAGCTATTAAAAATAAACTTATGTTCTATTTGTGGGATAGCGTTTTTGCTAAAGATAAGCGACCTTTAGAATCTCTGTTGTCGCAAAATAGAGAAACTGTAAAGTTAATCACATATTCTGATTTTGTGTCAAATGCAGAAGAGTTTGTCCAAGAAATTATAAACTTTGAAGAAGAGGAGTAAGTCAACATCCATGCTCAATTTTAGTAAGTTGGAAATTAGAACAAATGAAAAGTATTCTTTTGTCGGGATAGAGCAAAAGAATAATCAGTTAATTTTTCATTTGCCTAAAGGATTTACTGAAAAAGGGATAAACACCTTTGATGAAAAACGCGATTTATTCTTTTTGTTTTACCGGATGCTGAATGTTTTTAAGCAAAGTTGCTTAGAAAAAGGATATTTAAATAAGACCTCAGACCGAGATGGTTTAGTGAAAGATGATGGCGGCGGGGAAATTAGCACTAATGATGATGCCCAGATAGTTTTTTACTCTAAACTAGACGTTCTCACGAGCATCCTTGATGCTTATGACGAGCTAAAAATCCTGACTTTTGTCCGCCGGGTGGGGAAATCGGAAAAATTGGATTATAGCAAGCTGCATCGCTGTTTACATAAAGGGATTTTTCTGGAGAATGGGGCGGTTTATCTGGATTCTATGGATATGATGCGCCGAGAAATTCACTTAGAATCCTCGGATATCGTGTCGATGTACTGTTATATTTTGACGGAGATTAAGGAACAGTTAAAGGAAGAGGTACGCTCGGAAGTCCAAGCGTTAGGGGAACAATTCCGCCAACATTATCTAGGGACGGAATCAAGTTTATTCAGCGAAAAGTCTTATCAGTCGGTGCTGAGTTCTTTAAAGGATGCTCTAGAAGTAATTGATAATTATACGCCTTTTAAAGACCCAGACTACTGGCATTTCTACGACGCCATATATTCTTTCCTATTCGGCTCCCTGCAGCATAGTGGCGATGGCGAAATTTGGGGAATTAATAATTTTCATATGGTGTGGGAAGCCATGTGTTTGACTTATTTGGTGAAAACCACACCCCCAGCTAGGCTGCTTTACGTGGATGAAGCCTTGCTCTCGCGCCAAAGTATCCAGAAGTTTAAAAGTGCGGAAAAGGTTTTAGACATTGCCAGGATTTTCAGAATCAATGGCACGGAAGTTGTTCCCGATGCGGTGATTATGTCATCTGGCATCAATTCTATACCTTCAGCAGGTAATTTTAAACTTGTCCAAAATGGTTGGGATGATTATGCTTATTTAACTACATTTAACTTGCCAAAGTTTAAAAATAGACTGATTAAAATTGCCTATCAGCAACAAGTGAAAAAATTTCACACTTTTAATGAGTTACAAGAAGTTTTCCCAACTCAGAACCAGGCGTTAATTATCAATTCACCCTTGCCGGATAAATTTTATGCTTATTGGGATGTCCCTGATGCTTTAAACCCTGAAGAGCTGAGCCTGATGCGCTGCTTGAATCATGTATTTTTTCGGGCGGTGCAAGACCAAATATTTTCCCATGAGGCTTTTAGTAATTGGATTAAATATATCATGTTAAGTTCTCCGGTTTTTCGCGATTCTCTATTTCGCAAGTATGAAAACGAGATGCTACATTTAGAATCAAAAATAGCCGATATTTTTATCTCATTTCTCAAAAAATTAAAGTTTTTTCAAATTATTGATATTAAATACTATGACTTAGATTATTTACTCAAGCCAGAGAATGCGGAAACCATCAAACAACGCAGTATCAGAAAACAGTTTGTTTATGAATACCTCCTGCAAAAGCATCTGCACCGGTCTAACAGTCCCTTGAAAGACTGGGATATCAAAAGTGAATTTTGGCTGCCATTTTATAGTCAAGAATTACCCATATTGAGTCCGGGACCGCAATATATGGGCGGGTATGTGGGCTTAACCCAAGTTAATATTAAATTGATGATTGACAGCTATTTGGAACCTGATGGCAATTAATTGGGCTGTTGGGTTTCGATTTGGTACAGTTGTGTTTTTGTGGGGTGTTATGCGATCGGCTGTAACATAGTAGCAAGGGGTGGTTGGGTTAACCGTTCCACAGTTAGGGTTCTGGCTAGAGCTTCAATCTTATTGTTTCCCCCAATGTCAAAAAACACATGAATCCACTCGGACTCAAGAAGCGAAAGGCTTTGAATCCAAGGAGAGGGGGTGACTTGACCCCATCCCACGATCGTCCCAAGATGCGGGGGAGGTTCAGTTTGTCCCAGTGGGTTCGGGTTGAGTTTTACATCCAGACGAATGCAAGAAGAGAGAATCAGTTTTAGGGGTTGCTCAACCGCTGCGACTTCAGAATCATTGCCCGTTTGGTTCAGTTCCCAGTAATAATTGAGATTGAGGACATAATCATAGGGAAACTGCCAACCCATTGACCGCAATTCAGCTTCAGTAAAATCGTATTGTTGCCAAATTTCATCAAATTGCATTTGTTAACATTGCTGAGTTAGAATGCTAAATCCATCCTAAAAATTCAACCAGCCAATGGCCAAAAACACCCCCCAACCTACGAGAGTGAAAAACCCGAACATCCCCCACATAAATGGCAAAACCCATTTCTTATCATAATACCCCAGGAGGGGCGTTAGGGAAACTAGGGTCAGAAATAACATCACAAAAATAAGTAACGCTAGCATCATAGGTTATTTGTCCTTTGATAATTGATAATTGATAATTGATAATTGATAATTGATAATTATTGGTGCTGCATCTTCTAATTGTCCATTATCAATTGTCATTTGTCCTTTGTCATTTGTCCTTTGTCCGCCATACCAGAAACCGGGTTTCTGCAATAACCCCTGCATCATAGCCGAGATTTGGTTAAGAAACCCGGTTTGTCCTCCCCAGTGGGACTAGGGACAAAGGACAAATGACTAATCAGAATTAATCCCGATACACTTCATCAACTACTGTCCCATCACCAGCGACCAATTGCACGTGTAACGGCATTTGACCGGCGGCGTGGGTACTGCAACTTAAACAAGGGTCGTAGCAGCGGATACCTGCTTCTACCCGGTTTAACATTCCTTCGGGAATTTCATTACTGTGGATGTAATGTTTGGCAATTTGAGTCACGGTTTTATTCATCCCCAGGTTGTTTTGACCGGTGGCGATGATTAAATTCACTTTCTTGAGGATACCATTTTCATCTACTTGGTAGTGATGGAAGAGAGTGCCTCGGGGTGCTTCGCTGACGCCAACGCCTTCTAGGTTGTTGATACCAGCTTCTGCTCGACAGCGTTTGGAGGTGATATCGGGGTCGTTGACTAATTCCTCGATTTTCTCTAAACAGGCGAGAATTTCTAGGAGGCGTGCGTAGTGATACATGAAGGAACTGGTAGCGACGCCGCCAACCCGATCGCGAAATTCCCTTAACTCTTTGTCAGCATCAGGAGTGCCAAAATGAGAGCAAATATTCACCCGCGCCAAAGGTCCGACGCGATAAATACCATCAGGATAACCCATCGGCTTATAATAAGGGAATTTCAGATAAGACCAAGGCTCAACCGCTTCCCCAAGATAATCACGATAGTTATCTTCGCTCAAACCGTCGGCCACAATATTACCATTGCTATCGGTAAAGCGAATATGACCGCCGTAATGTTCCCACTCGCCATTTTTCCCCACTAAACCCATAAACAGAGAGGGGAATGTCCCGAATACTTCCGCCTCGGCGCCGAATTCATCGAGAAAGCGCTTAAATAAGTTCATGGCAATGTCTAAAGTGGCGCGAGACTCGGGCAACCGTTCCCGAATCCAGGTGCGACCTTCTTCAGAAAGGGGCGATCGCACACCCCCGGGCACCGCCCAAGCTGCGTGAATCTTCCGCGCTCCCAGCAATTCTATCACCGTTTGACCAAACTGCCGCAAGCGAATCCCCGCTCGTGCTAAGTCTGGATCCGCCGCCATCAAACCAAACACATTGCGCGTCGCTGGGTCGCTATCCCATCCCAGCAAAAAATCAGGACTGCTGAGGTGAAAAAAGCTCAAAGCATGAGATTGTGTAAACTGCGCCAAATTCATCATCCGCCGCAGTTTTTCCCCGGCTATGGGCACCTGGACCGCTTGAATTTTATCCCCAGTTTTCGCCGATGCCAATAAGTGACTCACCGGACAAATCCCACAAATCCTGGCAGTTATCCCCGCCATTTCCCACATGGGGCGACCTTCGCAGAACTTCTCAAACCCCCGATATTCCACTACGTGAAACTGGGCATCTGATACTTCCCCGGCGTCATCTAAATAAATCGAAATCTTGGCGTGGCCTTCTATCCGCGTTACCGGGTCAATTACTACTGTTTTTGCCATAAATTTTTCCTTCCTGGTTCTTTGTCATTCGTCATTGGTCATTGGTCATTTGTCCTTGTTTCGCCAGAAACCGGGTTTCTGCGACAATTTTGGTATTTTCACCGAGATTTGGTTAAGCATGCCCCCGCGTTGGCGAAGCCTGCGCGAAGCGCTTAGGCGGGGGAAACCCGGTTTCTTCTCCCAGCGGACTTGCGGACAAATGACCAATTGCCTCAACCAAATTTAATCATTTCTCGCCCTTCCATTTTGGGGGTTTCCCCTTTTAATAAAGGCTCGATCACCGCTTGAATACGAGGCGCGCTCGGCGGGCATCCGGGGATAAACATATCAATATTTACCACCTCATGCACCGGAGATACACGCTCTAGCAACTCTGGCACAATACCAGGAAAGTGGGGTAATTGTGGGGTGACATCGCCCAACTCCAAATAAGAGCGTTTTAGCACTTGGTCGGCTTTCCCCAGCATATTGCGCATCGCTGGGACGTTGGCTGTCACCGCGCAATCCCCAAAAGAAATCAGGAATTTGGTGCGTTTTCTCACTTTCAGCAGTAGCTCCAAGTTTTCCTCATTGGCTACCGCTCCTTCTACCAAACAAACATCCACGTCTTCTGGGTATTCTTTCAGGTCGCAACCCACAGGACTATAGACGATATCGGCAAATTTTGCCACTTCAAACAGCCACTCATCTAAATCCAAAAAAGACATATGACAGCCCGAACAACCTGCTAGCCATATAGTGGCTAATTTGATTTTTTCTGACATGATGATACCTACTGAGCAATTTTTTGTCCTTGGTCATTGGTCATTAGTCATTTGTCATTTGGAGGAGAAACCGGGTTTCTCCCTCCAATTTTGGTTTCTTAACCGAGATTTGGGCAAGAAACCCGGTTTCTGTGGCAGAAATGACTAATGACAATTTTAACGAGTCCATTCTTTCTTGGTACGAGCGGCTGCCAGAAATTCTACTTTGCCTCGATCGTGCGTCATTTCCGCCACCGTAGAACCCTTGCGGAAAATCGAACCCGTAGGACAAGCCTCGACGCACTTACCGCAAGAAGTGCAAGCCTCCACAGACCCCCAAGGCTGATTCATCCCGGAAATGATTTGGGAAGTAGTACCACGACTCGCCACATCCCACACGTGCGCGCCTTCAATTTCATCACACACCCGCACGCAACGAGTACACATGACACAGCGGTTGTGGTCGATGCCAAATTGGGGGTGAGATACATCTACCTCCCGTTTCGGGAAGCGGTACTGAAAGCGGGAGTGGTCCATCCCCACCTCGATCGCCAAATCTTGCAACTCGCAATTCCCATTTGCCACGCACACCGCACAAACGTGATTACCTTCGGCAAACAGCAGCTCTACCGTCATCCGCCGATATTCTTTCAGTTTCGGCGTATCCGTATGTACCACCATCCCCTCAGCCACCTGGGTAGTACAAGCAGGCAAAAGTTTATTAATGCCTTCAATTTCTACCAGACAGAGCCGACAGGCACCCACATCGGTAACACCTTCTAGATGGCACAAAGTGGGAATTCTAACTCCCGCCTCTTTCGCCGCCGTCAGCAGAGTTTCATTCTCCTGAATCGCGATTGGGACACCATTAATTGTGAGCGTATTTACTGACATAACTTGTCCTTGGTTATTGGTTATTGGTTATTTGTCCTTGGTCATTTGTCATTTGTCCTTGGTCATTTGTCCGCAAGTTCGCTTGGTACGGGCACGGCGTCATAAATATTTGGGTTGAACGAACCATCTTAATGATGCCGTGCCCCTACAGTCACTTGTCTAATGACAAAGGACAAATGACAAACGACTACACGGGGACTTTCCCATTAGAAGTTTGCTGAATTAGCCGTAAATACTCATCCCGGAAATAACGCAAGGTACTAATTACCGGGTTCGGCGCCGTCATCCCCAGTCCGCACAGGCTCGTTTGCGCCACCATCTGACAGAGAGCTTCTAACTTCTCGATATCAGCTAATGTGGCTTTTCCTTTGAGAATGTTGTTGAGCATTTCATCCATTTGCACCGTACCAGCGCGGCAGGGAATACACTTACCGCAAGACTCATCGCGGCAAAATTCCATATAGAACTTCGCCACATCCACCATATTCGTGGTGTGATCCATCACCACCATGCCACCAGAACCCATCATCGAGCCCAGTTTCGTCAGCGAATCATAATCTACTGGGGTGTCGAGCATCTCGGCGGGGATGCAGCCACCAGACGGACCGCCAGTTTGCACCGCTTTCACACTACCATCGGGGACACCGCCGCCCATTTCTTCGACAATTTCCCGCAAAGTAATGCCCATCGGCACTTCAATTAAACCATTGTTGCGGATTTTGCCGGTGAGGGCGAAGATTTTTGTCCCTTTGCTCTTTTCCGTCCCGATACTGGCATACCAGTCCGCACCTTTGCCAATAATGGCGGTGATATTGGCCAAAGTTTCCACGTTATTGATGAGGGTGGGACATTCCCATAACCCAGACTGAGCGGGGTAGGGAGGACGGGGCCGGGGGTTGCCGCGTTTGCCTTCTACAGAGCCGATGAGGGCTGTTTCTTCGCCACAAACGAAGGCGCCAGCACCGATGCGGATATCGATTTTGAAGTCAAAGGGACTATCGAAAATTTGGCTACCGAGGACGCCGTATTTTTTGCCTTGTTGAATGGCTTTTTGCAGGCGTTGAATGGCGAGGGGATATTCGGCGCGGACGTAGATAAAACCGTGGTTGGCGCCGACGGCGTAAGCAGCGATCGCCATCCCTTCTAGCACCAAATGCGGGTCACTTTCTAGCACACTCCGGTCCATAAATGCCCCCGGGTCGCCCTCATCCGCATTGCAGATGACATATTTTTGGTCTCCCGGCATTTTCGCCACCGTTGCCCACTTTAACCCTGTGGGATAACCGCCGCCGCCACGTCCGCGCAAACCACTGCGGGTAATTTCCTGTACGACCTGCTCCGGCGTCATATCGTGCAGCACTTTGTACAGAGACTCATAACCACCAACGGCGATATATTCTTCGATGCGCTCCGGGTCAATTTTGCCGCTATTTTCTCTGACGATGCGCATTTGGCGACTAAAAAATGGGTGTTGCGAATCGCCTTTCGTTGCCGTCGCTTCCCCAGAGCCTTTAATCCCATCAATAATACTAGCCGCTTGCTCCGGTGTCACCTCTTCATAAAGAGTCTCTTCTGGGTCGATTTGCACTAAAGGCCCGCGCCCGCAAAACCCCATACAGCCCACGCCCACAACCTGTACCTGGTCTTCTAATCCCGCATCCTTTACCGCAGTGTCTAGATTTTTCTTGATATCTAAAGAATTAGAGGCTTGACAACCGGTTGAGGTGCAGCAATGGACGCGAATACTCTTAAATGCGGCGCGTTCTTTCTTGGCTAATTCTCGCAGTTCGGTTAAATCCATATGGCTTTTTGTCCTTATTCCTTATTCCTTGGTCATTGGTCATTCGTCCTTTGTCCTTTGTCATTGGTCCTTTGTCCTTTGACAAGTGACAAGTGACTCAGGACAAGGGACATGTTACCAAATGACAATTTCTCAGAGGTATTCTTTAATGCGGTTGACGATCGCTTCTCGCGTTTGCTTGCCCGCCACCACCCCATCAATCACCACTGCTGGCGCAATGCCACAAGCCCCAATACAGCGTGCTGTCACCAAAGAAACTTGCCCATCCTCCGTAGTTTCTCCCGACTTTAAGCCGCAGTCTTTCTCTAATCCTTCTAGCAGGGCGTTTGCCCCTTTCACATAGCAAGCAGTTCCCAAACAGACGACACAAGTGTGGGCACCTTGAGGCTTGAGGGAGAATAGGTGGTAAAATGTCGCTACGCCATAAACCCGACTCAGAGGTAGCTTTAAGCCCCGCGCTACGTACATTAATACATCTTCTTCCAGATAGCCGAATGCTTCCTGAGCCTTGTGTAGTACCTCAATCAACGCATCTTGGCGGTATTGATTCCGCTTCATCGTCATGTCCAACACTTTAAAGCGCTTATCACCACTGGGATGAGCGGCTTCTTTCTTGGCCTTGGCTTTTGGTTCTGCTTCTGTAGATTGCATCAGTTATTCCTTTCCTTCCTAGATGATTTTGAATAATATCGTCATCTTTTTTGATGATTTGTATCGGCTGGCGCTCCTGTTGTTCTATTTCGCTGACATTTTTGCTTTTGTGGCCAAGTTTTTGCGACAATCTCCCATCTGTGGGCTGCACCGATGATAACAGATAGTTTCGCCTAACTGTTGGCTGTACATATCCTTGCCTGCATCATCATCCTTCGCACCATCTATATACTGCCATATTCACCCCCACACCTCGGGCAAACTACAGAAAATTTTTAGAATTTATCCCCTACCGGTTTTTTGAGCTGAATTCTCCCGATTTGGGGTGATTTATGATACTAACTATTCAATTTATTAAGATATTTTAACAATTGCATAGGGGGAAAATTGGAGATAGTATGTCATTATCGAGTATATAGAATGGAATTTCCCTCAAAGATTAAATTAAGGTAAAAACTAGATATACCCACCGGTAAGGTGGGGTTTTTGCCAATTTAAACAACAATAGCTTTGTTTAAATGGCGAGAAAAACAAAACAATTGTTGTGAAAATGGGGGCAGGGAGGAGATGAAAACTGCAAATTACAGAGTTGTGGGGTCAGATCAAGTCCTATGGCTTCGTTTTTGTATAACTGAGGGGGCAACCACAGGGGGGTTGCCCTGGAATTGTCCGAACGATGCTCCCGGACTTGATATCAGAGGGGGGATGGTGACGGGTGGTGAACCCGGAAGTCAACAAACAGCAACAAATGGCAACGATGCCAGAAGAATATTCTAAACTGGTATTTCGCCCCTCCCGGCGGGGTGGGGATGATGGCCAGCGATTGCGATCGACAGAGAAAAGAGGTGGATTTCGTGCGTGTGAAAAAGCGTCTGGGTGTGTTCACCAGTGGCGGAGATGCTCCGGGAATGAATGCAGCGGTGCGATCGGTAGTGCGTGCCGCGCTGAATCAGGATTTAGAAGTATATGCCATCTATGAAGGCTATCAAGGGATGCTAGAAGGCGGCGATCGCATCCGCAAAATGGATTGGGACTCGGTGGGAGGTATTTTAGGTCGCGGGGGCACCATCATCGGCACTGCCCGCTGTTTGGCCTTTCAAACCCGGGAGGGCCGCCGCCAAGCCGCGCGCAATCTCGTGGAATATGGTATCGAAGCCCTCGTGGCGATCGGCGGTGACGGCAGCCTGACTGGGGCCACCATCTTTCACCGGGAATGGCCAGAACTCCTGGCAGAACTGGTAGAAAACGGCGAAATTGGCGCCGAAGTAGCGGCCAAACATGCCCACTTGGCATTAGTCGGGTTGCCCGCCTCCATTGATAATGACCTCTACGGCAGCGACATGACGATCGGCACCGATACGGCTCTGCACCGCATTGCCGAAGCCGCCGACGCCATCTCCTCCACCGCATCTAGTCACCAGCGCACCTTCATCATCGAAGTCATGGGGCGAAACTGCGGTTATTTAGCCCTGATGGGAGGTTTGGCGACGGGATCCGACTGGGTGATGATTCCAGAAAAACCCCCCGAAGGAGAACACTGGGAAGAGCAGATGTGCCAGATCCTCAAAGCCGGACGCGATTCTGGCCGTCGGGACACAATCATTATGGTTGCCGAAGGCACCCGCGATGCCCAAGGCAAACCCATTCGCAGCGATGATATCAAACAAGTCCTAGAAGAACGACTCGGCGAAGACGCCCGCGTCACCATTTTGGGACATGTGCAGCGGGGAGGCTCCCCCAGCGCGTTCGATCGCCACCTCAGCACCCTTCTCGGTCACGCCGCCGTTACCCAAATTCTCCAGTCAGACCCCGCCGCCGAACCCATGTTGATTGGGATGCGTGGCAACCGCATCGCCTGCACGCCTCTGGGTCAATGCGTTGAAAACAGCCGCAAAGTGGCACAGGCAATATCCAGCGGCGACTACCCCCAAGCAATGGCCCTGCGCGGTGACACCTTCAGCGAAATCTACCACACTTTCTACACCCTGATGCAGGCCACTCCCCCCAACTGCAAACCAGACGCCCCACCCCCGATCGATAAACCCCTCCGCATCGCCGTCCTCACCTGTGGCGCCGCCGCCTCCGGTATGAACACCGCCGTCAGAGCCGCCGTCCGCCTTGGCATCGACAAATGTCACACCATGCTGGGCGTCGAAAACGGCTTTCGCGGACTCATCGAAGGCCACATCAAAGAACTAGACTGGGTAAGCGTGCGCGGTTGGGCCACCGCTGGCGGCTCCAGTCTTGGCACCAGCCGCAAAATCCCCAAAGGTCGGGACCTCTACGACATCGCCCGCCATATAGAAAAACACGACATCCAAGCCCTCTTCATCATCGGCGGCTGGTCCGGCTACCAAGCCGCCTATCAACTCTACAACCAGCGGGAAAACTTCCCCGCCTTCAACATCCCGATCATCTGTATCCCCGCCACCATCAACAACAACCTCCCCGGTAGCGAATACAGCATCGGCTCCGACACCGCCCTCAACAACATTATCCAAGCCGTAGATAAAATCAAACAGTCGGCAGTGGCCTCCAGCCGCTGTTTCGTCGTCAAAGTCATGGGCCGCTACTGCGGCTATCTCGCCCTTCTCAGCGGTATGGCCACCGGCGCCGAGCAAGTTTACCTCCACGAAGACGGCGTTACCCTCAGTAACCTGCAGCATGACCTAGATTACCTCATCAACTCCTTTGAACGGGGCAAGCGTTTAGGCTTAATCATCTGCAACGAAAACGCCCACCCAGTTTATAACAGCGATTTCATTAGCGCCCTCTTCGCCGAGGAAGGCAAAAAACTCTTTCAGGTGCGCCAAGCGGTCCTCGGACATTTGCAGCAAGGCGGCGACCCCTCCCCGTTCGATCGCATCCAAGCCACCCGCCTCGCCGCCAAAGCCATTGATTTTTTAATCGCCGAAGCGGACAAACATTCCCCCGCCGCCACCGCCATTGGTCTCCAAGGCTCCCAGGTCCAATTCTGGAACCTCAGCGAATTGCCTGTACAGATGGACTCCGACCATCAACGCCCGAAACACCAGTGGTGGTGGGAGCTACGCTCAATTGCCTCCACCCTCTCCCACCATACGCCCCATCTTTAGGGGGGACCGGGGGACCGGGTGACGGGGGGACCGGCTGACAGGGGGACGGGGAAAATTTATATCATATAGGGGCACGGACAAACCCAGATATTAATGACGCCGTGCCCCCATTTCCCCTGCAAACCAATATGGCAAACTTCCGCAAGCTGACAGCTTCCAGCCTGACTTTCCTCACGCTCCCACTCCTGTCCCCCTGGGCACTTCCAGCTATAGCACAGGACCTCAAACCCACTTCTTACATCGCCCAAGCCGAACCGGCCCAAACTCCAGGCGATCGAGCATTTGCCGAAGGAATGGCCTTATTCCGCCAAAAAACCCCAGAATCAATCCAAGCCGCAATTCAAAAATTAGAAGAAGCCCTCACCCTCTACCAGCAAGAAGGCAATCAAGTCCAAGAAGGCAACACCCTTAGTAACATCGGGGCAATGTACTTTATTTTGCAGGACTTTGACACCGCCTTATCCTACTACAACCGCGCCTTACCCCTACAGCAACAAATCGATGACAAAACCGGCGTCGCCTTCACCTTAAACAAAATTGCCCGACTGTACGAAGAGCAAGGAGACAGCCAAAAAGCCCTCGACTATTACAGCCAATCCGTCCCCTTGTTCCATGAGGAGGAGGATAAACCAGTTCTGGCGGACACCCTCAATACTATTGGCTTCTTACAATTGAGGTCGAGAGACTTTCCCGCTGCCTTAGAATCCTACAACCAAGCTCTAGCCCTCCACCAGGAAATCGGCAATTTGGGAGGCGCAGCTCTCAGCCTCCTGGGTATGGGGAGAATCAAAGATCAATTAGGAGAAAAGCAAAGCGCCCTAGAATACTATAACCAAGCTCTTACCCTGCGGCGGCAACTGGGGGATAAAGGAGAAGAATCTCTTGTTCTTAGCAATATCGGCAAAGTTTATTCTGATTTAGGAGAAAAACAAACGGCGATAGAATACTATAATCAAGCCCTGAGTATTCAACAGGAAATCGGGAATCAAGCCGCCGCCGCTACTATTCTGAATAATCTGGGTAGAGTCTATGAAAGTAGCGGCGATTGGCAAGCCGCCCTCAACCATTACGAGCAATCTTTATCTCTGTTGCGAGACCTAGGAAATCGGCAGTTTGAAGCCTTCACCCTCAGCAATATCGGCTCGGTAAAGAGTACGATCGGCGAAAAACAAACTGCCCTAGACTACTACAACCAAGCCGCCAATATCCTCCGCGAACTAGGGGATCAAAGCAGTTTAGCTTCGATTATCAACAATATGGGGGCAGTGTATGATGATTTAGGGGATAAAAAAACTGCCCTAGACTACTATACCCAATCTCTGGCTGTGTTACAAAAATTAGGGGATAAAGTCAGGGAAGCTAGCACAATAAACAATATCGGTTACGTCTATAACTATTTGGGAGATAAGCAAAAAGCTCTAGAATACTACAACCGCGCTTTACCCCTGTACCGGGAGATAGGTTATAAAGAAGGCGTGGCCCTGAGCCTGAGTAACATTGGTCTGCTTTACTCAGACTTAGGCGATAATCAACAAGCACTAGAATACCTCAATCAAGCCTTGGTTTTAGAGCGGGAAGTGGGCAATAAACGCGGCGAGAGCATTACTCTGGGGGGCATTGGTGTAATTTACTTTAAGTTACAAGATTTTGCCGCTGCTCTCGACTACTACCAGCAATCTCTACCCCTAGCTCGCCAGACGGGGGACAGAGATGCTACGGCGACTACGTTGTATAATCTGGCGGGGGTGGCTCGCGCTCAAGGAAAACTCCAGGAGGGGATAACTTATATTGAAGAAGCTATCACTATTATCGAAGACTTGCGCCAGAAAGTGGATAGCTCGGAACTGCGATCGTCCTTTTTCGCCGAGAAATATAATTACTATGAACTTTACATCGATATGCTGATGCAGTTGCACCGCCAACAGCCCCAGGCGGGATATGATAGTAAAGCTCTGCAAGTCAGTGAAAGGTCTCGCGCTCGCACCCTCCTAGAACTACTCACGGAAGCTAATGCGGATATTCGTTCTGGAGTTGACCCAAAATTGCGGCTACAGGAAATCTCTTTACAAGAGAAAGTGAACACAGCAGCACAGCGACAGGTAGAAATACTCTCAGCAGAACATACCCCAGAGCAAGCTAATGCGATTCAACAACAATTAGACCAACTTTTACGAGAATTAGATGGCGTTCGCGCTGATATCAGGACAACCAGTCCCCGTTATGCAGCTCTGACGCAGCCACAACCGCTGACTCTAGCGCAAATGCAGGCGCTGTTAGATGAGAATACCCTGTTACTACAATATTCTTTGGGGGAAACTCGCAGTTATTTGTGGGCAGTATCTAAAACGGAAATTACTAGCTATGAACTGCCAGCAAGAAAGGAAATTGAGACGGCGACGCTAAGTTTTCGGGATGCAATTATTTCCCCGGCTCTCAGGATTAGAAAGGCAAGGGCTTTAGAAGCGGCGCAAAAGCTGAGTGAGTTAATTTTAAGTCCGGTGGCGGATAAGTTGGGAGAAAAACGGTTAGTGATTGTGAGCGATCGTGACCTGCACTATATCCCCTTTGCCGCCCTTTCCCTCCCCGGAAATAACGGCGAACCCCTCATCGTCAAACATGAAATCATCAACCTCCCTTCCGCTTCCACATTAGCGATTTTGCGCCAAGAAACGAGTCAGCGTCCCCCAGCACCCAAAACCCTCGCCGTCTTAGCTGACCCCGTTTTTGCTCCCAGTGACCCCCGCGTGCAAGCACAGAGTAACGGCGATACTACCAACACCACTTTACTCACCCCAATCATCAATAATGCTGCCAGAGATGTAGGCATTACCGGCGAACTCGCACGCCTACCCAACACCCGCAGCGAAGCCCAGACGCTTCTCACTTTAGTACCAGAAGCCAATGATTTCTCGGCCTTTGATTTTGCTGCCAACCGCCAAACAGCCACTAGCGAGCAAATGGCGAATTATCAAATTATCCACTTTGCCACCCACGGCTTTTTTAACGCCCAAAATCCTCAATTATCAGGCTTAGTCATGTCCTTAGTTGATGAAAAGGGGCAGCCCGTGGATGGATTTTTACGCCTCCACGATATCTATAACCTCAATCTCGCCGCTGACCTGGTGGTGTTGAGTGCCTGTCAAACTGGCTTAGGTGAGATAGTTAAAGGAGAAGGAATTTCCGGGCTGACGCGGGGATTTATGTATGCCGGAACCCCACGCCTCGTGGCCAGCTTGTGGAGTGTGGATGATGCCGCCACTGCCGCGTTGATGTCCAAATTCTACCGGGAAATGCTGCAAAACAAAATGCGGCCTGCGGCTGCTTTACGGGCCGCCCAGTTGGAAATGCTGCAATCACGGGAATGGGACCTGCCTTATTTCTGGGCTGCCTTTGGCTTTCAGGGCGAATGGCGGTGATTTTTGGGACTACATAGGTTTGTAGCACCCTCCTTCAGCCCTCTTTCCGGGTTTGTAGTAGGGCTTTAGCCCTCTTTCCGGGTTTGTAGTAGGGCTTTAGCCCTCTTTGTTAATTCCAAACCAACTTGGGCTGAAGCCCAACTACGAACAGAGGAGGGCTGAAGCCCAACTACGAACAGAGGAGGGCTGAAGCCCAACTACGAACAGAGGAGGGCTGAAGCCCAACTACGAACAGAGGAGGGCTAAAGCCCTACTACGAACCAGGGACAGAGAAAAAGTGGGTTATTGCAAAAGCCCACTTGCGGAAGCCGTCTGGGGTGGGTAATAATTGAATTGTAGGCAGGTTCCCGCCTACACTCGATAGAGTTATTACTGACTACCATCCTGATTTTTGTCTGTAACAATCAGGGTCATCGCTATCCTTAAGCAAGAACTACCCGTCTAAAGGTTAGGTTACTTCTGGCTGACCATTAGATAAATAAAGTTAGGGAAGCACCGGGCTTTTCCCTAACTTTTTTGTTGTCAAATTTAGGCTTTATTGGATGGGTTTGATAAAGACGCGGTGGGAGCGGACAAAACAGGTGTTATCATTGCCCACTTTGACGGCTAACCAGGGTTTTTGGATGGTGTCGTTTTGCACCGCCGGAGTTCGATCGCCACTAAGATTCATCACCGTTCCCGCATCATAAGCCGCTACTACGGGAAACTCTACTCCCGGACCTTGGCGACAATTTAAGCCGTTTTGCAGATTTGTGACTTGCCACTTTGACCAAGACCCAATATTAATATAATTTCCCGCTTCTGTGGGTTGGGGCATGGTAGCCGTAGCTTGAGGAGCGGCGGCGGGGGCGGCGGCGGGGGCGGCGGCGGGGGCGGCACTGGCAGTCTCAGCAGCAGGTCTGATGAAAGCAGAATTAGCCCGGACAAAACAGTTAGTATTTCTAACTTTTACCACTAACCAAGGATTTCCCCGAGGGTCATTTTGAATTAATGGTGCATAATCGGGGCTCACAGTGAGAATGGTTTTGCCATCAAAAGCGGCTACCAGGTCAAACTCGGTGCCCGGACCTTTGCGGCAGTTGAGACCTACGGGGTCGGGCATCACCTCCCATCTGGTCCAGCCCCCCGTCATGCGGTAATTGCCCCGATCGTCCGGTCGAGGTTCCGCCGCCGTGGCGGCGAAAGTTAAACTAGCTGTAGTAATGGCGGTAATGGCAGTTACCAGTAATCTGATTTTATCCATGTTTGTCATCTCCTTTATTTGAGATTGTAGGGTGGGCAGGGTACTGCCCACCCTACCGGGGTAGCGAGAACAGCAGTGGCATCGAAATTATCCCCAATTTTAACGGTATTTTGGATAATGATAATTTCCCCTTCCCCATAGAGGAAAAAACAGGCAGTGCAAACACCACACAGCGGCTATCACTGGGATGGCACACCGAACCGCTTTTTTGAAGGCTGGTATTTCCGGGTAACTTTACCGAGCGATCGCCAGAGCTTTGCTTTCATGTACTCCATTGATGACCCCAGCGGGAACCAGCCCCATAGCGGCGGTTGTGCCCAAATATTGGGTGCCGATGATGGGTATTTCTGCCGCACTCTTCCTGATGTTAAAGGCTTTTGGGCATCATCCCAGCAACTAGCTCTCGGCCATTGGGGAAAAATTGCCACCGATGATGCCCCCAACCCCGGTTATTTAGAGCCCTCAGAATTCCACAAAACCATCAAAGAAGGTTATCAAGTCACCCCCACTTGGCATCAAGGGGCTCTATTCGTCCCAAATGGCAGTTATTGCCGCTGGGAATATCGCATCCAGCCGGTTTACGGCTGGGGAGATGCGAAACGGGGACAGTTAGCCACTGGAGGTTTATTATCTTTTTTCCCCATCTTTGAACCCGGATGGCAAGTGTTGATGGCTCACGGGTTGGCCACTGGCTGGCTAGACTGGCAGGGAAAACGTTATGAATTTGTGGATGCCCCCGCTTACAGTGAGAAAAACTGGGGCGGTTCTTTTCCTAAGAAGTGGTTTTGGCTAAACTGCAACTGTTTCCCCGAAGAGCCAGACTTAGCAGTGACGGCGGCTGGGGGGAGGCGGCAACTGTTATGGTGGGATGAGTCAGTGGGTTTGGTGGGTATCCACTATCGGGGGCAGTTTTGGGAGTTTGCCCCCTGGAATGCCCGGTTGAGCTGGCAAGTGGAGCCTTGGGGCCGTTGGTGGATGCGGGCGGAAACCGACTCATCGGCGGTGGAACTGATGGGACAGACGGAGTTACCAGGGACAGTGGTGCGGGTGCCCACTTCTGAGGGGTTACGGTTGTCTTGTCGCGATACCACTTTTGGGGAGCTGACTTTGCGGTTGTGGCGGGGGAATGGCAGGGGGCGGCAGTTGATTTTGCAGGCACATAGTAATTTAGCTGGGGTGGAAACTGGGGGCAGTCCTTGGGATGGGACTTGGAGCGGACTATAATCAGAGGCAGATCTGATTTCCCTTTGGGGAGCCAATGACATCAAAGCACTATTAGACAGTCAGAGGACATCAGAATATCATGGCTGTGGGATGAAAAAAATATTTAATCTTCAATTTAAGCCATTGATTAAACGTTGAAGCTCAGGAGGAAAAATCAGGGTATCGTAACAATATGGCTGTGGTGGTTTTTTAGTGCATTTTGAATCTGGAGATGAAAGCTATGGCGGAAAAAAATGTTTTGCGGGGCAAGGAGTCTGGGTTGTTATCGCAACTTCATCCAGAGTCCAAGACACAAAGTTTAACTAGCGGTAAGGACAAGTGGCTACAAGGAGAAGCAGCGGCCACATCCCTGGCTTATTGGCAGCAGCAGTTAGAAGGTGTCACCCTCAACATTGATTTGCCTGTAGCTCGCCGTCGTCCTGCGGTCATAACTGGGCTGAGAGGAAAACAAAGGCTGATTTTCTCGGAAACACTAAACCGGGAGATGAAAGATTTTGCCGAATCGGAAAATATCAACTTATTGACGATTTTTTTGGCGGCTTTCCATACGCTGCTCTACCGTTATTCTGGCCAAGAAGTCATCGTTACTGGGGCGGAATGGTTTGAGGAAAATGGGGAAGAGATGGTGTCGCCTGCTGGCGGCACCGCTCTATCGGAGCGAGTCGGAAATATCCTCCCTATCCGCACTAACTTAGAAGTAGTACCTACTTTTCGGGAGCTGCTCCAGACATTGGCGCAGGGAGTAACAGAAGCTGCACGCTATCAGAATTTGCCTTTTGAGCAACTGAGCCAGATAATTGCCCCCCAGGGAGACAGACTCCCGTTGCCGATAAATTTTGCCTATTATGAATATCCCCACTTTCCGTCTGAATTGGCTGGCGTGAAGCTAGATAGTTTATGGCAGGAATTACCGGGTAATAGAACTATTTATTTGTTTGATTTGGCTTTAGAAATACAGGTAATACCGGCAGGAGTTCAAGGCTGTTTTTCATATAATGGGGATTTATTTGATGACAGTACCATTGAGGCAATGGCAGGGCATTTTCAGACGCTGCTGGCGGCGGCGGTGGCTGACCCGGAACTGAATTTAAATCAATTGCCGATGCTGACGGCGGCGGAACGGGAATTAATGCTGGGGGAATGGAATCAGCTAAAGGTTGATTATCCTGGTGATGGGTCGATTACGGCGCAGTTTGAGGCGCAAGCGGCCACAAATCCAGGGTCGATCGCCCTGATTTGTGGTGGCGAGGAAATCACTTATGGCCAACTGAATGGGAAGGTGAACCAACTGGCGCATTACCTGCAAAAGTTGGGGGTAGGACCAGATGTGCCAGTGGGAGTTTGTCTGGAGCGATCGCCCCTCATCATCATCGCCTTATTAGCCATTCTCAAAGCCGGTGGTGTCTGCGTTCCCCTAGACCCCACCTACCCCCAAGACCGCCTCAGCATCATTTTAAAAGACACTCAACTATCAATATTACTAACTCAGGAAAAACTCACCGGTCAGCTACCCCATTACCATAATTCCCCCATTTGTCTTGATACTCAATGGGACAGCATCGCTCTAGAAAGCCAAGATAATCCCCCATGTGCCGCGATCGGCGACAATCTCGCCTACATCCTTTATACCTCCGGCTCCACCGGTAAACCCAAAGGCGTAGAAATGCCCCGCTCCAATATTTGGCATTATGTGCAGTCCATCGATAAACACCTGCAAATTCGTCCTGATGATATCTACCTCCACACCGCCTCCTTTTCTTTCTCCTCTTCTATCCGCCAATTCCTAACGCCTCTAACCCGAGGCGCCAAATTAGTCCTCGCTACCCAGGAGCAAAGCAAAAATACCCTCAAGCTGTTTGAGCTGATGCAGGCGGAAAATGTCACGGTTTGTGATAGTCTCCAGGCAGTGTGGGCTCACGGCTTGCACGCTCTCGATACTATCTCTGACCCCGGAACCGATAAACGCCTCCCCCTAAAATTGCGTCTGCTTCTATTCTCTGGTGGTTTGCTCACCGCAGATTTTCTCCAAACCCTCCGCGAGCATTTGGAACATCCACCCCAAATTATCAACATTTACGGCCAAACTGAAACTACTGGTAACACGGCTTACCCCATCCCGGCTGATTTGGCTCAAACTACTGGGCCGGTTTCTGTGGGTCGTCCTTTGGCTTACCGCCAAACTTATATCCTCAATTCAGAACTGCAACCAGTCCCGATCGGGGCGATCGGCGAACTCCATGTGAGCGGTTGCAGTTTATCTCGCGGTTATCTCAACCGTCCCGACTTGACTCAGGAAAAATATATCCCCAACCCCTTCACTCCCGACACCCCGGGCGCCATTCTCTATAAAACTGGAGACTTAGCGCGCTATTTGCCCGATGGCAGTCTGGAAATTATCGGGCGGACAGACTTTCAAGTGAAAATTCGCGGGATGCGGGTGGAAACTGGCGAAATTGAAAGCATTCTGCTCCAGCATCCCGCAGTAAAGCAGGCGGTAGTAACTGCCCGAGATACCGCAGCGGGAGAGCGATTTTTAGCAGCTTATTATGTGGCCGCTCCAAACCAAACACCGGTGAATTCCGAGCTGCGGGCTTTTTTGAAGGAGCATTTACCAGATTATATGGTGCCAGCGGCTTTTATGCGCCTAGAAGCCATGCCCCTCACCGCCAATGGTAAGCTCAACCGTCTTGGTCTTCCAGAGCCGCAGTTAGATCTGCACGAATCAAATACTCCTGTAGTTGCTCCCCGCGATGATTTGGAGGCCAAGCTGGCAGCCATTTGGCAACAAGTTCTCGGCATCAAGCAAATTGGGATTCAGGATAGTTTCTTTGATTTGGGGGGTCACTCCCTCCTCGCAGTGGAACTGTTCGCCCGCATTGAGAAAGAATTCGGCAAAAATCTCATCTTGGCGACTCTGTTGCAAGCTCCCACCATTGCGCAGTTGGCCACATATATCCGCGACAACCAAGATTTAGACACCAAATCTTTGGTGGTGATGCAGCCGAAGGGCACAAAACCACCTTTATTCTGCATTCACGCCGTGGGGGGCAACCTACTTTCTTACAAAGAGCTGCTGGCACATCTGGACCGTGACCAACCAGTGTATGGCTTACAAGCTCAAGGCTTGGATGGGAAACAGCCCATCTTAAGCAAAATTGAGGATATGGCGGCTTTGTATATCCAGGAAATGAAAACGGTTCAGCCTGATGGCCCTTATTTTATCGTCGGGCACTCTTTTGGCGGGTTTGTGGCTTTTGAAATCGCCCAGCAACTCCAAGCCGCTGGGGATGAAGTGGCTTTTCTGGGTTTATTTGATGCTATTATCCCTGGAGCCAAGGGGCGAGTACCACGCCAGGAAGTCCTAAAGCTGCATTGGCACGGGTTTTCTGAAAATGGACCGGCGTATTTTCTCCAAAAGCTGCAGCAAAAAATCACTGCTACCCAAAATGAACTTGATGATTCGTGGAAGCGGCTCAAAGGCAAGTATTACCAAAAGCAGGGAGTGGCGTTGCCCCACAAGATTCGCAATTTGCCGATCAAACAGGCTAACCATCAAGCTGCACGAGCCTATAAGTTGCAACCTTATCCGGGTGTGGTGACGCTGTTTCGGGCTGCTGTTCGCTATGATACTGTGGCTTGGAAACTAGACCCGTTGTTGGGTTGGGGACCCCTGGCTGGGGGCGGTTTACAGGTGATTGATGTTCCGGGAGGCCATGAGTCATGCCTCAAAGAACCTTATGTATCATCCCTGGCGGCGGCGCTGACCGCTTGTTTGGGAAAAACCGCTATTTAGTCGGTCAAAATTACTGTGATTAGGCGCAGAACACCCCCCACACCTGTACTATGAGGGGGAAGAATTCAGAAAAGAAGTGGGATTCTATGAGTGTAGCTCCGTCACAGGAAATTCAGTTTGGTACTGATGGATGGCGCGGTATTATTGCTAAGGATTTCACGTTCGCCAATGTGCGCAAGGTGACTCGGGCGATCGCCAGCTATTTAGAGACGGCTTATGGGAAAGACCGTCCGGTACTGGTGGCTTATGATACTCGCTTTCTCGCCGACGAGTTCGCCCGCACGGCGGCGGAAATCCTAGCAGATTTAGGCTGGACTGTCAAGATTGTTGACAGAGATTGCCCCACACCGGTAATTGCCTATAATGCCCGCCTCCTGAACTCCGCCGGGGCTTTGATGTTCACTGCCAGTCACAACCCGGCCCCATACTGCGGCATTAAGTATATCCCGGACTACGCCGGACCGGCTACCCCGGAAATTACCGATACCATTGTCGCCAATATCCCCGGGGCTTCTGATGCTCCGGGAGCAGGGAAAAATAGCGATAAAATCTCGGTTTTTGACCCCAAACCAGAGTATCTCAAGTTTATCTACACCCTGCTGGATGTGGAAACGATTCGCCGCGCGAAGCTGAAGGTGAAGTATGATGCTCTGTATTCTACTTCTCGGGGTTATCTCGATGAGGTTTTGGCGCACTGTGGTTGCGAAACTGAAAGTTTCCACACCTGGCGAGATGTGCTGTTTGGTGGCGGAATGCCAGAACCCAAGGGGGAACAGCTCGAGGGTTTAATTGCTGCGGTGAAGGACGATCGGGCTGATTTGGGTTTGGCTACTGATGGCGATAGCGATCGCTTTGGGGTGGTGGATGAGCAGGGCAATGTCCTCACTCCCAACACGATTTTACTTCTGTTGGCTCGCCACTTGATCAAGAATAAGGGCAAAACTGGGGCGATCGTTCGTACCGTCGCCACCACCCACCTCCTCGACAACTTCGCCGCCAAATACGGTTTAACCCTGTATGAAACAGCGGTGGGTTTCAAATACGTGGGCGAAAAAATGCGGGAAACCGACGTACTCATCGGCGGCGAAGAATCCGGCGGTTTGAGCGTCATCGGTCACATTCCCGAAAAAGATGGTATTCTCGCCGATATGCTCGTGGCCGAAGCTGTTGCCTATGAAGGCAAACCCCTCAGCCAACTGGTAGAAGAAGCCATCAAAGAAGCCGACGGCCCCCTATACAACCAGCGTTTAGACCTGCACCTAACCGAAGCCCACAAAGCCGCCGTTTTAGACTATTTCCCCAAAAATCCCCCCTCACAAGTAGCGGGAATTAAAGTTAAAGAACTCGGACGCAAAGACGGCATCAAACTCTATCTAGAAGATGGCAGTTGGGTGTTATTACGTCCCTCCGGTACAGAGCCCCTAATTCGGGTTTACTTAGAAACCAACTCCCCGGAGAAACAAGCGAAAATCGCCGCCGAAATGGAGGCATCCATTAACCAGCTCGCTCCCAGTTAATCTGGAGGGTGGGCCATCAATTTCCCACCCCCCAATTTTTTCGCTTAATTCCGCCGTGTCTCTACCCATATCGCCGTAGGGGCACGGCGGAATTAACCATCGCATGATTTACAGTATGTTATCATTTCGATACACCAAAACATTATATTAAATCATGGAAAAATTATTAGTTATTCCTGGAGAGCGCATAGGCAATTCTATAATTATCCAAGGAGACTGCTGGGATTGGCTACAGCAAGCGCCAGAAAACAGCATTCATGGTGTAGTCACAGACCCTCCTTATGGGGTTAAAGAGTACCAGTCAGAGCAAATTCTGAAAAGAGAAGAGGGAAAAGGGGGCATTTGGAGGCTGCCGCCAAGTTTTGACGGTCATCAGCGGGCACCTTTGCCTAGATTTACCGCGTTGAGTAAAAAAGAGAGAGAGACTTTAAGGTGTTTTTTTGTTGAGTGGTCGAGTTTGGTGGGGCGGGTATTGCGTCCGGGAGGGCATATATTTGTTGCCAGTAATGCTTTTTTATCTCAATTGGTATTTGCTGCTATAGTGGAAGGGGGTTTGGAGTTTCGCGGGGAGTTGATTCGTCTGGTGAAGACCCTAAGAGGGGGAGATAGACCCAAAAATGCTGAGGCGGAGTTTCCCGATGTTTCCTCTATGCCCCGAGGCTGTTATGAGCCTTGGGGAATTTTCCGCAAGCCCATCCCACCGGGGATGAAACTGAGTGAATGCTTGCGAGAATTCCAAACCGGAGGTTTGCGGCGCAATCCCGATGGCAATCCTTTTAATGATGTGATTTTCAGCGAAAGGACTCCCAAGCAAGAAAGGGAAATTGCTAACCATCCCAGTCTTAAACCCCAGTCTTTTTTGCGCCAAGTGGTTTATGCGGCGTTACCCCTGGGCGAAGGAATTATTTTAGACCCGTTTATGGGCTCTGGTTCTACTGTAGCAGCAGCAGAAGCCTTGGGCATTTCCGCTATTGGCATTGAGCGACATCCCGCGTATTATCAGATCAGTCTGTCGGCAATTCCCAAGCTGGCAGCTTTAGCGGTGCATCAGTCGGGACAACTGTTACCAAGTCTTTCAGGAGAGCAATTGACTTTATGGTAAATTTTGATAAATAACATTAGCCGTCATTTTTTGATAGCCAGAATTATTGACACTGGCGGTTATGGTGCGACGGCTAGTTTCAGAACGTCCAGAAAAAGACCAATCTGCCTTAGTCAGCCTTGCCCCTAAGACTTGGAGGAACCTAAAAGGTTTGGGAGCAATACCTTTAACTGCATCGCTGGGGCGATTGCTGTCAAATACAAATACCATCAGCCAAGTAGCTTCGGGGTTGTGCCCTTGCCATCCCCTGAGATACCGCGAGGCTTTGATTTCTATTCCTTCATTAGTATATTGAACGGCATTGTTGGGAAAGCAATCGGCTGGAATTAGATCTGGATGACCATTATGATATTGATTTTTGACAAGGCTGGGACATTGCTTGGGGATATTGTCAATCATAAATTCACCAACTAGACTGCTGAAATTAGCTGGCATCAACATAGATTCAAGGCGAGATATGCCTTGGGTATAAAGCTGTTGATTGATCAACCCAAGGAAATCAGTAAATTTATTCATGGCGGCCATAATATGATGCCCACTACAGCCATAAGGAAGATTGGCGTTGGCATTAAATCCATCAGGAGCAACAGGGTGGGGATGACAGGCGATCGCTTCTAAATCTTGACTCATGTGTATTTTTCCTGGACACCGGTAGGTGGGCATTGCCCACCAGGAGAAGAAACCGGGTTTCTTAACCAAATCCTCGGGATAAAGCATAGATTGTGGCAGAAACCCGGTTTCTGGACTACAATTTACTTACCCCATTCCGTGTGGAAAGCGCCTTCTTTATCCACCCGCTGATAAGTATGAGCGCCAAAATAATCCCGCTGCGCTTGCGTCAGATTTTGGGGTAAACTGGCGCGGCGGTAGCTGTCAAAATAATCCAAACTGGCGCTAAACGCCGGTACGGGAATACCCAGAGTATTAGAAACTACTAATACATCCCGCCATGCTTGCTGTCGGTCTAAAATTGTCTGCTTGAATTCCGGAGCCAGGAGCAAATTAGGCAGGGTGGGATTGTCCTTAAAAGCCCGTTTGATTTTGTTCAAAAAGCCAGCGCGGATGATGCAGCCGCCTTTCCAAATCCGGGCAATTTCGCTCAAATCCAAATTGTAGTTAAACTCTTGAGAAGCCTTGCTCAGGAGTGCCATACCTTGAGCGTATGAGCAAATCTTGGAACAATAGAGGGCATCGCGGACTTTGGTGATAAATTCCTTGACATCACCTTCATATTTGCCGGTAGGGCCGGTTAATTCTTTGCTGGCGGCGACGCGCTCTGGTTTGTAAGATGAGATAATCCGACCGGTGAGAGCGGCGATAATGGTAGGAATAGGTACGCCTAATTCTAGGGCAGTAACAGCCGTCCAGCGACCCGTGCCTTTTTGTCCGGCGGCGTCGAGAATTAATTCGACTAAAGGCATCCCGGTGTCCGGGTCAATTTGTTTGAAGATGTCGGCGGTGATTTCGATTAAAAAGGAGTTGAGTTCGTCGGTGGTGTTCCACTCGGCGAAAACTTCATGGAGCTGTTGATGGTCGAGACCGAGGGCATTTTTGAGTAAATCGTAGGCTTCGGCGATGAGCTGCATATCGCCATATTCTATGCCGTTGTGAACCATTTTCACGTAGTGACCGGCACCTTTGGGGCCGATGTAGGTGACGCAGGGGCCATCATCTACTTGGGCGGCGATTTTCGTGACGATCGCCTCGATTTCCTCATATGCTTCTTTCGTACCTCCCGGCATCAAGCTCGGTCCATTGAGGGCACCCTCTTCACCGCCGCTGACTCCCATACCGATATACCGCAGTCCCGTTGCTTCTAAATCAGCCACCCTACGGTCTGTATCTTCATAAAGAGAGTTGCCCCCATCGATAATCATATCTCCTGGTTCCAGGAGGGGTTTGAGCTGGTCAATCACTCCATCTACTGGTTTGCCAGCTTTGACCATAATCAAAATCCGGCGGGGACGTTCCAGGGAGGCAACGAATTCCTCCAGGGAATAGGTGGGTTTGACGTTCTTGCCTTGGGCCCTTTTGGCCATGAACCCATCGGTAACGGAGCTAGTGCGGTTGTAAACGGCGACGGGAAACCCATTGCGCTCCACGTTCAGAGCCAGGTTTTCCCCCATCACGGCTAATCCGATAACCCCAAATTTCTGCTTAGTCATTTTTGCTCACTCTGCTCTCTGGCAAAAGCATCAACTCTCCGATCAGGTTAGCCCGATTCTCCGCCGTTGTTGTGGAAGAAGATCTTAAGACTGGCTTTTGGTGAAATTCTGTGGTAATGCCAACCCCTTTGCTGGCAAGGTTTCTCGCCGGAATGCCTGTGCAATCAGTAGGGGCAAAGCATTCCGCCGTCATCATTAATCCCTACAGGAGAAATCAATTGCGGAATCCTTCGCCCCTACTGGAGAAACCGGTTGAGAAACCTGGTAATTTTGGCTTAATTTTGGGATCATACCTCCTGGCCATTGCATGGGCAAATTCAGTTATCTAATGGAGAATTCTCGACACCGAGGTATCAGTAAATCATTCAGAGCAGATTATCTGAGTATCCCCTAAATGCTTGGCCATGATTTTAGTTGGCCATGAGGTGGCCACCATTTTTCTTGGTGTAATTGCCAGTTACCTGGTGGTGGCGTGCGGTCAGGTCCTGATTTTCCAGCCAAGCACCCAGGAGAAATACGGGCACCCAGATGAGGGAAAATAGGGCGAGAAAGGGGGAGTGGAGCAAAAAGGCGATCGCGCACCAGAAAGGCAATTCGCTGGCAAATTGCCAGTGGTGGTTGGCAGGAGCGTCGTTCATCTCACCCCACCAGAGGTAGGCAGCGCTCAGGGCAACTACTCCTGAGATGGCAGCAGAAACCCACCAACTCCAGGGGAAAGTTTGGGGTATGGGCAACGGGATGGGGTAAAGGAAATAAAATACATAGTCGATCCCCACTACCATCATTAGCAGAGAAGCAATGGAGCGGTATTTTTGGCATTCCCCATAAGCCAACGCCCCGATTTTTTTCGCCAAAGCTCCCGGCAAGGCGCTTTTTAAGTAAAAATACACAAACAACGCCGCCGCTAAAATCAGTACCGTAAAATTAATCCATCCAATCATAACGTACCTCCCTTGTTTGGCTAATCTGAACTTGTGATTTGTGATTGGTGATTTCTCACTTGTGCTATGACAAATGACCAAGGAAAAATGACCAATGACAAATCCCAGGGTGTTTTGAGGTTTTCTACATATATTTTCTCATAAAAAGTAGCGATCGAGCAGTTCCAGCGCCAATTTCCCCCATCACCTTTGGTCCGTCCCATCAAGCCGTATCCTCCTCACCAATCCTAGACCATACCGCCACCAGAGCCCCATTAGGGAATGGCAACGATTTATGTCTAGATTGGGCAAATTCAGAAATAAATCGTTACAATATTTGAGGAAAATTTTTACAAAAACCTAAATCTGCCAAATTCACCAGATTTGATGTGAGAAATGGTGACGGACCAATCAAGAGAGTTTAATCGCCAAAGACAATTAAACAAGTTCCAATCAGAGGAATGTGATCGAAAGTGTAAAAATGGCGGGACATACCCTGGTAGCCAACAAGCGGCGCAACACCTTGGCTTAGACTTGACCTTGATCTCGATTTCCGCCGGAGATGAATTCCAGGGACGGTGACGGGGGCACTGACCCCCCAAAAAAAAGAAGAATGCTCGCCGCTAACCGTCAGCATCTCTCTCCTGGTGGGCGTCTCGCCGCCCACTGGCGGCGGCAAGAGCGCTTTTGATTGAGAGTCTTTACCCCCTTGAGAGCAGCAGTTTCCCTAGTACCGATTTGTCTAACTACGGGGATCTCCGGTAATATTGGGCTGTTTTTCGGGATTTTCAGCACCCAACAAGCTGGCAAACTAGACCTCTCGTGGCTCTGCGGTCATCTTCGGTGCGGAACATTTAAGATTGTATATTTTCAAACGAACTGGAAAAAATATTGACTCAACCCCCCAAGAAAAAAAAGCGACCCATGCCCAACCCTCGCAATTCCAACATAAAATGCAATTGGCGCCCGTTTCTGATTGCTGGTTGTCTCGCTGTATTGGCGTGGGGGCCTACCGCCACCGGTAACATCGGGCGATCGCAGATTTCAGCCGTGGGGGAAGCTACCGACACTTCCACCCCTACCCCCACACCACCAGCTTCACAGACTCCCGCGCCAACTGCGCCCAAAAAATACATTTTCAGCAAAACCCTGTCCGGTCACAGTAGCTGGGTAAACACCATTGCCATCAGTCCTGATGGGAAAATGCTAGTTTCCGGGAGTAGGGATAGAACAATTCGCCTGTGGAATTTGGAAACTGGGTCGGAAATCACCACCTTGTTTCAGGACGCCCGGGAGGTGCGGTCCGTAGCTATCAGCCCTGATGGCAAAACCCTGGCTTCTGGTAGTGGTGACGAAACCATCAAAGTATGGAACTTGGAAACACGGGAGCTGGTGCGTACTGTCAAGGGCCATTCCTATTCTGTCCGCGCTGTGGCGATTAGTCCTGATGGCAGAACCCTCGCCAGTGCCAGTCCCGATCGCACCGTCAAACTCTGGAACCTAGAAACTGCCACTGAAGAGCGTACCTTCAGAGGACATGATAGCTATGTGTGGTCTGTTGCCTTTTCTCCCGATGGCAAAACCCTGGCATCAGGCAGTTATGACCGCACCGTGCGCATTTGGAACCTGGGAGGAGGCAGGAAAAACCGGGTTTTACAGGGACATTCCCAGGCAGTGTTAGCCGTCACCTTTTCTCCCGATGGTCAAACCCTGGCTTCTGGCAGCACCGACGGCAGCATCAAACTATGGAATATGGACACCGGAACCCAGCAAAGTACCCTGGCGCGGCATTTTCAGTGGGTGAGTTCCCTGGCATTTTCTCCTGACGGACAAATACTCGCCTCCGCCAGTGCCGACAATACAATTAAGCTGTGGAATACCAGCAACGGCGCCGCGATCGACACTCTCACCGGGGAGAATGGACATACTGCCCCCGTCACTTGTGTTGCCTTCACCGCCGACGGCAAAACCCTCATTAGTGGCAGTGCCGATAACACGATTAAAATCTGGCGCCTAGAGGGCTCATAAAACATCGGGGAAATATGAACATACTCGAAAGCGTCAAAATGGCAGTACAAACCCTGGTAGCGAATAAAATGCGCACCAGCCTAACGATGTTAGGAATCATCATCGGCAATGCCGCGACGATCGCCACCATCGGCATCGGCGAAGGAGCCCAAAAATACATTTCCGGTCAAATCGAATCCCTAGGCACCAACGTCCTATTCGTTTCCCCTGGCAGTCGGGAAGCGCGACGCCTGCCAGGAGGCACACCCCAAACCCTAGTAGTTGCCGACGCCGAAGCCATCGCCGCCCAAGTCCCCAACATTCAGGGAGTATCCCCAGAACTCAACGGCTCAGAAACTGTCCGCTATCAAAATAAAAACTTTTCCGCCTTAATTTTCGGCACTACTCCCGACTTCGTGAAAGTGCGGAACTTTGAAGTAGCCGAAGGGCGGTTTATCTCCGATATGGACGTGCAGCGGCAAAACCAAGTGGTTGCCCTCGGAGCCGACCTCGCTACCGCACTGTTTGGCAATGCCAACCCGATCGGCCAAAAAGTACGCATTAAAAATGTCAGCCTGGAAGTAATTGGCGTTATGAAACCCAAAGGCACATCCTTCGGCACCAATTACGATGAAACCGCCTTGCTCCCCATCACCACGATGGCCAACCAAATTGCTGGCACCCGTTCTCCTTACGGCATTCCCGTTTCCTTTATCTACATTGCCGCGCCCTCTGTCAGCACCATGAGCGTCACCAAATTTCAAATTGAAAACCTACTGCGACTGCGACACCAAATCGTCGATGAAGATGATTTTACCGTCCGCAGTCAAAAGGACTTACTCACCACTTTTAATGCCATTACCGGCGCCTTAACCCTGCTCTTAGCAGCGGTGGCGAGCATTTCCCTCCTGGTGGGCGGAATTGGCATTACTAATATCATGTTGGTGGCAGTCACAGAGCGCACTAAAGAAATTGGGTTGCGCAAGGCGATCGGTGCATCCCAGCAAGATATCCTGATTCAATTTATCATTGAATCCGCACTCTTAGCCATCACCGGCGGGCTAGTGGGCACCGGTGTCGCCGTGGGTGGGATCATTTTAATTGCCAGTTTCACGCCCTTTCAGGCAGGGGTTTCGGGGGGGGCAGTATTACTTGCCACCAGCTTTTCTGGCGCCACCGGCTTATTTTTCGGCATTTTCCCTGCCAAACAAGCAGCTAAACTCGACCCAATTATCGCCTTACGTGGTTCTTAAACAATTAACAATTGATAATTGATAATTGACCAGAAGTGTTGAATGTCAATAAAAAAGTGGTAAAAATAGCCACAATTATGTTATAATGAGAGCCGCAGATAAAAAAAAAGGAGTTTAAGCATGACTAAATATTCATTCTCCATGATTCTCAAATACA
>Ga0209172_10001846_pt1 | contig 41447 bp, 34 predicted proteins | sample LarsenN4metaG_FD_184113 | JGI IMG/M metagenome (GOLD analysis project Ga0209172, IMG submission 184113) | Hot spring sediment bacterial and archeal communities from British Columbia, Canada, to study Microbial Dark Matter (Phase II) - Larsen... ... | reverse complement strand
GATGACGACGTCGGCCGCCTCGGACGACGCGCTTGCGCCGCGCGCGCCCATGGCGATGCCGACGCTTGCCGCGGCCAAGGCCGGCGCATCGTTGATGCCGTCACCCACCATGACGGTCGGGTGCAGCCGCTGCTCGGTCGCCACCGCATCGACCTTGTCGGACGGCGTGCGGTCTGCGAGCACCTCGTCGAGGTCGAGCGCGGCGGCGATGGTCTCGGCGGCATCGGCGCGATCGCCGGTGAGCATGACGATGCGCGAGACCCCGGCCGATCGCAGTGACTGCACCGCGCGCGGCGTCTCGCGCCGAAGCTCGTCGCCGAGCAGCAGCGCGCCGATGGTGCGACCGTCGACGGCAACGAAAATGCTGAGCGCGGAGCGCCAGGCCGCGCGCCGCAGCGCGCGCACCGCCCATTCCTCGGGCTTGCGGGACCCGTGCACCATCTGGTGCGATCCGACGCGCACCAGGTGGCCGTCGATCACCCCTTCCACGCCGGCGCCCAGCGTCTCGCGCACGTGGGTCGGAACACGCAGCTCGAGCCCCCGGGCGAGCGCGGCCTCGACAATGGCTGCCGCGACCACATGCTGCGATGCCTGTTCGAGCGAGCCCGCCATGCGCAGCACATCGTTAGGGTTGACGCCCGGCGCCGCCTCGACCGCGACCAGGCGCGCGCCCCCTATGGTGAGCGTTCCGGTCTTGTCGAACATGACCGTGTGAGCACGAGCCAGCGCCTCGAACGGGCGGCCGCCCTTGATCAGAATGCCGAGCCGGGCCGCCTGGGCGACGCCGGCGATGAAGGCGACCGGCGCTGCGAGAATCAACGGGCACGGCGTCGCCGCCACGAGAACGGCAAGCCCACGCACCGGATCGCCTGACAGGAACCAGGCGGCCCCCGCGACGGCAAGCGCCACGGGAAACAGCAGCAGCGCAAAGCGGTCGGCCATTCGAATGAAAGGCGCCTTGGCGGTCTGTGCCGCCTGGACCATGCGCACGATGCCGGCGTAGGTGCTTTCGCCCGCGGTGGCGGTGGCACGCAGCTCAAACGTCTCGCCGGCATTGACGGTGCCGCTGCGCACCGATTCGCCCTCCCGGCGCGCGACCGGGATCGGCTCTCCGGTGAGCGCTGCCTCATCGATCATGGCGCCGGCGCCGAGGACGATGCCGTCCACCGGAACGACCTCGCCGGCGCGCACGAGGATAATGTCGCCGACGGCGACCTGATCGACGGCGATGTCGACAATGGACGAATCGTGGCGGCGATGCGCGATGCGCGGCGCGCGATCCACGAGCGAGCGCAGATCGCGCTCGGCGCGGGCCACGGCGAAGTCTTCCAGCACGTTGCCGCCGGCATACATCACCGCGACGACCGCACCGGCGAGATTTTCGCCGAGCGCCAGCGCCGCGGACATGGACACGAAGGCGATGGCATCGACCCCCATCCGCCCCGCCAGCAGGTCGCGCAGCATGGACACGAAGAGCCCGACCACCACCGGCGCGGTTCCGGCCGCCCACAGCCACTGCGCCCATTGCGCACGGCCCGCGAGCCACGCCGCAAGGCCAAGTGCGAGCCCGGCAAGCGCGACCGCAATCAAGGCGCGCCGCGCGAGCCGATCCGCCGGGATGGACGGCACAGGAAAGAAGCGCACGGACAAGGAAGACGGCGCCGTCACGCGACGGTCCCCGCGGCGATCCCCATGCCGCATCCGCCTCGACGGTCGAAGCCGCAGCGAGGTGCCGACGCGACGCGCCTGCGGCTGCCGCGGCAAAGGTGCGCGTCGCTCATCCGCGACCGGCGGCTGCTCCCACCCCGGCCGCCGGCGCATCCCCCGGGCGCTTGGGGTGTGCGCCCGCACGCCGCCGGCCGGCGGCGGTCGCTGTGCTGGGCGTCGCAATCTTCAACCATGGGTTCGCCGTAGGCGCCCTTAGGTCAAATCGCGCACGCGCCCATTGACTTCGATCAATGGGGAGGCAAACGGACCACTCAAGCGCCCCCGGGAGCCCCTCGCCGGCGCACCGACCATGGTCACCGCGGCATGCGCGGACCCGAAGCCGCTTGCGGCAAGCTCAGATCAACGTGGTCGGCGGACGCACCGGCCGCAGGCCCGGAAGGCTGGAGCGGGCGAAGGGAATCGAACCCTCGTATGCAGCTTGGGAAGCTGCCGTTCTACCATTGAACTACGCCCGCACGGGGCCGCGTCGCACCGTCGGCCCGGGCCGCCTGCCGCAATATTTACAAGAGCGCTCCTCCGTCTGCAATCGCGGCAAGGCGCTGCGGCGCGGCCGCGCGCGCTCGTTCTCCCCGCAATTGCGCACAAGGCGTCGGGACGACACGGGAATCAATCGCAACCGAATTTGTGCCGATTGACGCCCATCGCAAACAGCCCCAATCTCTGCGCAGTCGGGCTCAGGCCTATGAGCACTCTGGCTGAATCTCTGCAGCAATATTCCGAACTGTGCTGGCAACTCGCCGCCCGTTGCCAGACCAAGCGCGCCGGCCGCGTCATGCGCATGCTCGCCGCCGACCTGCGCCTTGCCGCCGAGCGCAATCGGCAGGCGCGCAAGCGGGCGCTGGCCGCGGAATTCGAAACGCTGAGTCGCCTGGCGCAGCCGGCTGCGGCCGAACGGGGATCGGTCAGGCCCGGAAGTGCTTCGAAAGCTTGAGCCCCTGCGCCTGATAGTTGGAGCCGATCCCCGCGCCGTAGAGCGCATTCGGACGCGCGAGCATGCGCTCGTACACCAGTCGCCCGACCGTCTGGCCGTGCTCGAGGATGAAGGGCACCTCGCGCGAGCGCACTTCGAGCACCGCGCGCGCGCCGCGGCCGCCCGCTCCCTCGTAGCCGAATCCCGGATCGAAAAAGCCCGCATAGTGCACGCGGAACTCGCCGACCAGCGGGTCGAACGGCACCATCTCGGCAGCGTAGTCCGGCGGCACCTGCACCGCCTCCTTCGAGGCGAGGATGTAGAACTCGCCCGGATCGAGCACGATGCTCCGGTCGGAGCGCGCGAACATGGGCTCCCAGAAGTCGGCAAGCTCGTAACCGGCGCGCCGCTCCACGTCGATCAGCCCGGTATGGCGCTTGGCGCGGTAACCGACGAGGCCGCCCGGGCCGAGGCCGGACAGGTCGACTCCGACGGCGATGCCCTCGCCGACGTCGGCCTCGGCGTCGTCAGTCAGCCGCTCGCGCGCGTGCAGCGCACGCAAGGCCGCGGCGTCCAGCAGCGCCTGACCGCGGCGAAAGCGGATCTGCGAAAGCCGCGAGCCTTCGCGCACCAGGATGGGAAAGGTCTTGGGACTGATCTCGGCGTAGAGCGGGCCGCCATAGCCCGCGCGAATGCGGTCGAAGCCGCGCGTCGCGTCGGCGATGACGCGGGTGAACACGTCGAGCCGGCCGGTCGAGCTCTTGGGATTGGCCGCGGCGCCGATGTCCTCCGGCAGCGCCAGGCTTTCCAGCAGCGGCACGATGTAGACGCAGCCGGTCTCCAGCACCGCGCCACTGCTGAGACTGATCGCATGCAGCTTGAGCTCCTCGATGCGCGCGGCCACCGTCGTGCGCGGCCCCGGCAGGAAACTCGCGCGCACGCGATAGGCGACGGAGCCCAGGCGCAGATCGAGACTCGCCGGCTGGATCTGGTCGGGCGCAAGCGGCGCGGCCGGGCGAACACCCCCGGCCTCGACCAGCGCGGCAATCATGTGATCCGGCAGGATGCCCGTATCGGATCGCGATGCGACGAAAGCCGGCACAGCCGTTGTCCCCGTGTGGCGCGCCTCGGAGCACACCCGCGTCTCTCACCGTCAACCACGGGTGCTGCCCACGATGCGGCGCACCTTGATTGATGAACCGCGCCGACCGCCGACGTCGCGCAAACCGCGTGCAGAGCGCCGGTTGAACGCAACGGAAGCGGACCGGACCGCAGCGCGGTCGCCCCAAGTTTCCTCTAGCCGGCAACCAGCTTGACGAAAAGGCGGCGCGACCGTATCAGGTGGCTTATCCCGTGGTCATTTGGGCCGGCCGGCTTGCAGCCACGTAAAACAACTCGCTAAAAGGCCGGGGACGTGTGTGCCCGGCCCGGAATTCCCGGCCGGGTTTTTGTTTGGCCAAAGGAGGCCGCCATGTCCGCGCCCGAAACCAGCACCAAGTACCGTCCCGAAACGCGTCTCGTGCAGTCCGGCATCCTGCGCTCCCAGTTCGGAGAAACGTCCGAGTCGCTGTTTCTGACCCAGGGCTATGTCTATGACAATTCGGCCCAGGCAGAGGCGCGTTTCAAGGGTGAGGACCCCGGCTACCAGTACTCGCGCTTTGCCAACCCCACCGTCACCATGTTCGAGCAGCGGATCGCAGCCTTCGAGGGCGCCGAGGCCGCGCGTGCCACCGCCACCGGCATGGCGGCCGTGACGCTTGCGCTCATGGGCCAGGTGAGGGCCGGCGATCACGTGGTCGCCTCCAAGGCGATCTTCGGCTCCTGCCTGTACGTGGTGGAGGAATACCTGCCGCGCTATGGCGTGTCCTCCACCCTGGTCAAGGGCACCGATCTCGACGAGTGGCGTGCCGCCATGCGCCCGAACACCAAGACCTGCTTCTTGGAGACGCCGACCAATCCCAACCTCGAAGTGCTCGATATCGCCGAGATCGCCAAGATTGCGCATTCCGCCGGCGCCACGCTCGTGGTGGACAACGTGTTCTCGACCCCGCTGTGGCAGAGCCCGCTCGAACTCGGCGCCGACTGCGTGGTCTACTCGTCGACCAAGCACATTGACGGCCAGGGGCGCTGCCTCGGCGGGGTGATCCTCGGCTCGCAGAAATTCATCAACGACCACATCCACACCTTCATCCGGCAGACCGGCCCTTCCATGTCGCCGTTCAATGCCTGGGTCATGCTCAAGGGCCTGGAAACGCTGGCGGTGCGGGTGCGGCGGCAGACCGACACCGCAGCGGCGGTCGCCGTCGCACTTGCCGGTCATCCGAAGATTTCGCGGCTGATCTATCCGGGACGGCCGGACCACCCGCAGGCTGCGGTCGTCGCCAAGCAGATGCGCGGCGGCTCGACGCTCGTCGCCTTCGAGATCAAGGGCGGCAAGAAGGAGGCGTTCCGGTTCCAGGATGCGCTAAGGCTCGTGCGCATTTCCAACAATCTCGGCGACGCCAAGAGCCTGATCACGCATCCCGCCACCACGACGCACCAGCGGCTCAAGCCGGAGCAGCGCGCCGAGCTCGGCATCACCGACGGCATGGTCCGCCTGTCCTGCGGGCTCGAACATCCCGACGACATCATCGATGATCTGCTCAACGCGCTGAAGGCGGTGTGAGCGCGCGAGCGCGGCCTCGGTTCGGCCCCGGCGCGTCCCGCTCACGCGGCGGGCACAATGACCGCCCGCTGTCTATGCTGACCGGACTGCAACGATCGGCCAACGTCCGACGCCGAGAGCGGTTCAGCGGCCTGTGCCCGACGTTGCGGTCATGGTCTTGCGCATGGCCGCCTCGGCGATCGCCGTCGCCATGAGCTTGGCAATGCAGCCGTAGCTCCAGTCGTTCATGTGCAGTTCGTCCGGAGAGAGGAAGGCTGCAAAAGGAATGTCCTCGGTCAGCCGCCAATAGCGCATGACGGCAAAGCGCTGGAACAGATCGGCCTGCGTCTCGCGCGCGGTGGCATCGATCAGGTCGACCATGTGGTCCACCTCCGGCTTGGCCAGGACCTTCGGCGCGTACTGGGGATTCATCAGCACCACATCAATACGCGCGGCCTTCAGCCGCTCCAACCCTTGCCGCAGAAGGCTGGCGGCCGGCGCGACCGGCTGATCGCGCAGGACCGAATTGCTGCCGACCTGCCAGAGCACCAGGTCGGGGTGAGCGGCGAACACCTCCCGGTCGAACCGCGCCAGCATGTCGCGGGCGGTTTCTCCGCCGACCCCGCGGTTGATCACGCTGATCGATGCGCGGGGAAACATGGCTCGCAGTTCGGCCTCAAGCCGGCTTGGGTAGGAGAACGCCGGCGCGCTCGCGCCCGCACCCGCGGTCGACGAGGAGCCGATGGCGACGATGGTCAGGGGAAGGCCGGCGGCGAGCCGCGCGCCCGTGCGCGGCAGCGGATAGTTCAGCCGCACGAGTTCCGAGGGAGCAACGCAGGCGCGCGGTGTGGCCACACCTTCCGCCGAAGCGGGTGCGGCGCCCGCAGCGATCAGCAACAGAGCGGCGCCCACCTGCGCCGCCCGCCGTAGCGTCGCCGTGCGGCGATCAAGGCTTGCCGCTGCTGCCGCCGCCGGCCGCTGCCGGCGCGCCGTTCGTATCGCGTCCACCTGGTTAACCCACGCCCCAACGATCGTTCCCAGGCACTTTCTTGGCGCCTGAGCCGGTCTCCACCTTGATCCGGCGCAATCGCTCCACCGGTGTCTGGATAGCACCGAACCTGTCCCCGCGTCGAGCAGAATTCTTCGCTCTTTTTCAATGGGTTATAGAGCGGCGGCCACGCCCGCGCCTCGCCCATGGGAAGGGCCGGTGCGCCGGCGCGACGACGCCGATCATTGAACCCATCCCGCGACGCGGGTTATTGAATTTGCGATTCGCCACACGCGTGCAAACCAGGGGTTGGCGCCCGATGTATCGTGCCGTGACCCGCAATATTGAAGTGAAGGTGACGCCGCGCTTTCTCTCGGAGCGTTCCTCGCCCGAGAACGGCTACTTCTTCTGGGCCTATACCATCGAGATCACCAACCATGGCACCGACACGGTGCAACTGAAGACCCGCCATTGGAAGATCACCGACGCGCACGGGCGCATGCAGGAGGTGCGCGGCGCCGGCGTCGTCGGAGAAACGCCGGTGCTGGGGCCGGGTGCCTCGTTCGAATATACGAGCGGCGTCCCGCTGCCGACGCCGTCCGGCTTCATGGTGGGAACCTACGGCATGGTCTCCGCGAGCGGAGAAGGTTTCGAGATCAATATTCCCGCCTTCTCGCTCGACAGCTCCGACGCTCGCCGCACGATCAATTAACGTTGGCCGTGACGACGGCGGCTTGGCGGTGCAGCAAACCTCGCCGTCAGTGCCGACGCTGGGCCGTCGCGGCGTCCGGCAGGCAGCCGCCCAGCCGATCAAGCGCGGCGCGCGGCAGGATCGCCAGCACGGCACCGTCCGCGGCAAAGTCCTGCAATGCCTCGACGCGCGGCTCGGGCAGCGAGACGCAGCCGGCCGTGCCGACGGTGGGCGAACGCCAGACGTGAATGAAGATGCACGAGCCTGCGCGCGCTTTCGCGTCGGTCGGGTAATTCACCACGAGACCGCGCCGGTACATGGGCAGCGCCCGGCTCATGTTCTCGGCATGGACGGCGGGGCCGACGAGCTTGCGAGAGGTGATGGTGTTGTAGGCCGGGGATCGCGGATCATCGACGCAGATCGTGTCGGTCGTCACATGCAGATGGCCGGGACGCCGGGACGGAACGGTGCCGAAGCTCCGGCCGATCGTGTAGATGCCGGCCGGCGCCCGCTTGTCGCCATCGACCTTGATCGGCTCGCCCCGGCGGCCCAAATGGCGAAAGAAGTGCGACCAGCCCATGCCCGCCTTGCCGATCAATGCGGGTTCGGGCGGCGCAAGCGCCCGCCATGCCGGGTCCTCTGCCGTGCGCTCGAACAACTCCATCCGCGCCGCCGTCGCGTTCATGCCGTCAGCCGTCACCAGCACCAGGCGCCGCGCCCCATCGAGCGGCGCCGGACACGGCTGCGCCGACACGGGCACGGCCCCGGCCAAGATCGCTGCCGCGGCGATCGCCGGCGCGCAAAGCGAGTGCATGGTCACGAACGGGGCTCCGGCTCGTCGCGCCCGTCGTCCGCCCACAGACCGATCTCCTCGGGCACGAAACGGTAGGTGGCGTTGCAGAATTCGCAGGTCACCGAGATCGCACCGTTCTCCACCATGTGTCCGCGATCGTCGTCGGAAAAGCTGCGCAGCATGGTCGCCACCCGCTGGCGCGAACACGAGCACTGCGCCGTGACGCCGACACTGCGGAACACGCGCACGCCACGCTCGTGAAACAGCCGATAGACCAGGCGCTCGCTCGACAGCGCCGGGTCGATCAGTTCGACGTCCTCGACCGTACCGATCAGTGCACGGCCTTCGACCCAGGCGTCGTCCTCCGCCATCACATGCGCGGCTGTGCCTTCCGGCGCATCGCCCGGATCGAGATCGGCGACACGCGCGCGCTCCGGCGACTTTGGCAGAAACTGCAGCAGCATCCCGCCCGCGCGCCAGCGGTGACCGGCACCGCTGGAAAGCTCCTCGCCCACCGCGAGCCGCACCCGCGTCGGAATCTGTTCCGAACGGTGGAAATACTCATGCGCGGCGTCTTCGAGACTGCCGCCCTGGAGGGCGACCAGGCCCTGGTAGCGGTTCATGCCGGAGCCCGGATCGATGGTCATGGCGAGATGGCCACGTCCAAGCAGGGCGCCGGAACCGGCGGCGCCCGACTCGATCGCCTCGGCCACCCGCTCCGCATCAAAACGCGCGCAGGCGCGCACCTGGCCCGGCCGGCGGAAATCGGCCACCAGCATGCCCACCGGCCCGTCGGTCTGCGTCTGCAGGATGAACCGCCCGTTGACCTTGAGCGCCGAGCCAAGCAGCACGGTGAGCGCCACCGCCTCGCCCACGAGCTTGGCGACCGGTTGCGGATAGCGATGCCGCGCCAGAATCTCGTCGACGGCGGGGCCAAGCCGCACCAGCCGGCCGCGCAGATCGAGTGCCGCGATTTCGAACGGCAGCACCGTATCGTCGACCGAAGTCGCCGCCGGGGCACGGATCGGAATGTCGGTGTGGGGTTCGTCCATCGTCATGGCAATGTAGTGCGCAGGGGTCGGCCTGACGACCCCCACGGTTGCGGGACTCCACAGACGGCTTCCCCTCCGAGGGAGGACAAACGCGCCGGTCGCGCAGGTCCTGCCGACGTAATGCGACAGCAAGGCCCCGTCGAAGGACTCCGGCATCCACTGAGACGATGCGGCTTCCGAGTCCGGCTTTCAACGCGCGGAACCGTGCAGGCACCACGTCAGAATGCCCTTCTGGGCGTGCAGCCTGTTCTCAGCCTCGTCGAACACCACCGACTGCGGCCCGTCCATCACCTCGTCGGTGACCTCCTCGCCGCGGTGCGCGGGCAGGCAATGCATGAACAGCGCATCGGCCTTGGCCTTGGCCATCAGCCGGGCGTTGACCTGGTAGCGGCGCAACAGGTTGTGGCGCAGCTTGCCGTCGCGGTCGCCCATCGACACCCAGGTGTCGGTCACCACGCAATCGGCTCCCTTCACCGCCTCCTCCGGATCGGTGCCGATGCGGATCGATGCGCCCGACTGCTTCACCCAGTCGAGCAGCCATTTCTTGGGCTTGAGCTCCGGCGGCGTGGCCACGCGCAGCTGGAACTCGAAGCGCGCGGCGGCATGCATCCACGATGCGAGCACGTTGTTGCCGTCGCCGGTCCAGGCGATGACCCGTCCCTTGATGGGACCGCGGTGCTCCTCGAAGGTCATGACGTCGGCCATGACTTGGCAGGGATGCGAACGCTTGGTCAGGCCGTTGATCACCGGAATGGTGGCGTGGCGCGCAAGCTCCAGCACCAGGGAATGGTCGAGCGTGCGGATCACGATACCGTCCACGTAGCGGGAGAGCACGCGCGCCGTATCGGCCACGGTCTCTCCGCGACCAAGCTGCATTTCCTGGCCGGTCAAAGTGATCGACTCGCCGCCAAGTTGGCGGATGCCCACGTCGAACGACACCCGCGTCCGCGTCGAGGGCTTGTCGAAGATCATGGCAATGGTCTTGCCCGCGAGCGGCTTGGCCGCGGCCGCGGCGCCGCCGCTCTTCATGGCGCGGCCGGTGGCGATGATGCCCCGCAGTTCGCTCGACGGGACATCGATGATGTCGAGGAAATGTCGCGGCCCGTTGCCGCTCATCCGGCCGCTCCTTGCTTGCGTTGCGCGGGCTGCATGCGCTCGATCGCGGCGCAGGTTCGGTCGACCCGCGCGATCGCCTCGGCGATCTCCGCTTCGCTGACGATCAACGGCGGCAGGAGCCGCACCACATTCTCGCCGGCCGCGACGCTGAGCAGCTTTTCCGCCCGCAACGCGTCCACCATTTCGCCATTCGGAATGTGCGTGCGCAACCCGATGAGAAGACCCTCGCCGCGCAATTCCGCGATCACGGCCGGGTGCCGATCCTTGATCTCGGCCAGCCGCTGCTTGAACAGCAAGGCCATCTTGCGCACGTGTTCGAGGAAGGTCGGCACGAGCACGACGTCGAGCACGGCATTTGCCGCCGCCATCGCCAGCGGATTGCCGCCGAAGGTCGAGCCGTGACTGCCAGCCGTCATCCCCTTGGCTGCCTCGGCCGTGGCAAGGCACGCGCCGATGGGGAAACCGCCACCCAGTCCCTTGGCCAGACCCATGATGTCGGGCGTCACGCCAAGCTTCTGATAGCCGAACAGCTCGCCCAAGCGGCCGATTCCCGTCTGCACCTCATCGAAAGCCAGCAACAGGCCGTGTTCGTCGCAGAGCTGGCGCAGCGCCTTGAAGAAGGAGGCCGGGGCGGTGCGCACGCCCCCTTCGCCCTGAACCGGCTCGATCAGGATGCCCGCCGTCTGCGGCCCAAGCGCACGCTTGACCGCCTCGATGTCGCCGAGCGGCACCTGATCGAAGCCATCCATGACCGGGCCGAATCCGTCGAGATGCTTCTTGTTCTTGGCGGCGGCGAGCGTCGCCAGCGTCCGGCCGTGGAAGGCTCCCTCGAAGGTGATGATGCGCCAGCGCTCCGGGCGACCGCAGGCGGACTGATACTTGCGCACCATCTTGATGGCGCATTCCATCGCTTCGGCGCCGGAATTGGCGAAAAACACCATGTCAGCGAAGCTGGCGGCGCAGAGCCGGTCCGCCAGCCGCTCGCCCTCGGGGATGCGGTACAGGTTGGAAACGTGGATCAGGCGCTTGGCCTGTTCGGTGATTGCCGCAACCACATGGGGATGGGCATGCCCCAGCGCGTTGACGGCCACGCCGGAGGCGAAGTCGAGGTAGCGCTCGCCATCGGTGGCCCACAGCCAAACCCCCTCCCCCCGCTCGAAGGCAAGGTCGACCCGGGCATAGGCGGGCAGCAAATGCGACGTCACAAGGCTCACCCTGGCGATGGCAGGAACCGCAAATGAATCGTGCCGCCCCTCCGGGCGGCACGCACAGAATATCTTATTTTCGCATCACCGGGTGTCAACACATCGATGCCGGCCGGGTCCGTTCGAGCGCCACAGCCGCCGGGCCCGGCGGCCCGAAGGCCGGGAATTTTTGCGGATCCCCGCCAGGAATGTGTGGACGTGAGTCGCCGCGACTCTTGCGCCCGAGTCTCGCCATATTGTAGCGTCATCGGCATCCAATACGACATGTCGTAGCGGACGGTTCCCAGCGTGCCATCGCGTGAGCGTACCCAGTACGGCCCTTTGGCCGGACTGCGAGGGGGGATTCTGCCGGCAGCATTGGCGAGTCCGCGAAGGGGAGACGGCACATGACGTGGACCGACGAGCGGGTGGAGCTGCTCAAGAAGCTCTGGGCGGACGGGCTTTCGGCCAGTCAGATCGCGAATGAACTGGGCGGCATCACCCGCAATGCGGTGATCGGCAAAGTGCATCGGCTCGGGCTTTCGGGCCGTGCCAAGACACAGTCTTCCTCCGCGCCCCGAGTTCGCAAGCCGCGCACGCACATGCTGCGGGTGGCAAGGTCGGCCATGCGCGGCAACACGGCGCTGGCGCTCGCCTATGATCTGGAGCCCGAGCCCGAACCGGAGCTCGTCGAAAACATCATCCCGATCGGACAGCGGCGCACGCTTCTCGAACTCAACGAAGACACCTGCCGCTGGCCGATCGGCGACCCGTCGACCCCGGATTTCTTCTTCTGCGGCGGCAAGCCCCTGACCGGCTTGCCCTATTGCCACTATCACGCGCGCATCGCCTACCAGCCGGCGGCCGAGCGCCGCAGGGACCGGCGCCCTCCGGGACCGCCGTTCCGGCAGGGGTAGCCGGGCAACGACGCGCGCGTCGATCCCCTCACCAGCGAGCGGTGTCTGCGGTGGTCAGGTCCTGCAGAGGCGGATCTGCAGGGGCGGGCCGACAGCGCGGATACAACGGGCAGGATAAAAGGGCTTATGCTGCGCTGCGGCCGAACCGGTCGTCGAGCGCATAGCCCGCGCCGCGCACGGTGCGGATCGGATCGACCTCGCGACCGCGGTTGAGCGCCTTGCGCAGACGGCCGACATGCACGTCCACGGTGCGCTCGTCGATATAGACGTCGGAGCCCCACACCCCGTCGAGCAACTGCTCGCGTGAGAACACCCGCCCCGGCCGCTCCATCAGGAACTCCAGCAGCCGGTACTCGGTCGGCCCGAGCGCGATCTCACGCCCGGCGCGCGACACCCGCTTCTTCTCGCGGTCGAGCTCGATATCGCCGTAGGTCAGCACGTCGGCCACGCGCTCCGGGGCGGCGCGGCGCAGGAGCGCGCGCACACGCGCGATCAGCTCCGGCACCGAGAACGGCTTGACGATGTAGTCGTCGGCGCCGGTGGTGAGCCCGCGGATGCGTTCGCTTTCCTCGCCGCGCGCGGTCAGCATGATGATCGGCAGCGCCTTGGTCTCCGGCCTGGCCCGCAACCGCCGGCACAGCTCGATGCCCGAGAGGCCGGGCAGCATCCAGTCGAGGATGACAAGATCGGGGACGGATTCGCGCAGCCGCGTATCGGCCTCATCGCCGCGCGCGATGGTCTGCACCTCGTAGCCCTCGGCTTCAAGGTTGTAGCGCAGGAGCAATGCCAGCGGCTCCTCGTCCTCTACGATCAGAATGCGCGCGCTCATCCCGTTCCTCGACTTCTTCCCACGCCTCAGTTCGCCGGCAAGTTTGCAAACGCGGTGGTGTCACCCTTGGGCCGCTGGTCCGCAAGCGCGTGACCTTCGACGATGTAGTAGACCGTCTCGGCAATATTGGTCGTATGGTCGCCCACCCGCTCGATGTTCTTGGCACAGAACATCAAGTGAATGCAGAAGGTGATATTGCGCGGGTCCTCCATCATGTAGGTCAGCAGTTCGCGGAACAGCGACGTGCACAACGAATCGACCTGTTCATCCGCGTTCCAGACCGCGACTGCGCCCGCGGGATCGCGTGCGGCATAAGCATCCAGCACCTGCTTGAGCTGGTTCAGCACCAGCGAGCCCATGTGCTCGAGGCCGCGCATCAGCTTCTGCGGATGGAAATCGCCGCTCAGCGCGCTCGCACGCTTGCAGTTGTTCTTGGCGAGATCACCGATCCGTTCGAGGTCGCTGGCCATGCGCAAGGCGCCGACCACTTCGCGCAGGTCGACCGCCATCGGCTGGCGGCGGGCGATGGTAAGAATCGCCTTTTCCTCGATTTCGTGCTGCAGAACGTCGATGGCAGGGTCGGCTGCGATCACGCGCTGCGCCAGTTCGAGGTCTCGCCTGATGAGCGCCTGGATCGAATTGGCGAATTGGCGTTCCGCAAGCCCGCCCATCTCGGCCACCTTGCGTGCCAGCTCCTGCAGATCGATGTCGAAGGCTTTCAACGTGTGCTCGGTCATGGTGGAATTTTCCTGCGGCCAGCGGTCAGCCGTAACGGCCGGTAATGTAGTCCTGCGTCCGCCGCTCCTTCGGACTGGTGAAGATGAGAGCGGTCTCCTCGTATTCGACCATCTGGCCCAAGTGCATGAACGCTGTGTAGTTCGAAATGCGCGCGGCCTGCTGCATGTTGTGCGTGACGATGACGATCGTCACCGAAGACGCAAGTTCCATGACCAGTTCTTCGATGCGCGCGGTCGCGATCGGATCGAGCGCCGACGTCGGCTCATCGAGCAGCAGCATTTCGGGTTCCGGCGCCAGCGCCCGCGCGATGCACAGTCGCTGCTGCTGGCCGCCGGAAAGGCCATAGGCCGATGTCCGCAGGCGGTCCTTCACCTCGTCCCATAGCGCTGCCTGCCGCAGCGATTGCTCGACCCGCTCGTCCACCATCGACTTCTTGCGAATGCCGCGCACCCACAGACCTGCCGCCACGTTGTCGTAGATCGACTTCGGGAATGGATTCGGCTTCTGAAACACCATGCCGATCTTGAGACGGACCAGCATCGGGTCGACTTTCGGCGAGACGATGTCGATCTCCTCCGGATAGAGCACGACGCGGCCCTGATAACGGTTGCCGGGATAAAGATCGTGCATGCGGTTGAGCGTGCGCAACAGCGTGCTCTTGCCGCAGCCGGACGGGCCGATCAGCGCCGTCACCTTGCGGTCGTAGATCGGGAAGCTGACGTCGACGAGCGCCTGCTTCTCGCCGTAGAAGAACGACAGGTTCTCGACGCGGGCCCTGATCGCCCCCCCGATCGCGGCTGTTCGGTCTTCGACCTGGGTCATCGCATCCATGATAGCGGCCCTCTGAGCGACGTTCACTTCATGCCCCTTCGGATTCGGTAGCGAATGTAGATCGCAAGGCCGTTCATCAGCAGCGTCATCGCCAGCAGGATGACGCCGGTGGCGGCGGCGGCGACGTGGAATCCCGCTTGTGGCCGCGAAATCCAGTTGAACATCTGGATCGGCATGACCGTGAACGGGGAATTGAGCCATTCGAAGTTGACGTATGGAAATGTGTCCTGCACCGGCGCGGGCGGCAGAAACGCGATAAAGGTCAGCGCGCCGATGGTGATGATGGGCGCGGTCTCGCCGATGGCGCGCGACATGCCGACGATCGCCCCGGTGAGAATGCCGGGCCTAGCCGCCGGCAGCAGATAGCTGCTGACCACCTGCCACTTGTCGGCGCCGAGCGCGTAGGCTGCTTCCCGGATTTCGAGCGGGATGCTGCGCAGCGCCTCGCGCGTGGCGACGATGATGATCGGCAGGATCAGGAGTGCGAGCGTCATGCCCGCCACCAGGATGGTCTGTCCAAGGCGCAGCGTCTGCACAAACAATCCCAGTGCCAGCAGCCCGTAGATGATCGAAGGAACGCCGGCCAGATTGGTCACGTTGATTTCGATGATGTCGGTCAGCCAGTTCTTCGGCGCGTATTCCTCGAGATAGATGCCGGCGGCGACCCCGATCGGAACCGCCAAGGCCGCAGTCGTCAGCATCACAAGGCTGGTGCCGACCCAGGCCGACAGGATGCCGGCCTGTTCCGGCCGCCGCGACGGATAATTGAGCAGGAAATCGGCGCTGATGCGCGGAATGCCATCGACCATGAAATCAAACACCAGCGCCAACAGCGTGATCATTGCCACAACCAGCACCAGGAACCCCACGATCGCAAACCGCAGGTCCTGACGTTTGGCCTTCTGAACGAGCGACTGCTCGTCAACGGAGCCGGTGTGATTGCGTTCGTCCTTGATCTGCATACCGAGTCCCGTCAATAGACCTCGCGGTATCGCTTGCGCAGCCAAAACGCGATCAAGTTGAAGATCAGCGTCATCAGAAACAGCGTCAGGCCGGCGACGAAGATGGTGAGATAGGCGAGCGAATTGTGCGGCAGGTCGCCGAGGCTGATCTGCACGATGTAGGCGGTGATGGTGGCGGCACCATCCAGCGGGTTGAGCGCGATCCGCGCCTGCTGGCCCGCGGCAATGGCCACGACCATGGTTTCGCCGACCGCGCGCGACATGCCCAGGAGATAGGCGGCGGTCACGCCGGAGAAGGCCCCCGGGATCACCACGCGAGTCGCGGTCTGGAAGCGCGTAAAACCAAGTGCAAAAGCCCCTTCGCGCAGCGAATCGGGGACCGCGCGCATGGCGTCCTCGGCGACCGAGACGATGTAGGGCAGGATCATGATGCCGATCACGATGCCCGGCACCAGCAGATTGAAGCCTGAAAGATTTGGAATAAACATCTGAAAAAGCGGCGTCAGAAAGAACAGAGCAAAATATCCAAACGCGACCGTCGGCACGCCCGCCAACAGTTCCAGGATCGGCTTGATCACCTCGCGCATCCGGTGCCCGGCGAACTCGCTCAGATAGATGGACAGGATGGTGCCAGCCGGAACCGCCACCGCGAGCCCGATCAGGGTCGTCATCAGGGTTCCCGACACCAGCGTGATGATGCCGAAACGCGGACGCTCGAACACCGGCGTCCACTCGGTGTCCGTGAGAAAATCGATGATGGAAACTTCCCGGAAAAACAGAATCGAGTCGTAGAGCAGGATGTAGACAATTGCGACGGTGACAAACACCGAGAGCGCGGCGGCGAGGAAAAGAACGAAACTGACAAGCTTGGCGGTCAGCGCGCGGCGCCGGAGAAAGGATGGGCTCGCCACCAAGCGACCGTAGCCCGTGTCCGTTCCGGACAGCAAGGTCGGCTCAACGGTCGCCATGGGGCTCGTTCTCCGCATCGGGGAGCGCTGGACGGCGAGCGCCGTCCAGCGTCGCTTCACGCCGCATGCCTGCGCCGATCAATTCACCAGCGGCGTCTTCAGCAGCTCCTCCACGGACACCCCGATCTTGGAGCCGTGGAAGGCGGTGCCGAGCTGCCGCTCCCTGAAGCGCTTCAGGAACACGTCATAGGCATGGTCGGGAAGCGGAACATAGCCGACCTCCTTGACGAGCTTCAGCGCGTTCTTCTTGTCCATGTAGAACTCGACGAACTTTGCCACCTCCGGCTTGGTGTCGACCGACTTCTTGCTGACATAGATGAAGATCGGTCGCGACAGCGGCTGATAGGTGCCGTTGCGCGCGGTCTCGACCGACGGCATCACGGCCTTCGCCTTCTCGTCCAGCTTGATGCCCACGGCCTTCAGCTTGCTCGTGTTCTCAAGGTAGTAGGCAAGCCCGAAGAAACCGAGCGCGTTGACGTCGCCGGCGATGCCCTGCACCAGCACGTTGTCGTCTTCGGAGGCGGTGAAGTCGCCGCGTGAGGAGTGCTCCTTTCCGACGATCGCCGCCGTGAAGTAGTCGTAGGTACCGGAGTCGACGCCGGCGCCGTAGAGCTTGAGCGGGCGGTCGGGGAAGCCGGCCCGCACCTGCTTCCAGTTCATGATCTTGCCCTGCGCCTCGGGCTCCCAGATCTTCTTCAGCTCGGCGACGGTCATGTCCTGGACCCAGTCATTCTTGGGATTGACCATCACCGTCAGGGCATCGAGTGCGACCGGCAGCTCGATATATTCGACGCCGTTCTTCTTGCAATCGGCGCGCTCCTTGTCCGTGATCGGGCGCGAGGCGTTCGAGATATCGGTGTCGCCACGGCAGAATTTCTTGAAGCCGCCGCCGGTGCCGCCGATCCCGACGGTAACCTTGAGGCCTTTGTTCGCCTTCTGGAATTCCTCGGCCATGGCCTCGGTGATCGGGAACACGGTCGAGGAACCGTCGACCGCGATGATCTTCTGCTGGGCGCTGGCGGCGCCGGTCGCCAGGACGACTACGACAGCCGCTGACATTGCGGATTTGAGGGACATTCGATTCTCCTTCGCTCGGTCCAGGCGGCAAGTGCTTGGCAATTGGCTGCCGCCTCCCGGGCCCGTCCCTAGCTGTCCGACATCATCGTCCTATGACGGTTAGATGACAATCAGATGACATAATATGTATTTGATTTTACATAATAAAATGACATTCGAGCGCGGACATCAGGCGAGCGGAAGGATGGCCGTAAAGGTGGCACCTTCGCCGGGTTTGGACTCGATGCCGAGCCGGCCCTGATGGCGATTGAGGATGTGCTTGACGAGCGCGAGGCCGAGGCCGGTTCCGCCCTGGGCGCGGCTCTCGCCGACGTCGACACGGTAGAAGCGCTCGGTCAGCCGCGGCAGATGTTCGGCGGCAATGCCGGGGCCGTAGTCACGCACCGCCACGCGTGCCTCGGCCTTGCCGTCGGCCGCCACCGCCCGCGACAGCACGATGTCGACGCGCTTGCCGCTGGCACCGTACTTGAGGGCGTTTTCCACCAGATTCTCGAACAGGCGGATCAATTCATCGCGGTCGCCGAGCACGATCAGCGGCTCCGACGGGCCCATCAGCTCGATGGTCACGCCGCGATCGCGCGCCAGCGTCTGCAGCCCGTCGGCGACTTGACGGACGATGGCAACGAGGTCGACCGGCGTATCCGGCCGCTGGTGGGCGCGCAGTTCAATGCGCGACAGCGACAACAGGTCGTCGATCAGCCGCGCCATGCGCCAGGCCTGGGCCTGCATGATGTCGAGGAAGCGCTCGCGCGCCGCCGGATCGTCGCGGGCCGAGCCCTTGAGCGTGTCGATGAAACCGGTCAGCGCGGCAAGCGGCGTGCGAAGCTCGTGGCTGACGTTGGCAACGAAATCGGCGCGCATTTCCTCGACCCGGCGGATCGGCGTGAGATCGTGCAGCGTGATCACGACGACACCGTTGCGACCGGAAAGCGCGACCGGGGCGAGCACGGCCTCAAACCAGCGCACCGACGGAACCCTGAGCGAAAACTCGACACGTTGCGGCTTGCCGCTCGCGCGCGCGTTGCGCAGACCCTCCACGAGTTCGGGCATACGCAGCGCAATCGAGGCAGGCTCGCCCCTTCGCAGCGCCGGCGCGAGCGCAGCGGCATCCGCGTTGAAGGCGATCACGCGCCCGTCCTGACCAAGCACCACCACCGGATCGGGCAGGCCGGAGATCACCGCTTCGAACAGCGCTTGCTCCGGCACCGTCGGCACCGGTTGGGCCGGTTCCTGCCGTTCGGGCGGCGGCCCGCCATGCGGCGTACGCGGCCCGAGTAGCCGGCCAAACCAGCCGCCGCGCCGCCGTCCGCCCTCGTCAGCCGCCGACATCCCGTTTCCTCGCCAAGCCAAGCGCCAGCTCGCGCAGGCCGAGTATCGCCAGTGCGAGAGCGAACGGCAGGAGATAGTACAAGAGACGAAAGATCAGCAGTCCGGCGAGCAGCTCCTCCTTGTCGTACTGCCACAGCGCAACCAGCATCGCCGCATCAAAGACACCGAGCCCGCCCGGCGAGTGGCTCGCAAATCCAAGCAGCGTCGCCGATACAAAGATCACCGCCACCGTGATGAAGCCGAGATCGGGCTCGTTCGGCGTCAACACGTACATCGCCAGCGCGCAGCACATCAGGTCGACGATGCCGATGCCGATCTGCAGCAGGGTCAGCGGCCCGTTCGGCAGATGCACCTTCCAGTTGTAACGGCCGATGACGCGGGGGGCCTGCCACACCCAGGCCACGTAACCCGTGAGCACCAGCAGCGTGGCGACGCCGAGCGCCAGATTGAACCATTCCGGCAGTTGGTCGATTGCCGCGGCCGCTTCCGGATGGATGATGAAGCCAAGGCCGAGCACGGTGGCGTTGCCGAGCCAGAAGGTGAGCCCGGCGATGAAGCACACCTTGGCGACCTCGACCGCATCGAGCCCCCAGCCGGAATAGATGCGATAGCGCACCGCCCCGCCGGTGAACACGCTCGCACCGACATTGTGGCCGACCGAATACGAGGTGAAGCCCGCGAGTGCCGCCACCCGGTAGGGCACGTCGCCGCGTCCGATGGTGCGCAGCGCGAACAGGTCGTAGAAGGTCAGGGTGAAATAGCCGGCAGCGACGAGAAGCGCCGCCGCGCCGACGTCACGGTATTCCACCGTCGCCATGGCGGTCAGCACCTTGCCGACGTTGATATCGTGCAGTTTGCGATAGAGCACCACCGCCGCGATGGCGATGATGGAGGCGCTCAACACAAACCCGACGCGGTGCCAACCGATTCTCTGATCGATGAAACGCGCCACCGCGCGCAGCCAAGTCATTCTCCGCCCCGGTCCGGTTCACGCCGAAAGTCGGTGGGGTACTAGCAGAACTCTTGCACAGGTGCGAGGGTTCGGCACGGCCGGCCCGCACATTGCCGCGCCGTGGCAAACGGGTATTGTCGCTGCAATCCACGCCGGGACCGTCTCATGCAGCCCCTGTCCATTGCACTCGGAAACTACGGCCTCACCCGGCCGCTCAAGGACGGCATCGTATCGGCCGGCCGGCTCAAGCTCGAATACGTCGAGGTCGAGCCGATCACCGCGGCGATGCGGCGGATGTGCCGGGGCCTCGAGTTCGACATCTGCGAAATGGCTTTCACCACCTATGTCTGCGCCCGTGCCATCGGCAAGCCGTTCACGGCCATCCCGGTGTTCGTCACGCGCAATTTCCACCACTGGGCGATCTTCATCAACGTCAAGTCCGGCATTAGAACGCCCAAGGATCTGGAGGGCCGCGCCGTGGGCGTCAACCGCGGCTACACCGTCACCACCGGGCTGTGGGCGCGTGGCGTGCTGCAGAGCGAATACGGTGTCGACCTCGACCAGGTGCGCTGGGTCCCTACCGACGACGAGCATGTGCTTGAGTTCGCAGCGCCCGGAAACGTCGACTATTCGCAGCGCGGCAAGCCGATGCGCGAACTTCTGCTGTCCGGGGTGGTCGATGCCGCCATCGGCGAAATCGGCGTGCAGCATCCGGACGTGCAGCCGCTCTTTCCGAATGCGCGCGAAGAGAGTTTCGCCTATTACCGCAGGACCGGAATCTATCCGATCAACCATGGCGTGGTGATCAAGGATTCGATCCTTCGGCAGGCGCCCTGGGTCGCAGCCGAGCTCTACCGCGCTTTCGAGGCCGCCAAGGCCGGCTATCTGACGAACCTTGAGGCAAGTGCCGCGCTGTCGTCCTGGGACAAGGCCGCCGTTGCCAATGCGGCGGTCGTTGGCGACCCGTTCCCGTTCGGAATCGAGCCGAACCGCAAGGCGCTGGAGGCGATCACGCAATTCGCCTTCGATCAGAAGATGGTTCCGCGCAAATTGACAGTCGAGGAACTGTTCGCGCTGCCGGCTTGAATGCCGCACACTGCCGCGATTGACAGGCGACCGAGGACTTGACACGTTTGACGATGATCCGGGCGGCGTCGCAGGCGCGCCCGACGCCGTGCAGAGGCCGTTGCTGCCGAAGATGCACCGGCCCTAACAGAATACTTCATGAGAACAATCCGCTGACCGCGCGGCGAACGCAATGCGAGTCCAGGGATGGAGACCGCCATGGCCGAGCTTCGCAAAGTCAAAGCGTCGATGATGAACGCGATCCACGACCTGCCGCTCTTGGTCGCGCGTGACGAGGGATTCTTCCGCGACGAGGGGCTCGACGTCGAAATTCTAAGAACGCCCGGCACGGGCCAGTATGATTCCGACCACCAGGCGATGCGCGACAACATCTTCAAGCGCACGATGGAGGCGCTCTATGACCAGGGCCAATGCGATCAGTTTCGCATGTGCGAATGGGGCATCATGAAGCGGGCGGTGGAGTCGCACCAGCACAAAGACCTGCGCAAAGCCAAGATCGTCGCGCTCGGCTCGGCCATGTCGAGCTTTGCCATCGTCACCGATCCCAAGCTCGGCATCTACGAGCCCGAGCAGCTCAAGAACGAGCCGGTTGCGGTGAGCCCCTACAACGGCTCGCATTTCACCGCGCTGAAAATGCTGGAGGGTTTCATCCGGCGCGAGGAGATCAGGACCGCCAACATGGGGACGCATCGCAAGCGGCTGGAAGCGCTGCAGGCCGGCCGGGTGAAGGCGGTGAGCCTGCAGGAACCCTGGATCAGCGTCGCCGAGGCGCAAGGTGCGCGCGTGCTGATCGAGTCGCGCTCGACCCGCAGCGAAGCGGCCGGCGACGAACTGGACGGGCCGACGCTGAAGAAGATGTTCCGCGCCGAGGCGCGCGCGGCCGAGGCCATACAAAAGCAGCCGGAGAAATACGCCCACTACCTGCTGGAGGAGGCGGGCGGGCTGATCGGCATGAAGGATCTGAAGCTGTCACGCATCCTCAACGCGCCGCCCGCGCCCTACACGCGCGAGCGCTTCGAGGACAATTACCAATGGACGGTGAGCTGGGGCCTGGTGCCGCCCGGCGCAACCTACGAGGAAACGGTCGATAACAGGGCGTGGCAGTAGGCAGAGTCACACCGACAGATGCGCCGCTATTCGCGGGTACCAGCCGCCGCGGCGCCGTCCTTGATCGACGATGATGACCGCAAGGACGGCCTCTTCAAACCGCCGCATGCGGGGAGGAGCTTGCTTCGGTTGATCGCGATCGACGCGGGCCACGGCCGATGCTGGCGGTTCCAGGCTCGTGCCTTGAGCTTGGCGCGTGGCCCGAAGCCGAGGACACATTACATGGGCTCGCCCGTGATGACGAGCCATCCGTCCTCGATGCGCCGGTTGTTGATCGTTGGAAATCGATTGCCGAGCTTGCCTTTCATGTCGGCGATCAGCCCGAGCACGCGGCTGATGCTGTCCTGGTAGTCGATGTCTGCCCTGGCGTTCGGCAGCGAGGCTGACAGATTGAGGCAGCCTTCGCTCCAGAGAAAGCCCTTGGCGCAATGGATCAGGATCCCGGCGCGCGCGCCCGTGTCGCCGACGCCGATGCACGGCCGCGGCGTTTGCGGCAACGGGCACGGATCCAGGTGTCCGAACGTCCTGTATCGGCCGCCGCCCAGGTGCGTAAAGAGCGGATAGGTCCCCGCCCTGATCCGGGCCTTGGCAATTCGCCCGTTGGCGGAATTGTCGCCCGGCCCGGGCCGTTCGGCGACCCAGCCGCTGATGTTCGGGATCGCCACGCGGTTGAAATAGGCCTGATAGACTCCAACCGTCCGCCGCTTTCCGTTGCGCGTGTCGACCCGCAACCGGTCGACGCAGATCACGTAGCCGTCGCGGTCGGGCTGGGTCAGTCCGGCCGGCAAGGGATCCGTCGGGATGAGACCGGGCCCGTCCGCATGGGCATAGGTCACCCGCAGCGTATTGAGGCCGCCGCCTTCCGGGATGATCTCCACGTCGGCGTCGCTGTCGACATAGTCGTTGAACTGTTCCTCGAAATCTTCCGGAGGGATGTGCTCGATGAGAAGCGTCACCGGCATGGCACTGCTCCCGGTTGGCCGTGCATCCGCAGGACCGACGCGGATCGATTCCGGTTGTGGCCGCTGGCGCAAGGCGGCCAGCAAAAAGCAAGCATCCCCGAACCATTTGGACGCACGGTCCAGATGATCGCCATGGGAACGCAAACGCCAAACGTTGGAGCTGGTCTCGCGCAGGCTGCCGGAGTTGTAGGCGGCCGCGACCAGAATCGGATCGAATCCGGTCAAGGCGAGACGCGATTTGATCTCGGCGGTCCCGATATCGATGTTCAACCGCGCGTCATAGAGCGGGTGGCTGGCGGGCGCCGGCAGCGGCCGTGTGGCGAAATGCGACGCCACCGCGAATGCATCGTGCGGAAGATGCAGGCGGCGGATGACATCGCGCGCGGTCGTCGCGAGCGTCTGCATCGGGCCCGCGCTGTAGTCGCCCATGGTCGGCGGCGAAACATCCCGCACCTCGACGCCCGGCTCCCAGCGGAAGGTCCGCGGACCCGTGAAATTGTCGTCGCGCGCGAATGCCGTCTCCGTCGCGATCGTCATCACGATCAGTTCGGGCGGCACTCCGTGGCTGACCGATGCCCGATGGATGTCGTCGCCGTACAGCGACAGGATCGCTCGGCAGGTGCGCGGTTCGCCGTCGCTGCGCAGGGGCGTGTTGGGCGCCGAGCGGAGGAAGACACCGGCATTCGTATAACGCCACTCCTGGCCCCCGAAGCGGGCGTGCCAGTCCGTCGAGTCGATCGGTGGAGTGTTGGACCAGTCCATGGCCATCCTTCCTCGATCAATGGCGAGCGGCGAACGTGTTCAGATCGCGTCGTTACCTCACCAGGTCGCAGCTTGGCCCACCAATCTTTCCTTCGCGGCACGCCCGCTTGAGCAACGCCTTGCGGAGCCCCTCATAGCCCGGTTTGCTGACGACATCGGGAACATTGTACGAGCGACCCGGGACGATCTCGCGTTTTGCCTCCTCGTCCGGAACCCCGATGTAAAGTCCGATGGCCTTGAACGGTGAGTTGGGTGCCCGGCGGTCGGTGGAATTGACGAAGGCGGTCAGGGCGGCGGCGATCTGCGCGTCGGTCACCGCGGCATCGACCTTGATCGCGCCCGACTGCGAGGCGGAGCCGCTCCCTGATTGCCCGCTTCCCGTCGTTCCAGGTATGCCGCGGATGGGCGACATCGTCAGCAGGTTGAGCGCCGGAACTGACTCGAGCGCGCTTTCCGGCAAATCCTTCTTGCAGACGTCCCTGGCGTCCCGGTCGGAGGTGATCCTGTGGCAGAGGAATCGCATCAACCCGCGCAGCTGAGTGAAGAACCTCGGATCGGGCCACGGCTCCAGCCCCTGCGCCCGCAAGGCGGCAAGCTCGTTGGTCCACGCCGTCATGTTGTCGGTCCGGCTCTCATAGGCCGCCTTCAGCGCGGCAACATGGGCATCCGTCACGCGATGCGGCGGCGGGCGCGGGTCGATGCGCGGGGTCGCGAGCCACACCTGGACGTCCAGCTCGACCGTATCGCGATAGATGGCGCCGACCACGCGGCCGTACTTCCACGCATAGCGGCCGATCGCGACGAGGGTCTCCAGCACTTCGACGACATTGAGCGGATTGATGGCGGTGCCGGCGGCGGCGTTGACGAGCCTTTTTGCGTCCTCGAGCGGCAACGCGACCATGGCCAGATCGAACAGCGCGGTGGAGTAGTCCACCATGGCGCTGTCGTAATAGAAGCATGGATCGCTTCCATCCTCGGCGATCCTCATGTTGAGCGGATTCCTGTCGAGCGCACACGCCAGAACCGGCAGGAAGCGTTTCGTCGTCTCACCGAGGCGTTGGGCGAGCAGCTTGCGGTCCGATTCGTTCTTCGCGGAGACCGAGGCGATATGCGCGAGCGACACCTGGATCGCGAATGCGCGTAACGCACGCATCCGCTTTGAGTCGGCCTTCAGCCAATGAACGTCGGCCAGATGGTCGAGATAACCGCCGCGGTTGGTCGTCTCATATTCCCAGATCGCGCAACCGCTGCTGAGGAGAACACCGCACCATACAAAGAAACAAACAATGATACGCACAACACGCCCCCTCGATTTCGCAATCCAGCCACAACCAACAAGCGAGAGCAAGGATTATCCACGACTTGTGCGCAAAGCGGCGGTTACCGCTGGCAACCTGATCGACGCGCAGCGATTTCAAACGTCAGCGAGCTGTGGACAGCAGTTCTGAAAACCTGTGCAATTCACAGGCATGGAGACACTGCGCGGCCTCGACAGCGCACATGCCATGCACAGCTTTTTCCACAGGCTTATCAAGAGCGAACTGCAGCACCGACTTGTGGAATTGGTTGCACGCACCGCGTCATCGCACGGCAAAGCCAAGTCAAGGACGCGCGCCAATTCAACCGATGTGGCTTGTGTAATGATCAAGATACCACTCGGCGATTTCTTCGCGCGTCGCCCACCACACACCGTCGAAGCGCTTGGCGTAATCGAGGAACTCGCGCACGGCGCGGGCGCGGAAGGCGCGCCCGGCGATGTGCGGGTGCAGGCCAATGCTCATGATCCGGCCGCTGGTTGCGCCGGCGCGATAGAGTTCGTCGAACTCGTCCTTGAACAGGCCGAAGGCTTCGCCGGCGGTGAGATTGCGACGCAGGAACATGCCGATGTCGTTCACCTCCTGTGTGTAGGGAATCGACACCAGCGGCCCGTGCGCGGTGCGGATCAGATAGGGCTGCTCGTCGTTCATGTAGTCGCAGTGGTAGATGAGGCCGAGTTCCTTACAGATATCGGAGGTGTTCACCGTGCAACGCAGCGATGACGACAGCCAGCCCTTCGGGCGGCGCCCCGCGGTCTGCTCGATCAGATCGAGCACGCGCTTGATTACCGCGCGCTCGCGTACCCGGTCGTCGCGGTAGTCGATCAGGAACTCGGTCTGGATGTAGTTGTGCGCGATTAGCTCCCATCCGCGCTTTGCCGCCGCGATTACGATCTGCGGCAGCCGCTCGCAGACGATGCCGTTGACCGTGCAGCTTGCCGGCACGCCGGCCTCATCGAAGATGTCGTACAGCCGCCAGATGCCGACGCGGTGGCCGTATTCGCGCCAGGAATGATTGTTGAAGTCGGGCACGCGCGCGGGCAAGAGCCGCTCGTTGATCGACGGGCCGCCCGCGAAATAGGGCCCGTCGCGGTCCTGCGTTAGCTCCCAGTATTCGAGATTGAGCGTGATCATCAGTGCCAGCCGCTTGCCGTTCGGCCACTTGAGCGGCTTGCGCTCCGGCAGCGGCACGAAATCGTAGAGCGCACTCGTATCCTGCATCGAAGTCCTCCCAGGTCGTTGCGGAGCGCGGGAGAAACGCATGCGAGTTCGAAACTCCCGCGGTAATCCAAGCACCCTCGCATGATCGGCAATGTGGCGGTGGTTCGTTCGCCGCAGCCCACCGGAGCGCTAAACGCGTCCGGCTGAAAAGAACGCGCGCAGTTCGGCGTAGGTCTCCTCCGGGGCCTCCTCGGAAAGATAGTGGCCGCACGGCAGTGCCTTGGCGCCGACGATGTTGCTGGCGTAGCGTTTCCAGATCTCGCCCGCCTTGTGCAGGCGGCCGACGGCGCCGGTTGCGCCCCACAGGATGAGCGTCGGACAGGCGATCGTTTTGCCGGCGGCGAAATCAGCGGTGTCCATGGCGAGATCGACCGTGGCGGTCGCGCGATAATCCTCGCATATGGCGTGCACGGTCGCCGGGTTGCGGAAGCAGCGCTTGTATTCCGCCAGCGCCTCCTTGCCGAAGAAGCTCAAGCCCTGCGGAGTCTTTGCAAGCTTCTTCTCGATGAAGAAGTCCGGGTCCGCGCTCATCAAGCGCTCCGGCAGATCGTAGGGCTGGATCATGAAGAACCAATGGTAGGCATAGGTTGCCCAGGCCTGCGTGACGTTGTTGAACAGATGGTGCTGCGGCACGATGTCCAGGATGGCCGCGCGTTCCACCTTTTCGGGATGGTCGAGACACATGCGATGCAGCACGCGGGCGCCGCGATCGTGGCCGGCCGCCATGAAGCGATCGAAGCCGAGCGCCGCCATGACCTCGACCTGGTCCTGCGCCATGGCGCGGAACGAGTAGCCGGAATGGTCGGAGCCGCCGGGCGGCTTCTCCGAATCGCCGTACCCGCGCAGGTCAGTCGCAACGACGGTGAATTCCCGGGCCAGGCGAGGGGCGAATTTGTGCCAGGTCAGATGGGTGAACGGATTGCCGTGCAGCAGGAGGACCGGCGGGCCCCGGCCGCCGTGGACGGTGACGATGCGCGCCCCCGAGGTCTTGATCTCGGTCCGCGTGAAGCCTTCCATCAGCATGGCTCAGTCTTTCGGCAGAGGATGTTCGCGCAGGTACGGCTCATATTCCGGCTCGACGTCGATCTGCAGCGTGGCGAGCAGCCGAACCACGCCGTTATAGAATGCCACCGCCATGACGAGGTCGATCAATCGCTCGCGGCCGAGCTCCCGCTCCAGCGCGGCGTAGGTCGCCTCGGTCATGGCAAGGCCATTCGTCATCTCGCGCGCTGCTCGCAACACCAAACGGGCGAGCGGCTCAAGCATCGACGGCCGGCCCGCGGTTTCGTCGGCGATGGCGCGGATGTCGCCGTCGCTGACGCCGAAGTCACGGCCGATCTTGACGTGGTGCGACCACTCATAGGGCGAGCGCGTGAGCCAGCCGACCTGCAGGATCGCAAGCTCGCGCAACCGTGGATCGAGCTTGCTTTTGTGGCGGATGTACATCGCCGGCACCGAAAACGCCTTCGAGGCCTCCGGGTTGTTCGCCATCGCGCGGTTGAGCGCGATCGGTCGCGCCAAAAGGTCGCGATGCTCCGGCGGCAGATCGGATTGCTGCAGATACGGAACGCGCGCCATTTCACCTCCTTCGATCAGGTCATTTGCGGTGCCGCCATCGCGACACCTTTCCCACAAAATGCGCAGTTTGTGATCGGCGACGGCCGTTGCCGCGTTGCGAGCGCCCCCAGATCGTCAACGCAAGTCCAGCCGCATCGGCGGCCGGGCATCAATCCCCGTCTCGCTCCTGTCCCGGCCGCACCGGCGTCTCCGGCAGGAGGCCGCGGCGCTGGCGCCGCAAGGTCTCCTCCCCGTTCACCTCCCACTCGCCGGCAACGGCGCGGCGCGCATAGCCCTCCCAGGTCTCGGTCCAGTCCTCCAGGGTGTAGCCGTGCCAGGGAGCCTGCACGTTGAGCGGCGGCAGGCCGAGCTCCTCCCAGAGCTTGCGCGCGTGCTCCATGTGCTCGCGTGTGGGCAGTGCCAGCGGCGGCATCGGCCGCTTGCGGGTGGCGTCGATCAGCAGCCCCGAATCCGGCCGGCTGCCCGCATATTGCGCACCCTGCACGCCGCCGCGATTGGGCATCACGTGCACATCCTCGACCGGATTGGTGCGATAGGCGAGCGACCACAGCACCGCGTCCATGCTCTGCGGATCGATGTCCTCGCTCACGGCGATAACGATCTTGCCGCAATTCGATTGCAGATTGGCGGCACCGTTAAGCCCGCGCCAGACCTCCGTGCGCGGCGTGCGGTCCGCGAACTGCAGAAAGATCACCGGCCGCAGGTTGGTCAGCCGCTCGTGCATGCATACGCGACGGATGCCCTTCACCCCCATCTGCGTCTTCAGATAGTTGAGAAACAGCGGCTCATAGGCCACTTTCTTGATGACGCTCGATTCGCTTGGCGTCACCTGGCTGATGATATGCGTGAACACCGGTGCCTTCTTGTGGGTGATGGCGGTGACGCGGATCGGCATGTTGTACGCTTCGAGCGCGACATAGCCGTTGCTCTCACCAAAGGGAGCCTCGGGCTCCAGCACATCCGGATCGATCAGGCCTTCGACCACGATTTCGGAGTCCGCCGGCACATCGAGATCGACGGTGCGGCAGCGTGCCATGCGGATCGGCTCGCCGGCAGCGGCGCCGGCAACTCCGATCTCGTCGCAGTCGACGGCCAGTTTCTGCGGCCCGGTGAACATGACGATCGGGGCACAGCCGACCACCACCGCAATCGGCATCATCTGCTTGCGCTCGCGGTACTTGAGCCAATGCAGGAAACCGCCGGCGCCGGTCGCCTCGCGTGCCACCATGCGCACCACCGCACGGTCCGCCGCCTTCAACGCGACCCGATAGGTGCCCATGTTGCGCACCCCGCTTTCGGGATCCTTGGTGACGCAGAGCGTGGCGGTGAGATAGGGCGCGGCGTCGAAACCCGGCGTGGAGACCGGAACCGGCAGGCGCTTCAGCCCTTCGGCGCGCAGCGCCTCGCCGGCGATCACCACCGCCTGGCACGGCACGTCATTGGTGAGCACGGGCGGAATCGGGTGGGCGATGGCCTGCATCCACGCCTCCCCGATGTCCTGGACGGCGCGGCCCATGCCGATGGCGTAGATCGCTGGCGATGAGGCCAGCGCGCCGACGACCACCGGCATCTCGTAGCGGCGGCCTTTGGTATCGATCACGTTCGTGAACAGAAAGGCGCGGCGCTGCGACTCCGGCACGCCGCCGATGAACTGCCAGCGCACCAGCGGGATCAGCTCCCGATCCTTGTCGATCGGCCGATCGATGCGCACGAGCAGACCCGCCGCCTCCAGATCGGCCAGATGGTCTTGAAGATCGAGCCGGGGACGCGAGGATTTCGATGGGTCGAGCATGGCCATTTCTCCATTGCGGGGCGACGATAGCATGGGCGCTCGAACATGGCGCTCGCCGCTTATGCCCGACCCGCGCAGGCGGGGTGCGGAAACTGGTGCTTCGCACCGCGCCGGCGATGCCGCAGAATAGGCGCAACGCGCAACGAGGATCATTGTGAGGAACCGTGAGCGAACGCAAGGACGATCCCGCCTTCATCTATTTTCCGACCAACTACCGCTGGTCGATGGGGCTCTTGCTCTGCCTGTCCGGCGCGCCCTGGGGCGGGGCTGAGATCGACGAGGTCCATCGCGTCGGTCGCGCGCTGCAGGACCACATCGGCGACGATGCCGCCTGGTTCGAGGAATGGGCGCGCATGGGCGACATGGTCGAGGCGCGCGGGCGCGCGGCGCAAGAAAAGGGGCATGAGCGCACCGCAGCAACCTGCCTGATGCGAGCCGCGCACTACTACCAGATCGGCGAGCGCTTCTATCAGCGCGGGCCGCGCTCGCCCGATGTGTACCGCAGGGCGGTGAAGTGCTTCGCCGATGGCGCGGCGATGAATCGGCGGCCGTTCATCGAATCGGTCGAGGTGCCCTACGGCGACAGTTCGCTGCCGGCGTTGTTCGTGCATCCCGACCGCGAGGTCGGCGGCAGGCCCGCGCCGGCCATGGTGTTCTTCGACGGCTTCGACATCACCAAGGAGATTCAATACTTCAAGGGCGTGCCCGACCTGGCCGCGCGCGGCATCGGTTGCCTGATCGTGGACGGCCCCGGCAACGGCGAGAGCGTGCGCTTCCGCAACCTGCCGCTGATCGCCGAGACCGAGCGATACGCCACCGCCGCCTACGAATTCCTGGCCGCCCGCGAAGAGATCGATCCCGACCGCATCGGCGTCATGGCGATCAGCCTCGGCGGCTACTACGCCCCGCGCGCCGCCTCGCTCGAGCCGCGCTTTGCCTGCTGCGTGGCCTGGGGCGCGCAGTGGGACTATTACGACACCTGGAAACGGCGCTTCGATCTGCTCGATTCCGGCACCGTGCCTTCACTGTCGGTGCCGCCCGAGCATCTGATGTGGGTGTTCGGCGTCGACAGCCGCGAAGCGGCAATGAAAAAACTTGAAGGATTCCGGCTCGACGGCATCGTGCAGAAGATGCGCTGCCCGTTCCTGCTCACGCATGGGGCGGGCGATGAGCAGATTCCCCTGGCCGTGGCGGAGAAGTGTTTTGCCGCGGTCGGCTCCCAGGAAAAGACATTGAAGGTGTTCACCCGCGAGGAGGGCGGGTTCCATCACTGCCAGGTGGACAACATCACCATCGGCACGAACTTCATGTGGGACTGGCTCTGCGACGTGCTCAAGCCGGGGACGTGAAACGGCTCCGGTGCCGTGCCGTTGTGCGGAGTGATGGCGGAAATTGCGGCTCCCTGCGTCTCAGCGAAAATTCCGTCCCTTGGGCATGACGCACGCCGCAGCCTCGGCGACGGCGCGCGGTGGGATGGCCAGCTTGTTCCGCACCATGCGGGCAAACGAATCGCCCGAGCGCGGATGGCGAGACCGGGCGAAATCGTCGGCGCGCATCCCGTCGGTCGGCGACAGCGGTGCTGCGCCTGCCGGTCGCCAGGAGCCCTGCGGCGGCCGCCGCACTTCGTCGGTCGGGGCGCTGGGATCGATGGTCGGGCCGTCCTGCGACAGCCGACGCAACAGCGGCGTCAAATCCTCGAAGCGATCGCCGACGATATGGATCACGCCCTTTTCGTTCTGCAGAAGGCCGCCGACTGCAATCAGTCGCGCGCCGAGGATGATCGGGCGAAAGCGCTCGTAGGTGCGCGGCCAGAGGATCACATTGGCGATCGCGGTTTCGTCCTCGAGCGTCATGAAGATGGCGTTGCCGAGACCGGGCCGCTGGCGCACCAGCACGAGACCGGCAACGCGCACGCGCCGGCCGTCCGGCACATCGGGCAATCGCTCGTGCGGGAGAATGCCGCGCGCATCGAGGTCGGCGCGCAGGAACGACACCGGGTGCGCCCGCAGCGACAGATGCAGATGGCGGTAGTCCTCGATCACCTCCTGGCCGGGCGGCATCGGCGGAAGCCTTGCGTCCGGCTCAAGCTCGGCCATGGCGGCGTGGCGGAACAGCGGCAGATCGTCCTTGTCGCCCGTGCGCCGCAGCGCCTTGATCGCCCACAGCGCCTCGCGGCGGCTGAGCCCGAGCGAACGGAAGGCGTCGGCCTGCGCGAGCCTTTCCAGCGCCACAGGCGGCAGCCGCGTGCGCAGCCACAGATCGCGCACCGAATCGAAGCCCGCTCCGCGCGCTTTTTCGATGGTGTGGGCCCACTCCTCGGAAAAGCCGCTGAGCTGGCGGAAACCGAGCCGCACCGCATGCGTCGAACGGATGGCGTCGCGCTGCGAGGCATGGCGGGGATTGAGCCGTGCGGCATGGCACGGCTCGCTCCCTCTCCCCGCGTGCGGGGAGAGGGTCGGGGTGAGGGGGCGTGGCTGTGATTCTGAGCGCCCAGGCTGAAACGACGCCCCCTCACCCGGCTCGCTGCGCTCGCCGACCTCTCCCCGCTTGCGGGGAGAGGTGAAGATCGCGCCGTGCTGCAGCGGAAGTATATCCAGCTGCTCCAGCGTGCAGTCCCAGTCGGAGGCGTTGACGTCGACGGATCGCACGTCGATGCCGTGTTCGACCGCGTCGCGCACGAGCTGGGCGGTGGCGTAGAAGCCCATCGGCTGGCTGTTGAGGATCGCCGCCGCGAACACGTCCGGGTAATGGCATTTCAGCCAGGCCGAGGCGTAGACCAGGTTGGCGAAGCTGGCCGCATGGCTCTCCGGAAAACCGTAGTTGCCGAACCCCTCGATCTGACTCCAGCAGTCCTGTGCGAACCTCCGGTCGTGGCCGCGCGCGGCCATCCCCTGCAGGAATTTCTCGCGGAAGCGATCGATGGTGCCGACGCGCTTGAACGTCGCCATGGCGCGGCGCAGGCGATCGGCCTCGCCCGGCGCAAATCCCGCACCGACGATGGCGATGCGCATGGCCTGTTCCTGGAACAGCGGCACGCCCAGCGTCTTGTGCAGGATCTGTTTGAGTTCCTCGGACGGATAGTGGACCGGCTCGCGTCCCTCGCGCCGCCGCAGGTAGGGATGCACCATGTTGCCCTGGATCGGGCCGGGGCGCACGATCGCCACCTCGATGACCAGATCGTAGAATTCCTTGGGTTTGAGCCGCGGCAGCATCGACATCTGCGCGCGGCTCTCGATCTGGAACACGCCGACAGTGTCGGCGCGCTGGATCATGCGATAGGTCGCTTCGTCCTCGTCCTGGATCGAAAGATCGCGGTGCACGCCGTAATGCGTGCGCAGCATTTCGAAGCCGCGACGCAGGCAGGAGAGCATGCCGAGCGCGAGCACATCGACCTTGAGCAGGCCGAGCGCTTCGAGATCGTCCTTCTCCCATTCGATCACCGTGCGACCGTCCATCGCCGCATTCTCGATCGGAACCGCCTCGTCGAGGCGAGAGCGGGTGATGACGAAACCGCCGACGTGCTGGGAGAGATGGCGCGGCGTGCCGATCAATTCCTGGGAGAGCCGCATGACCTGTCTGAGCTGCGGGTCGGTCGGATCGAGGCCGGCGCGGCGCACCTCCTTTTCGGCAAGGCCGTCGTTCGACCAGCCCCACAGCGTACCGGCGAGCGCCGCAATCGTGTCCTCCGAGAGGCCAAACACCTTGCCGACCTCGCGGATTGCGCTGCGGCCGCGGTAGCAGATCACGGTGGCGGCAAGCCCCGCCCGCTCGCGACCGTAGCGGCGGTAGATGTACTGGATCACCTCCTCGCGCCGCTCATGCTCGAAGTCGACATCGATGTCGGGCGGCTCCCGCCGCTCCGCCGACACGAAACGCTCGAACAAAAGATCCACCTTCACCGGCGAAACGTCGGTGATGCCGAGGCAATAGCAGATCACCGAATTGGCCGCCGAGCCGCGACCCTGGCACAGGATCGGCGGATTGAGCGAGCGGGCGTATTTGACGATCTCGTCGACGGTGAGAAAGAACGGCGCATAGCCGAGCTCGCCGATCAGGCGCAGCTCCTCGTCGAGGGCGCGGCGCACCTTTTCCGGCGCTCCGCCGGGAAAGCGGCGCTGCAATCCCGCCTTGGCGAAGGCGACGAGCGCCTCCTGCGGCGTGGGGTAATCCGCCCGCGCCTCGTCGGCGTATTCGGTGCCGCGCAATTCCTCCAGCGAAAAGCGGCAGCGTTCGAGAAAGCGCAAGGTCTCCGCCACCGCCTCCGGCGCCTGGCGGAACAGCCGTCCCATTTCATCGGCCGATTTCAGGTGGCGCTCGGCGTTGGCCTCAAGGCGCCGACCGGCCGCAGCGAGCGTCGTGTGCTCGCGGATGCAGGTGACGACATCCTGCAAGGGGCGTCGCTCGGGTGCGTGATAGAGCACGTCGTTGACCGCAATCAGCGGCACGCCCGCCTCGCCGGCGACGGCAGCAAGGCGCGCCAGACGCCGCGCATCGTCGCCGCGGTAAAGCATGGAAGCGGCGAGCCAGACGGAGCGGCGCAAGGTGGATTGCTTGAGCCGGGCGAGCAGAGGAACGAGCTCCCTTTCCCCGCTTGCGGGGACAAGGTGGCGAGCGGCGCAGTCGCGCGCCGGGTGAGGGGGCATTTCGACATGCTCAGGTTCGCGAAGAAGCCCCCTCACCTCCCCGCCTTCGCCCCGCGGGCTCTGGCGGGCGACCTCTCCGCGCAAACGGGGAGAGGTGAAACGCGACATGACGATCAGATTGAGCCCCTCGATGTGTTCCAGGAGATCGTCAAGATGGAGGATGCAGTCGCCCTTCTCCGCCCTGCTCTTGCCGACGCTGAGAAGCCGCGTCAGCCGGCCCCAGGCAGCACGGTCGCTCGGATAGGCCAGGATGTCGGGCGTGCCGTCGGCAAAGACGAGGCGGGCGCCGACCGCGAGCCGGAGCCCTTTCTCCCTCGCCGCGCAATGCGCGCGCACGACGCCGGCGACGCTGTTGCGGTCGGCGATGCCGAGGCCGGCGAGACCGAGTTCATGCGCACGCTCGACCAGTTCCTCCGCATGCGAGGCGCCGCGCAGGAAGGAGAAATTGGTGGTGACGGCAAGCTCGGCATACGCAAAACGGACGACCGCGGAGGGACGACGAACAAACGAAAATTCCGCACGCTCGACCATCTGTCATCCGTCTTCGGTCGTCCGCTTTCACGCCAACGCTTTCACGCAAACAACCCGTGCAGGTACCAGCGCGGACGATCGGTTTCGCGTCCGTAGAGACCCTCGCGGTAGAGCCAGACCCGCGCGCCGAGCTTGCTTTCGACCCGGAAGTAGTCGCGGGTGAGCGTCCGGCCCTCCGCGTCGCGCCACCATTCCATGGCGATGCGTTCGGGGCCCTCGGCATGCGCCACCTCGTGCAGCACCCGCCGCCAGCGAAAACGCACCGGCGGCCCGTCCGGTACTTCGGCCACGGCCTCGATCGGCTCCGGCCGTTCGAGCAAGCGAATGGGACGGCTGGGAGCAAGGCTGTCCTGCTCCGGTGTCTCCGCCTCACCCCGCAAGCGGGAAGAGGGGGAGGGAGTATCGATCGTGCTGCGGGCGGCATGCGCCGGCACGGCGGCCACCGCAAATTCAGGAATATGAGTGTCCTGCGGAACGAGCCGCGTGATGCGGCGAAGCCCGAAACGGGCGCCGAGCCGGTCGATCAGATGCGCCAGTTCCTCGGCGCGATTCGCCGCGTTTCCGCCGGCAAGGCCGATCTGCAACGGGTCGCAGCGTTCGGTGACCAGCGCGGCGAGCCGCACCATGTCGAAGCCGAAGCCCGGATCGCAGGCGTCGTCCAGCGCCGCCAGCCGATCCTCGAACAGGCGGCGCACGCGCACGGGCTCGCGCAGCGGCGCACCGGTTCCGAACTCCAACCGGTGGACCACGCCGTCGGCACGGAACAGCGCCAACTGAACGAGCCGGATGCCTTCCCCGCGCCGCTCCAGCACCTGCGCAAGCTGACGCGCAAGCCGCTCGATCGTGTCAAGAACGCAGGTTTCATGCACGATCGGCTCGGCGAAACGTCGTTCGGCGAACGCCGCCGGCAGCGGCAGCCGTGGCGTCATCGGCTCGTCGATCCGACCGAACGCCCGGTCGAGCCGCCGCATCAGTTCCTCGCCGAAGCGAGCGGCGAGCGGGGCGCGCGGACGGTCGGCGAGGTCGGCAATGGAACAAAGTCCCGCCGCCGCCAGCGCGGCGACCGTTTCGGAATCGCTGCGCAGCGCCGCGACCGGCAGCGGCCGCATCGCGGTCTCGACTTTCCCCGGCGGAACGATGGATACGCATGCGGCCCGTTCGATGCTTTCACCATGGATCAGCGTCCCGACATCGCCGTAGCGGGCGATGGCCCAGGCGCAGCCGAGCGTATCGGCGACGGCGACGCGCGTGCGAAAACCCTGGCGACCCAGCCGATCGACGAGATCGCGGGCGAGGGCCGCCTCCCCGCCGAACAAATGCGCACAGCCACTGATATCAAGCTTGAGCCCGTCCGGCGGATCGAGCCCGACCAGTGGCGTATAACGATCGCACCAATCGGCGATCGTTTCGAGCAGGCGGAAATCCGCCTGCGGATCGGCCTCCGCCGCCGGCAGCGCCGGATACCTGGCGCGCGCGTCGGCAAGCGGCATGCCGAGCCTCAAACCGAGCGCCGCCGCCGCGTCGTTCAGCGCAACGATTCGCCGCGCCGACTTGATCGAAGCGGTGACGACACGCGGTCCGTCAGCCGGTGCGGGCAAGCGGCGCTCGATCCGATCGGTGGAGAGACGTCTCAGCCACAGCGACAGATAACGCCGCGCAGAAGGCGCGCTCATGAGGGTCCCAGGTGACGATCCACCGGCCGGACGATCCGCGCCGGTTCCTGCGAAGAAAAAGATCGAAGCGGGGACGGCCGAGGCCGCCGAATGCATCGGGCTCGCTCAAGGCGGCGGCAACGTCCCAGCGGGTCGCCGCCGCACTCGGCAAAGCCACCGCATGGTGACGAAGCAGGAGGCCGAAGCCCGTCCCCTCGCGCGCGGCAAGCGAAAGCCTGCGGGTCGCGGTGAGGTCGGCCACCTCTCCCTCGCCGCTCAGTTCGACGATCACGCAGGCCAGCGCCCGGCAGCGCAGCGCCTCTTCCATCGCCCAGAGCGCGTCGATCGCGCGCGGCACGCGCAGGAGCAGGAGGCGGGTGGAGGCGAGGCCGAGCAGATCAAGGCCCGATCCATAGGGTCCGCCGCCCTCCGCCGTCGCAAAGTCGGTGGCGATCCAGAGCGTCTGTCCGCCGGATTCTCCGGCAAGGGCTGCGAGCGCGAGCGCAAAGCCGCTGGCGGCGGCCAAATGCGCCGGCGCGGTGGCAGCGAGTTCATGCAGCGCCCCGCAGGCAAGCCCTCCGCCGAGCACCGCATCGATCGGCGCAGCCAGCGCCAGCAATCGCTCCTCGCCGGCAAGCCGGGGGCCAAGGCTCGGATCGATCTCCGCCAGGGTCTGCCGAAGATGCTGGATTCTGGGCGAAGGCGCGGCCGTGCCCATGCATCGATCCTTGCAAATGTTCATGTTTTGTTCTTATGGATTCCTGATCCTCCCGCCCCTGTCAAGGCGCCTGTTTTTCCCTCGTTCCGGTAACGACTTGCTCTGCTCGAGCCGTTGCCGCGACCTGTGGATAAGCCCGGAACAAACCCGCCATTCCGGCATTGAGCAAAAAATTACCCACCACCGAGCGCACCCGCCGTAGGACGCCATGTTGAGCGCCGAATACCTGCGTCGCCAGGCCGACAACTGCCTCCGCATCGCCCGTCATTGCTTCGATCTTTCCAGTGTCGAACAGCTCCGACTGATGGCACGCGATCTACGCGCCAAGGCCGCCGAACTCGACGAGAGCGAACGAGGCGCGATTTCCTCGCACCCCCTGGAATGCGACACCTCCACCGGGAAGACGAGCCGCACCTGACCGTTGTCCCGGCATTGCCGCCTGTTCTCGCTATCCGCCGGGCGCAACGACTGTCGGCGGACAGGGCGCGCGACGATCGGCCTTCCAGCCTCCCTCCGCCGAACGGCGCCGAGCGCGGCGCTGATCCGGACAATGAGCAATGGCCCCGAAGACCGCGACATCGTAACGCAGCAGCGCGGCCATCGACGCTCGGCGTCGGTCAGAGACGAAAGGCGAGGCTGCATCGAAACGTCCGGGCGGGCATGCCAGGAATCACATTGAAATGGCGACGGCGGCAGTGAATCTTAGCCGCCGATCCCGAGCCGGTCCCAAAATGCGACAACCGGTGTTCGGGCGAGGTTGCGCCCGGCCGAGATTTCATGACCAACACCATCCTCACCCGCCTGTCCGCCGAACTGATCCGCAAGTACGAGGCGCAGGGATTCTGGGGCCAAGACACCATCTATTCGCTGGTCCGGGACCATGCGCAGCGGGCGCCGCAGTCCTTTGCCGTTCGCGACCGGTTCCGTCGCCTCACCTACCGGGACGTGTTGGCGGCAGCGGATGCGCTTGCGGCCGACCTTGCCGGCCGCGGCGTACGTGCCGGCCAGCGCATCGGCGTGTGGCTGCCGAGCCGGATCGAAGCCGTGGTGGCGCTGCTTGCCTGCTCCAAGAGCGGCGCCGTGTGCTGTCCTTCGCTGCACCGTGACCACACGGTCGGCGAGGTGGTGGAACTCATGCAGCGCATCCGCTGCGTCGCCTTCATCTGGCAGCGCGGCTACGGCGCGGATGCCGACAAGCGCGACGTGCCGGAGGCGCTGGGAGCCGTGCCGAGCCTGCGGCACATCTACCGACTGGAACCGCTTTCGCCCACCGACCCGCCGCCATTTGCCGATCTTGCGCCGACGCGGGAGGACAACGTCGCCGTCAAGACCGATCCCAACCAGATCGTCTATCTGGCCTTCACCTCGGGCACGACGGGAAAGCCGAAGGGGGTGATGCACTCCGACAACACGCTGCTCGCCAATGCCCGCCAGCTTGCCAAGGACTGGCACATCGATGCGGCCTCCGTGGTCTTCTCACTCAGTCCGATCAGCCACAACCTCGGCTTCGGCGCGCAGGTGATGGCGCTTGCGGTCGGGGCGGAACTCGTGATCAACGACTTGCCGCGAGGGGCGAGCCTGGTGGATCGGATCCTGGAGACCGACACGAGCTTCCTGGTCGGGGTGCCGCCCAACGCCATCGACCTGCTCGCCGAGATGCAGCGGCGCGGGCTCAACGGCCTCGGACGGCTCAAGGGGTTCCGCATCTCCGGCTCGGCCGTGCCAAGCGAGGTGGTGGCCGGCCTGATCCGTCAGGGCATTACGCCGCAAAGCGGTTACGGCATGACGGAGAACTGCTCGCACCAGTATACCCTGCCCGACGACGAGCCGTGGCGCATCATCGAGACCTCGGGCAAGACCTGCCCGGGCTATGAGCTTCGCATCTTCAAGGCCGACGATCCCGACACCGAAGCCGCAGCGGGAGAAATCGGCCAGATCGGCGGGCGCGGGGCAAGCCTCATGCTCGGCTATTTCGACGACCAAGCGGCGACCGAGGATGCCTTCAACAAGGACGGCTGGTTCATGACCGGAGACCTCGGCACGCTCGACGGCGACGGCTACCTGCGCATCGTCGGCCGCGCCAAGGACATCATCATCCGCGGCGGTCACAACATCCATCCGGCACGTATCGAGGAGCTGGCGACGCGGCACCCGGCCGTGCAGCGCGCGGCCGCGGTGCCCGTCAAGGATGCACGGCTGGGCGAGAAGGTCTGTCTCGTGGTGGCGTTCCGCCGGGGAGAGCGGGCATCGCCCGCCGAAATTCTAGCCCATCTCGATGCAGCGGGCCTTTCGAAATACGACATGCCGGAATACTTCCTGCAGCTTGACGAGATTCCGCTCACCCCCAACGGCAAGATGCTCAAGCGCGCCATCGTCGACTGGATCCGCGACGGCAAGCTCACGCCCGAGCCGATCCGGTTCGAACCCAAGCGCGCAGGCGTCCCTCCGTCTGCGCCTCCCGCGAGCGCAGGGCAGACCGAGGCGCGAAGCGCGTCGAGCGGGGGACATTGAGCATTGGCGGCGGCCGCACCCGATCGAGATCCTTTTCGTCATCCGCAGCAATCGGGCGAAAGGCGCGTACGACTTGTTTCACCTGAACGCAAACCAATCCGGGGTTAGCTGATGCGCGCCGTTGTGGTCCGCGAATTCGGAGGCATCGAGAAGGCAAGCCTTGCCGAGGTGCCAAAGCCTGCACCCAAGGCCGGCGAGGTCCTGCTCGAAACGCACGCGGTGTCGGTCAATTTCGTCGACCTCGTTATGATGGGCGGGACCTACCAGTTCAAACCGTCGCTGCCGTTCACGCCCGGCAAGCTTCCGGTCGGTGTGGTCGCGGCGGTGGGAGAAGGCGTCACCAGGTTCAAGCCCGGCGACCACGCGCTGATGATGGCCGAGTCCGGAGGCTTTGCCGAGTTCGCAGTCATGCCGGAGAGCCAATGCGTGCGGTTGCCGCCCACGCTGCCGTTCATCGAGGCGGCGTCAATGGCATTGATCTACGACACGGCCTATTTCGCGCTGAAGGAACGCGGCCGGATCAAGCCGGGCGAGACCGTGCTGGTGCTCGGCGCGACCGGCGGCGTGGGGCTCGCCGCCATCCAGCTCGCCAAGGCCTGGGGCGCAACCGTCTTCGCGGCGATCGCCAGCAGGGACAAGGCGGATATCGTTCGAGCCGCGGGCGCCGATGCCATCGTCGATCTGTCGGTCCCCGACCTGCATGAAGACCTGCGCCGGCAGGTCTATGCGCTCACGCAAGACAAGGGCGTCGACATCGTCGTCGACATGCTGGGGGGTGACGCGTTCGACGCTGCCGTGCGGGCGCTCGCCTGGTCCGGCCGCCTCATCGTCATCGGCTTCGCCTCGGGGCGCATTCCCTCGCTCAAGATGAATTACGTGCTGGTCAAGAACATCGAGGTGAGCGGCATGCAGATCAGCGACTATCGCAAGCGGCGGCCCGCCGACATGCAAGCCTGCTTTGCCGAGATCTACGCCCTGCACGCGGCAGGAAAGCTCAGGCCGCTGCCCACCAAGACCTATCCGCTCGAACAATTCGCCCAGGCGCTCGCCGACATTCGCGACCGCAAGGTGCGCGGACGCATCGTGCTGACGATGAAGTGAGCGGTGCGTGACAAAGAGCGCGCGTCCGCTCCAAGCCACGCCGCAGATCCCGAGCGCCGTGTCGAACAGGCAGTGGCGCGTATCCTGGCGCGGCCGATTCGGCATTGGATGCTCAATGCGGGCTTGCTGGCCTTGCATGCAATTGAGGCAATCCTGCCTTGGCGTCGCAAGCCAAAAGAAAGGGGCCCGGACCGGGCCCCCCTCGATCCGCCCCCCGGCGGGCGCCCTCAGTTCAGCGCATTCTGCACGCTGGTGAAGGTCGTGTTCAGCTTCGAGCCCAGCCCCTGCACGACGGCGATGATGGCAACCGAGATCCCCGCCGCGATCAAGCCGTATTCGATCGCCGTGGCACCTGCCTCATCCCGCAGGAAGGCCTTCAACATCGTCATTGCCGTTTCTCCATGTTTGACGCGGCACGCGAAGTACCGCGCCAAGTTCCTAGCGGAACCGCACCACCCGACCTTTAAGAATTTCCATCGCATTCGCTGTGGAACTCGCCATCATAATCGATTCACGATTGCATCGAATTGGATGCATCCGATGATGTTGCGGACGGGGTGCAAGACAGAATTGGAGGGAATGCCATCGGCGCCGACATGCATCGTGCCCGACTGCCGGCCGGGCACGGGACAACCGACGGTCCGCTGCTTTTCTCAGCGACCGCTGATCGGCGGCAGCACCGGCGCCTTCATCGGAATGGTCGGCGGATCTACGTGATCGTCGTCGCCGTCGCCGTTGGCGCCGGTAAGGCTGACCTG